>Ga0307373_10002659_pt1 | contig 31969 bp, 25 predicted proteins | sample OX2MG_FD_202534 | JGI IMG/M metagenome (GOLD analysis project Ga0307373, IMG submission 202534) | Soil microbial communities from Risofladan, Vaasa, Finland - OX-2 | ecosystem: Environmental > Terrestrial > Soil > Coastal area > Acid sulfate soil | place: Finland: Risofladan, Vaasa | collected...
TGCCGCCATCCACTGCGACTACCTCCGCCGCCTCATCATGTCGGCCTCAGATGACCCAACACCCCACCAGCACCGAGCTACGTCGTGAGCGACCCCGCCGGGGAGGGGATCGTAGCCTATTCCTGTTCCCGGACGTCGACCGCCACGTCACTCAGGCCAAGTTGCCGCAGGCCCTCAAGCACGACCAAGTTGAGGGTCTCCCGGGGGATACCGGCCATCCCGCCCTCGGCCCGGATGACTAGATCCACGGTCACCTCTGGGCTAGCTGCGCTGAGCGGGAGCACAGCCACCTTGATCACGTCGCGGACCTTGCTGCCGGGCACGCCCCTCACGTGCAGGGTCACCCTTGGAAGGGTCGCCGGCGGCGGTGCTGGATGCTCCTTCACATCAGCAACCCCAGCGGCAGGTACCCGCTCTTCGTTCCCCGGCACTGCTACCGCGCCTGGCGCTCCGACTTCGCCTATGGCCTGTCGCTGAGACGGCTTGCGAGATGCGACAAGTTCCTTGATGGCCATGGCCCGGACGAGCCAGGTCCCGGGCTGGAACTGGATCTCGCTTGGGTCGACGAAGTCGCCGAACCGCAGGACGGAGTCCTCGGCGTCCCATGCTGACCCGCTTGCCAGGCCGAACAGGCCCTGGTGCACACCTTCGGCAAGGGCCTGACGCAGGACCTGGGGGCTGGCGAGCTTGGGCAGCCGGGGCAGCCGGTAGAAGTAACCCAGCAGCATGTCGATCTCAACCGCGTCACTGCCTTCGGGGAGCAGCCCGAAACGGGCAGCCAGGAGCGCAGCGGGTGCGAGGCTGGTCTCGACCAGCCGGTCGGCGGAGCGCAAGTACTCCAGCACCCGGCCGCCGATCGTGGCATCGACCCTGGCTGGCCCAAGGTCTATGTGGTCGAGCTTCGGGCCGCCGCCGTTACCTTCCCCGAGCAGCAGCAGGTGCCGGTAGGCCATGGTTACCTGCTGGGGGAGGCGTTCCTCAGCTCCCGTGAGCCGCTTGCCGAGCTGCTCGCGCTGTTCGGCGTTGAAACGGGCCAGCCTGTGCCGGTCATCTTTCAGGTCACGGAGCGCCGCGAGGGTACGCGCCGTGGCCCTGGCCTTGGCGATCGCCGGGGCGTCAGCGGCGATCAGCATGGCGGCGTTCTTGTTGGACCGCCAGCTCCCACCGCGATGCTCCAGGATCTCCCTCGCTGCCCGGGTCGTCGCTTCGGACGCATCTCCACTGACGCGCAGGCTGAAGTCCAGGATGCCGAGCATGAGCTGCTGGTTGTCCGGCAGGTCGGCGGATGCCTCCACACGCGGTTCGACCCGCAGTTCCGGCGTGCTGGGGGCCACGGTCCCGATCGCCTCACGCAGCAGAGTCTCGATCCGGTCCTCACTAATGGCACCCTCACGTTCGAGGACAACCTTGTTGAGGTTGGGCTCGGTGGTGAACCGGTACCGCCCGCCTTCCAGGCGCATGTACCACAGGGACCCTTCGAGCCCGTCACGTACGTCCTCGACCAGCCCTCGTGACAGCCCGGGACGGCCGACCCCAATCAGCATCTGCACCGCTGACGCGCCCAGCACACGGTCAGAGCCGAACGAGTTCAAGAACGCGGTCGTGGCCAGCCCAGTGGCCAAGCCGAAGCTCTCGACCACGCCTCCCCGGCGCCGGTCCTCCTCCGGGGCCATCGAGTCAGGACGGATGATGTCGGCGTTCAGGGCAGCCTTGTAACTCTCCCCGGCAAAACGAAGAACCTCCCCGCGGATGCCCGGATCGCTGAGCGTGACATCGCCCGGATGGATGAGCAGGGCTTTGCTCCGCCGCTGGGACAGAGCCTTGACCGTGTGGGCAAGCGTCCTCAACGCACCCCGGGTCCGCTGGAAACCCGACAGCGAACCCCAGCGGTTGGTGAGAATATCCACCAGTTCCGGGTGAAACGGGAACGCGGTGGCCAGGCGGTCGCGGTAGCTGGCCTCCCGGTAACTAGCAGGCACCGCATCACCGAGGGACTCATACCAGTTGGCGTAGGCATCAGCGACGGCGCGTCGCTGATCATCTGTCCCGATGGTGGTGAACAGGCGCCGGTGCAAGATCGGGAAGATGTCATCGCCTTCAACAGGGGTGACGATGTTCTCCGTCCGGCCTACCACCTTGGACAGGCGCTCCTGCATCTCCTCGCCGGCGACGCTCGCGTAGTCCTCCAGGTTGGAGCTGGTGAGCGTGGCCACGACCGCAACGCTGGGAACACTGGCTGCCGCCGTGCAGAGTTCCTTGATGAAGGTCAGCGTGGTGGCGGCCAGGTTCCCGTCATGGGTCGGCACCGCGAGTGCCTTGGTGAGGTACTGCAGCAGCTCATCCAGCAGAATCAGGCACGGAGCATTCGCCTCCAGCAGCTCAGCGATCTGCGTGGTCGATGAGCCACGCAGATTCCGGTCCTGCTCCTCCACCTTGGCGAAGCCCGATGGCCCGCCGAGCCTGTAGGCGAGCTGGCCGAGCAAGGTCCGGACCTGAGCGTCTCGGATGTGTGAGTCGATCTCTCCCGCCCCAAGCGCTCCGCCCTCAAGAACGACAACCTTCGCCTGGGGAAAGCTGGCCCGCCCTAGCTTGGCAGCCAGCTCGCTGGCGAAGGCCGTGCCAGCAACTCGGGCCGGGTCACGGAACAGGTGATAGGCAGCAAGCAGCGTATGGGTCTTCCCCCCACCAAACTCGGTCTGGAGCCGGTATACACCAGCCGCTGCCATGTCGCCTGACAGGCGGGCTGTCAGCTCCCGCAGGAACGCCAGCAGGTTCTCGGTCAGGTACGTCTTCTCGCAGAACGTCACCGGGTCCAGGTAGTCAGCCGGGCCCCGGTCACGATCCACCAAGCCAAGGTCCGCAGCGAACAGTGACTCGTCAAAGGAGCCGTCAGCGATATCGCGCCTCGGCTCGGCAACCTCCAGCCATGGCTTCAGGTCGGTCATCGCAGCGGCTCCTTATGCGGCAGCGGAATCGGCGGTGCCATCACGATGACTCCACATCGAACAGCGTGAGTTCCTCAAACGTGGTCGTGGACCGGGCGGCCGCTTGTGACAAGGCGTCCCGGTTGCCTGTCAATCCGAGCAGCATGGTGCGCTCTCGGTTGTCGTCAGGCAAGATCTCGGCGAGGGCGCGGGCCATCGACCAGAACCCCGGCTCAACACCCAACCCCGTAGCACCCAGCATCTCCTCTAGCTCACGTCGGCGGCCCCCGTCCCAGAGCTGGCACGCGAGGTGCAGGACGTCGATCAGTGCCGGGGAGGTCGACAGCTTGAGACCCTTCCGGTCTTGCGGTCCGAGGAGGGTGAAGTTGGAATCGGACTGGCGCGCGAACCCGCGGGGGCGGCACAAGTGGCTCAGGTCGATGTCGAATGCTTTTTCAAGCTTGTACGCCTCATCGGCCGGGATCGAAGCCGTGAGATAGGCCCACCGCCAGGTCAGGTAGAACAGCGACTCCGGGTCCAGCACGGACAGTGACTCAGCTCCCAACAGGCGCCGCATCGCATGACGTGCCACCGCCTGTCTTGCGAGCACCATCAAGTCTGAGACCTCGACCTCTTCGCCGGAGAGCTTCACGATCCGCGAGTACTGCGCAAATACCTCGAACGCAGGCCCGATCGCGGATACAAAGTAGTCCGCGCCAACGAGTCCCATCTCCTCAAAGGCATCCAGCCGTTCTGCGATACGATCCTCAAGCGCTCGAACCACGTCGTCGTAGAAGCCTTCCTGTTCAGCACGATGAGGACGGCAAACGAGCACCACGGAAGAGCCCAGGACTGCGCTGATGTGCGCCACAATACGGGCCTCCCGTTCCGATCGCATGGGCCACGACGTAGTGACCACCAGGTTCGCCAATCGCAGAGCGCGAAGAAGTCTCTCCCATGCCTCCACATCTGTGTGCGCGAAGACGATCGACACCATGCCATCGTTCTTCACGACGCGAGCGATCTCGCCAAGTGCCTTCTGGAGCCGATGCTCGAACTCTTCATGGGAAATGTACTCGTCCGACTTTTTGTCGGCGCGGCTCTCGATAACCTCTTGCTGTTTCGGCGTAAGCGGAGCTCCGAACACCCCAGGGTGCAGATGGCCGATGCTACGCTTCAGCCAAACATAGAAGAAATCCGATAGATCACTGTACTGAATGGCATCATAGTATGGGGGGTCGACAATCACCGCATCGAACGTGGCGTCAGGGAAGCCAAGATTCTGGGCATCACCACGTTGCACTTTCGCTGGGTGATCACTCGAATTTGAACAGTGACGAATTGCTAGCTCTATCCAGCGAACATGAGCACCCCATACACCTTCCTCCCCATGGAAAGGATCGGTTTCGAAATAGTCCCATACCATTGCGATTGCTTGGCGCGCGAACGTACTGCGACTTGCTTCGACTGTGGTGCGCCACGTTGCGAATGTCGAGCCGTAGTCTGCAAGCTTGTCAACCATAAATCCAAGATAGGTTGCGATCGCGATCGCGCGTTCCTTTTCCATCTTCTGAATAATCATCTGATCGTAGGCGGCACGGACAACCTCGCAGAGGCACCCCAGAACGTATAGCTGACGGTCATTGAAAAGTCCGCGAAAAGTGTCAATTCCATAGACTAGGTTGCCATAGCGGCGGTACTGTGACTTGACCATAGGCTCATCGGGCAGGGGCGAAGTCCCGTCCGGTGCTTCTTCTAGTTCGTCCAGCAATGCTGCCGCTAGCCGCTCAGCGCCCTCGATCTCCTCGCGCGTGGGCGCACGGTAGGTACGGAACCCACCGTCAATATCGAGCACAGCATAAAGCATGCGGCCGAGACCAACTTTGGTCGCGTACTCGCGGACCTCCCTGGCAAGCATCGAGGCAGGGCACACCGGGCACGTTACTGAACTGGCCCTTACCGTTCCTGCGGACAAGTCAGCGCCATCCGGCGGCGGGCCGGACCGGATTCTGAGATCTATCCTGCTGGGCCGACCGCCGACCTCGACCCATGCTTTCCGCCGGGTGCTGTTGGCCAGCCAGAAGGAAGAGAGTAGCGGAATCTCTGCGCGGCAGACCGGGTTCGGGCATGTCATAGTGCGCGCCCAGAAGTAGACAGCCGGCTTGTGACCTTGATCGTCTGCAGGGAAGACCTTGGCTAGCCGCGGCTTGACTTGGTCACGTACCCAACCTGCCCACTTCACAAAATCCTCGGCGAGCGTATTCTCCCCGCGCTCGTCCGGCTGGCCGAAGCGCTGCGGGTACTCAAGGACGCATTTCTCGATCAGGTGGGCGACAGGGTTGAGGTCAACGGCAGTGGTGTCGCAGCCGAGGCGTAGTGCTTCGAGCGGGATGGCGCTGCCACCGGCGAAGCAGTCGAGGACCTTGGGCGGGCCATCAGGGTATGCGTCACCAATGAGCTTGCGGAGTGGATCGATACGGGCAGGGTTTGTCGAGGCCTCGAAGAGGGATGCGGCAGCAAGAACCTTGAGTATCTCTTTCCGCTTGACGTCGTCCCCCGGGTCGGGCAGCAGGGTGCCGAACACGACTGCCCGGCTCATGGAGAGCGGTCGGCGAGCCCACCACAGGTGCATGGTGGAGATGTGACCGTGGCGCAGTGACTTCTCACGAGCCGACTCGGCGTTGACCTCCTTGAGCGGGAGTTCCTCTTCGATGAGGCGGCGGTGGGTCACGCGGGTGCTCCTCTGGAGGCTTCGATAACGGGTTCGGGGGCAACGCCAAAACGGACGTCCAGGGAAGGTTCCCACGCACCGGCGAGTGTCCTGGCGGGATTGCGCACCCTGTACAGCCGTGGTGAGGGCTGCGCGCAATCGAGGACGACGTAGAGCCAGTAGTCGTCGCCGAGCTCCTGGCTCTTGGCGAACTCGCTCCAGGTCAGCTCCACCCGGGCTACGCCTGCGCGCCCCTTCACCTCGATGCAGCGCCGCTCCAAGCCGCGGGTGGACAGCAGGTCGAATCCGACGTGCTCGTCCTCAACCGACCGCACCGTGGCACCACGGTTGGTCTCATAACGGCGCGCGATACGGACGGCGATCTGCTCAATCTCATCGTCTCTCAGCGCGCCCGCATCACCCGGTGTGCCGCGCTCGTCGGCTTCGCTTGGGAGCGGCAGTGGGAGAAGCAGCGCGCTGCCGATCACGGTGACGTCCCCGCGCACGACGTTGCGGCCCCGTTGCGTTTCTTCCAGGCGCAGCCGACTGCGTTGCTGGTGTTGTTCCTTGACGAGTTCGGCTTTGCGGAGCCTGCCCTCCGCGCCCTGAATACCGCGGTCGATCTCTTCTTCTGCGGCGATGATGGCGGAGTCTGCCTGGGCGAGCAGGGAGTTGAAGGAACGCTTGAGGAAGTCTTCCTGGATGGCGGCGGCATGCTCCCGTTCGGCCTTGGCGTCCGTGAAGACCGGTTCGAACAGGTGCTGGCGTGCCCACATGATCAGTTCGGCGTTGGCCTCGGAGGCCGCGGGAACAGTGCCCTCCGGCGGTAGCTGGATTTCGTCGGTGGGTGGTACCACGTCGAACAGCGAGGCAGCAGGTGCGGGCTCGATGCGCCCATCTGGCTTGACCCGGACGGCTGCGAGTGTGCGGCGGACGATCTCTCCATTGCCATCAGCGACGTCGCCGGTGAGGAACCTCAGGACGGTGGGTTCGTCGATGTCAGGGTCGAAGAACACCCCGCCTTTGGCAACCTCGGGTGCGGTGCGCTCGATGACGTAGCCGACGAGGGCATCGAACAGCGGATGGCCTGGGCCGCACATCTCGGCTGCTGGCAGGGCCGCTTCGTCCTCGCTGAGGCGCGGGCGGGTGGCAATGGACTTGTCAAAGGTGAGGCGCTTATACTCGGGGGCGATCTGACGGAGCCCGGAGGCGGTGCGGCTGCGGGCGACGAGAACATTCGGGGAACGGTCAACCCGCCAGGTGCCCGGGTCCAGCCTCCTGGTGATCTTTCCGCCGGCGTAGGTGATGGCGTCGGCAAAGAACCGTTCGAAGTAGCTGGGGGGCAGCCGGCGTTCCTCGGCGCGGGCCGCGCGGTCGCGTTCGGTTTCCCAGTCCAGGTGGTCGCGGGCGAGCGCGCTTTCCAGCAGTTCCTCGGCCCTGGCCTTGGTAGCTGGGTCGGCTTCAGCGCCGCCGAAGCTCTGGGCTGCTTCTTCTTTGGTCATCTCCTGCGCGATGACCGCTTCGAGAACCTCACGCAGGTTCGTGCCGATGGCCTGGCCCACGACGTCGAATACCTTGTCACCCAGGGCGACACCCATGTTCTCCATCTTCTTGAGCAAGACGTTGAGGACATAGCCTTCGCGGGTGTTGGTGGCGACGAGGTTGAAGATGTACACGTCGTCGGTCTGGCCGATCCGGTGAATGCGGCCCATCCGCTGTTCCAGCCGGTTGGGGTTCCACGGGATGTCGTAGTTGACCATCAGGTGGCAGAACTGGAGATTGATGCCTTCCCCGGCTGCCTCGGTGGCCACCATGATCTGGGCGGTCTCCCGGAAGTAGCGTTCCTGCTCGATCCGGTCCGGCAGCTTCATCTGGCCATGGATCTGGGCGACCTCGAAATCCTTGGACAGGTTCTCCACGAGGTAGTCGAGGGTGTCCTTGTGCTCGGTGAAGATCAGCAGCTGCTTGCGGCGGTCTTCTTTCAGCCCGAGGCTGGCGACCACGTCGAGGAGTTCGGTCAGCTTGCGTTCGGACCTGCCGTCCTCGACCTCCTGGGCGAGGGCGAGCAAGGGCCGCACCGCGTCGCGTTCTGCTTCCAGCTCCGCGACGGTGTCCGGCAGCCATTCCTCCAGGGCTTGTTCCTCGGCCTTCCAGCGGGTCTCCTCATCAAGATCGTCCAGGTCCTCGACATCGGTGATCAGGGTGGCCTGGAAAGCCTTTCGGCTGCGCAGGTAGGCTGCCGGGTCTTCCAGCGCCTTGTCGAGCCGGTCGAGCCGCCGTTGCAAGGTCCGGCGGATCGCCCTCGTGCTGGAGGCCACACGCCGCTGCATGGTTGTCAGCGCGAACCCGGCAGTCCCCTTGGAGCCGTCACCGCGGATCTCCCTGAGCTTGGTGGAGACGAAGTCGGTGACCTGGTCATACAGCTCCAGCTCATCACTGGTGATCTCGTACTCAACGCGCTGGGGATGACGGTCCTTGAACAGCTTGTTGCCCGACATGTCCCGCATGATCTCCTTGGAGACCTTGCGGAACTGCTGGGATGGGACCTCGATCTTGCGAGGGCACCGGTCGCCCCACGCGTCGAGGTCCAGCAAGCGCAGCAGCGCCCACAGGCTGGAGTCCCGCCCCGAGTGCGGTGTCGCCGTCATCAAGATGAGTCGATGGCTGCGGCGTGCCACCGCCTCGGCCGCCTTGTATCGCTCACTTTTCCTGCTGATGAGGCCCTTGCCATCCACGGCGATCGTGAATCCGTGAGCCTCGTCGACGACAGCCAGATCCCAATCCTTATCGGCCGCGTCGAACGTCTCCCGTGCGCGGTCGGTGCGCAGAAAGTCACGGCTCACAACGATGCGGTCGAACTGATCCCACGGGTTCTCGGTAAGCGAAGCGTCGAAATGGCTGGCACCAAGCTGCACGAAATCCAGGTGAAACCGCTCCGCCAGCTCGCGGATCCACTGAGGCCGCAGGTTCGCTGGAGTAACCACCAGGATGCGGTCCCCTGCTCGCCGCAGGATCAGCTCCTTCATGTACAGGCCGGCCATGATGGTCTTCCCCGCACCGGGATCATCTGCGAGCAGGAACCGCAGGCGGGGCTCGCGCAGGAAGCACTCGTAGACGGCCTCAAGCTGGTGGGGCAGCGGCTGGATGTTGGACACTGCGACCGCTGCCATCTCGTAGGCGAACGCGATGTCGAGCCGACGAGCCTCCACCCCCAGGCGGTACTGAACCGGGTCTCCGTCAAACCGCAGCTCACCGAGCGTTTCGATGATCTCAACGCTGGCCAGCTCCGACTCAGCGAGCACGTGCTTGCCCGTCCCCGTCGGCCCGTCGAAGAAGAACTCCCAAAACGGGCCCGGGCGCACCGCGATCAGCGACACAGCCTCATCCCGCCCCGGGAAACGGACCTGGGTCCCGGGCTTGAGGCGTTCGACGTCAACAGCCACAGTCAGACCCTTCCGGTACGGTCAGCCTGCACTCCCCCAGCATTGTCCCGCTCCCACGCAGTCCCCAGGGGGAAGCCATGACCTATCTGGACGAACTCCTCGCCGGATACCGGCAAGGCTTGGCTGACAACCCACCACAGCCCATCCAAGCACTCCGGGCCGCCCTCGCCGAGGCCGACGATCCCCGGCAGCGCGGAACGCTTCTCGGACTGCTCGCCAAGACCCTGGTCACCGCCGGCGGGAACCGCTCCGGCATGAATGAGACGCTCAGTCGGCCGTGATCGGTTACCCCTGCGCTGGCAATGGCGCTCGCCCTGCTGCACGCATGTTGATCGGCATCAGGCCATGAGGACCCAGGGCGCAGGAGCAGGCGCCCCCACCGCTCACCTTGATAACCGCAGGGCGCTATCCGAGGCGGTGAGCACCGGGACGATCACGCTTGAGCAGGTGGTGCTCGCGGACGGCGAAGTGACAAGCCTCCCTGCCCGCGAGCACATCGCCGGCAGGTGGGTGCCGCCGAGCCCGCTTTACTGGGCAGCCAGCGCCGTCGTCGCAGACTGGGAGCGGCGCGGCATCGACCCCTGCCATGGCCATCTCAACGGAGCCGACATCCACGACAGGGACACGCCCTACTTCGCGGGATTCGGCTGGCGGCACTTCACCTCGATCCCAGCCTGTCTCACGAAGTACGGCGGCGTGGAGTGACTCAAGGTCGTCCGCACTACCCGGACCAGGCCCCTGCACGCCTTGCGCGTCCTGCCAGGCGACCGGCAACGTCTCACGCGGCTCAGTTGGTCATGACGCCCAGCCAAAGGAGACGCGGCTCCGGCCAGCCGGGCTGCTGCCCTTCGACCAGGTCTTGATCGTCTGCCAGAAGGGGTTCCCGTCGCGATCTCGCCACTCAAACTGCCACTCGGAACAGAACACGCCCTCCCCCGTGACTGGAGAAGGGCCTCTGATGACCTGGGTAGAGCTATGGGGCTCCAAACCCCTGACCTCTTGCATGCCATGCCTGGCGGTTCCGTCCTGCTGCGTCGCGGGGGGTCGGAAGACCGCAGGCCAGACAGGCTGGGCTGTCCGGCTGCCGCCGACTGCGTCCAAAGCCGTCTGGTTGTGTAGTCACTTGGTCAGTCACTGGCTTTCAGGCAGGAGCGTGAACACTGGCAGGTGCCGGGGCCGCACGACCGAGAAGTGGCGATGGTCCAAGGTGGCGATCGCGTCCGCTCCGAGGCGTTCGGCCACGGCGATCACCGACGCGTCCACCAGGCCCAGTGGGAAGTCGCCGTAGGTCTCCACCAGTTCGGTCATCCGATCCAGGTCGGCAGCGGTGAGCGGCACCATCATCACCTGACCCGCGCGGATCGACCGCAGGAACTCAGCCTCGGCCCGGGCGCCCTTCTCGCGCTCCAGCAGATACCCGACCTCCGTCAGCACCGGCGCGGGCATCAGCAGCGGAGCCGGGGTGTGCCGCATCAACTTCACGCAGCGGACATGGTCACGGTCATCAACATCCGCGGCGGCGAACAGCTGCCCGGTATCCCAGATGATCACCGGGCGCCGCGGCCCATCTCCTCACGCAGGATCTCCTGCGAGCGCGCCGCCACATCACCCGTACCGCTCGCCAGCGTCCCCACAAACGACGGCAGCGGCCACAACGCCTCGCCGTCCTCCCCCACCGGCAGGCTCTCCCGCACCAGTGCAAGCATCGGCGCGACCTGCTCCTCAGGAAGCTGGTCGATCAGGTGATGAAGCTCCTCCCGCATCACGCTCATATCACCAGCGTACGCGCCGCCCCGGCAGCCGCTCAAAGCCAGACTCGCCAGACCTGCCGAGGCGGAATCCGGGCGATCTTCGGTCAGGCTAGCAAGTTCGTCATCGGCGGCCTGATGATCACGCAACCGCAGGATCAAGTGGTTCGGTGAACCGCTCGATCCGGCCGCGTCCGCAGTGCCCCGAATCGATCAGGAGACGGTACGACGCCGACCCGGCGACAGCGCCGTCATGACCGTCGGCGTGGCGCCGCTGGTGATCCAGGCAGCCAGCGCCTCTCCAATCGCAGGCGACGAGGAGAACCCGGATGCGTTGCATCCGCTGGCCATCCAAGGGCCAGGCAGGTCAGGCACGGGACCGGCGACGAAACGGCCTTCGGGGCTCATCGTGAACAGCCCGCCCCGGTGCTCGGCGACCGAAGCACTCCCGGCGGCTGGGGTCTCCGCCGCGACTTGGGCCGCCAGCTGCCGCAGCACGCCAAGGTCAAGCGGCACATCATCGGTCGTGAACGAGGCTCGCTGGTGCCGGCGGGCCGACCGGCAGCGGAGTGAGCCTCGAACCCGCCAAACATCACGCCGCCGCAGGCCGGGCGCAGGTACACAGCGACATCGACCATCTTGATGATCGGGTCGGCCGGGTCCACGTCCGGTGCTGGCGCGGTGATGAGCAGCTGGTGGCGGACCGGGGCAACCGGGCGAGTCTGGTGCACAGTTCGTCCGCCTGGACAGACTTGAACAGTCCCGCCGCGCGCCCCCACGTCCTGGCGGGCGTTCCTGCGCACCCAGGCGCACGTACTGCTGGCCTGCGATTTCTTCCACGTGGACACGATCTTCCTCAAACGCCTGTACGCGCTGTTCGTCATGGAGGTGGCGACCCGGCGCGTGCACATCCTCGGCGTGACCGCACACCCGGACGGCCCATGGACCGCCCAGCAGGCCCGTAACCTGCTGATGCACCTTGGCGACCGGATAACCTCGTTCCGCTTCCTCATCCGGAACCGCGACGCCAAGCTCACCAGCACCTTCGACGAGATCTTCGCCGCCGAGGGCGTAAAGGTAGTAAAGGCGCCGCCGCGGACGCCTCGCGCGAGCTGTTACGCCGAGAGATGGATACGCACGGCACGAGCCGAGTGCTCCGACCGGATGCTTATTTACGACGAACGCCACCTTCGATCGGTTCTCGGCGAGTACGCCGGTCATTACAACCGGCACCGGCCTCACCAGTCCCGCCAGCAGCGGCCGCCCGACCAGGCCAGTACGCCGCTGAACTTGCCAGTTCAGCGGCGAAAGGTGCTCGGCGGCGTGATCAACGAGTACTACCGAGCCGCGTAACTGATCTTATGAACCCCAGGTCAGACACCGTGCGACGGGTTTTGAAGCGGTACACCCTGAGATCGTGGACGCCCGGATCGGGTCCGGGTCGGGGCCACTGCTGCGGCCCGGGACAGTGCCCAACGCCTAACGCCGATTTCCACGCAGGAGGATCGGGGCAACTTTCAGCCAGGTGTCCGTCCCGAGTTCGAAGTGCGTGACGTGCAGGAACGCGCGCTGATGACAGTCGGGAGCCGGGCAGCGCATGGGCCGATTTCGCTGTGCGGGCATCACACCGCGTTCGTTATCGAATTGTGCCCGCCACGCTGAGCTGATGATCAGTAACAGGTAGCGAGGGCAAACAGGCATGCAGAGCATGATCACGGCTGAAACCGGGCGCGATCTCCGCGCTACCGCCATGGCACCCGGGAAGCGATCGGGCTCACCATGGCAGCGAGATCGCGCAACCACGGCGGGTGGCTTCGGCCAGTCCGGACCCGCTGACCTGGGCTGACCCGCCACTGGGCCATCCGGGAGTAGGGCCGAATGAGCTGCGTGGAAATCGGCGCTAACGCGGGACGCGTCGGTGCGGTGGTGGTACGGCACAGCGCAGCGTTACATGTAAAAACGGTAAGCCGGGTGAGGTGTCTTACCCTCTGGCACTTCGGCCATGATTGATCCGACCTGTCGGGCAAAGCTAAGGGTGATAGGAAATGCCGCGCATGGGTTGGCATTGTTCCAGTTCAGTTTGGTGAGAGCGAGAAGGTCCTGTGCCGCCTGGCGCATATCAAGGTTGCCGACTGGCGTGAGTTCGATGGGAACTGGGATATGCGGTCCAGGGTAGGTGCCGAGTTCGGGCATGTAGCCCCCGGTGAAAACAAAGGTGGCAGGGCCTAGGCGGGCGAGGGTTCCGCGGTGGGGTGGGTAGCTGCCTTGGCGGAGTACCCGGAAGTCACCGGTGCTCAGGGCCAGCAATTCGACGATTGGGATGTCGTTGAGGGCGTGATGGGCGCCATCGCGCTCGTCGTCGTGGAACCGGGTAGTCTTGTGGACCACGACGCGGAGCGGGTCCCGCCCGGTGCGTTCCTGGTAGGCGGCTAGAACCTGGGTGAGCAGGTTGAACATGCCGTCGTGGTCGAGGTGCATGTCGGTGTCATCCTCGTTCCAGGGCATCGCGGCGCCGCGCAATGCAAAACCGTCGCCGTAGCTGGAGAACGCTTGGGCGAGGCTGGCGTAGACCAGATGTCGTGCTTGGGTGCGCAGGTGGTGGAAGCTGACGCCGACGTAGCAGGTGTGCTCGTGGATGGGCTGCAATCGCCACGGTAGCCCGCCGGCCTTGTAGAACAGGCCGACGGCGAGGTTCCAGGCGCGGGTGGCGGGGTCTTGTTGCCGGGGTGTTCCCTCGGTGAACAGTGCCGGGGTCAGCAGCTGGATAGGAATGCGGTGCGGCATGGCTGCGGCTTTGAGGGCACGGCGCAGGTCGCGGCGGATCAGGTCATCAGGGTCAGGCAGCGCGCGCGCTTCGAGCGTCTCCTCTAGTTCCTCTAGCTCGAACAAGGAATACTGGCCGACAGATTTCGCGTCTGCGTCGGCGATGAGCCTTGGGTCGTTGCCGTTGCCGGTGTCCGGTCGTGGCAGCTGGTAGGTACCTGCTTTGGTTTTCACTTCTTCAGGTAGGCACAATGCGATTACGTCGGGGCGGACGTCACGTTCTGCGGCGCGCCGGATGGCATCGGTGAGCAGGCGCAACGTCTGGTGGAAGGATTGGCCGTCCGCGCCTATGGCGGCCTCGATCGCCGCGGAATCAAGGGTGACATCGAAGATGCTGTCGGTGACGAGTTCACTGTGCAGGGCGGCGCGGAAACCTGGGAACGCTGGGGTGAGGCGTGTGTCTGCAAGCCCCGACGGCACGACGCTTGTGCAGCGACGCAAGAATGCGCGGGCTGATTCGATAGTTTCCGCGGTGCCGATCAGCCCGACCTTGACGGTGGCCGGGTGCGCGGCCCCCATCGTCAGGCTGTAGGGCCCGAAGCGGGTCAGCCCGTCTTTAGGCAGGACAGCGTCACCGCCGCCGAACTGCAGGGTGGGCTCGCTGAGGAAGTCGAGGTCGAGTCTCATCCGCGCGCCTTCCCGCTGGCTTGCTCGCCAGCCAGTGCGGCCAGTTCCTCGGCTATGTCGTCGGTGCCGGTGAGTGTGGATTCTGCAGCGAGGTCAACGGCGGTCGCGTCGATGAGGTCCTCGTCGGCAGAGGCGATCGAGGGAGCTCCGGTGATTTGCCTGCTGACGAGGTCGCGGCTCAGTTCGAGTTCGCTGTAGGGCAACCGGACAGTGCTATCGTCCCCCACGAGCATGGCCAGCCAGAAGTACAGGTGGTTGGCGACGGTCTGGTTGTATTCGTGCGCGGACAGGCGGGTCGCGAGCGGGCCGACTCGGGGGCCACGGAGCAGCCTGCGGCTCCCGTCGAGGGTAAAGACCCAGCCTGGGACGAGAAGCACGCCCCATTGGGCGCCGAAGCGGCGGACAGAGAACCGGATGGCCATGTGCTGCCAGTAGCGCGGCGGGCGGTTACTGGTACCCCCGACTGGCTTTGCAACGACCCGGGTGGCGGTCTTCGTGCGGGCGCGGTAGGTGATCGCGCGCGAACCGGGCTGCGGTACACGCCGGGGCCTGCCGCTGGGAGCTTTCGGTGATGGCGCGGCCATAATAGGTCCAGTGCCGTGCGGCTCCTGTCCAGGGTCACGGGGCTCATTCCCGGCACGGGGGAAATACAGCCGCCGGTGCCGGAACAGCGCGATCATGCCCCGGTTCTCCGCGTGCCGGATGAGCGTCCGGTGGATGAGCTCGATGACGAGAGCTTCCTCCGCCGGGTCAGCCACGAGTTCATCGATGGTGAAACGCTCTGTTCCTCCTTCGCCCAGCACAGACCATGCAGGCTCGCTGGCGGGGTCGGCGAAGGTCAGCAGCCGGCCACCATCCAGGACAAAGGGAGGGAGCGGGGCGTCTGCGCGGTTGAGCAGGTCACGGGGCCGACGTGCGTCGGTAGCGGTCACGTAAATAGCAGCGTCGTCGGTCGGCAGCGGGCAGATATTGGTGAAGAAAGTCTGAGTGCCAGCGCCTGGCTCTGCGGTTCCGGTGGCCGGGTCGGGACGCTCTGGCCGGGCGCGAAGAACGGCGACGAACACGCTGTTGCCACGCCGGGGACCGAAGCTTGCTGCCCCGGCGTTGTCGGCGCACCAGCGCATCACGTTCGCCAGCCCGGAGCCTTCCTTATCCACTGATCCGACACCAAAGCAGAAATCCGCGATGACGGGATTGCGGTAGCCACGAACACCCGGTTCACCAAGGCGGTCGGCCGCTAGGTCGTCGACCAGCCCGCCCGGGCTAACGATCTGAAGTGACTGGTCGCCGACCGTGATCCTCACAGGTACCGGCGTGTCATAGCAGCGGTGGACGAGCGCGTTGGCGACCACCTCCTTCAGCGCGGCGGGAGGGAACGGCCGCACGGTCAACGACGTTGGCCCCTTCAGCCGGAACGGGGGGTTCAGTTCGGCGAGGACCGCGAGGGTGCGGTCGAGCACGTGCAGGAGATTGCCGGTGATAGTCTCCCGGCCGCCGGCATGTTCGATAAGCACCGTAACCTGGGCATCACGGCCGAACAGCAGCAGGCCCGCCTGCGTCGGTGTATGTGCTGGCGCAGCGGTGACCAAGCCAAGCTCAGCCAGCCGCGCGAGGTACCAGCTGCGTGCCGCATTCTCCGGGATCCGCCATTCCAGCCGTTCGGCGTACTCGGCGAGACTGTCCTGTACCAAAGGCCAGTCCAGGGCATCAGGGGTGGCGCCTGCGACAGGCCGCAATTCCGGCACCCGGATGCTCACTGAACCGGCGAGCCGTCCGGCGGCGGAGGGGGCGGCGTCATCCCAGGCCGTCAGCGCCTGGTCGAACCCGTCGATCGGCACCAGCTGGAAATTACCCCCCAGCCGGTCCGCCAGCGCCGCGACCAGAGGATGCGGCACTTCACTGCCGCGGACGCACCAGTACACGCCGTGCGGGAAGTGCAGCGGGGAATCGGCGTGGCCTAGGAGGTCCACCATGATCGAGCGTTCGGCGCCCCGGTAGCCGATAACCACCAGCGGACGGTCGCGGAGCAGCGGCAGCAGCGCGTCCCGCAGAACAGACGGCAGTTGCTGGGTTTCAGTTTCCAGGTTGGCGTCGGTATATTGCTCGACCCGTCCATGCAGGAAAACGACCTGCGGGTAGGACGGGGCGGTCGAGATCAGATGAGCCTCGGTGGCACCGGATACCTGGTCAACTGCCACGACAGAGGCCTCCGCCTTGAGGCTATCCGGGATGAGATCTTCGAAGTTGGTGGTCAGCAAGCTACGGACCCATCCCTTGCCAGCCAGCCGCGCGAGGGACCGGTATCCGGCCGATGGCGGCAGAGCCGAGCGCACTACCGCGGTGAAAAAGCGCCGCCGCTCCGAACGTGGAAGCAGCAAATGCTCGACGATGGCGGGGTAGTGATCTCCGACGGCCTGGCCAGATTGGTACCACTGGTGTTCGCGAAGCCACGGCAGCCAATCGCTCCGCGTGACGGAGGGATCTTCAGCGGCTCGCCCGTGCTCGCGGCAGTATGCCCACCGGGCGGCCATCTCGGCCAGTTGCGAGGCACCAGGCACGCCCGAAGGAACAGAGGCCCCGGCACCCAGCAGCAGGACCGCATGCGGACCGTCTGGGTCAGTCAGCAACCGGCCAACACGTGCCTGGGTGGTCCTAGCAAAATCCGTCAACGCCTGGGCTTCTCCTTCCCACCCCCTGCCATTGTCCAATCCGGCTGCAGCCGATGGAGCTGCGACACGCCAGGCGAGCCGCACTGTGCGTGGTGGCCGTGCTGTAACAGGAGGTCGTGAATCGTCATACTTTGCATGGGCGGCAGGACGCCCGGGAGCGAACCTGCCCTGCGCGGCAGCCGATGGGGCACCAGGCGCGACGGGCCGGGGCTGGGGATCAAGCACCGTCGGCTGGGATCAGCGTCTGGATCCTCGGCCGGGCGGACATGCCGAGCCGCTCCGCAACTATGGCACTCTCGGTGAGCCCTCGAGCCGACGTCCATTGAGCAAGACATGGCCACGTCACCGAGCTCCTTTGTCCAGCCTGCTCGCCCTGCCGAGATGCCGGAAATGTCCGGCCGGCAGATTGGCCGGTATCCTCCGTGGCGTGACAGTGGGTGGAGGTAGCAGCGCGGCAAGCGTTCCTGGAGAAGCCGCTGTTGCGGTCTTCGTCAGCAGTGTCATGCGCCCGACGATGAAAGCGGCCCGGGAGGCGGCTCTGACGGAGATCACCGCCCGTGGCTGGCGTCCATGGCTGTTCGAGCGCACGCCGGCTTCCCAGGATGGTGCCGTCTCCACATATCTCCGGAAGGTCCGCGACTGTGATGTCTTCGTTTGGTTGACCGATGGGGCTACCACCGAGCCGGTCGCGGCTGAGGTACGCGAGGCACTTGCCAACCACCGACCGGTGTTGTGCCTGCGCATAGGCAGCATGCCGAACGATTCCCTTACCGGTGCGCTGGTTGATGAGGTCGGCGCGGTAGCCAAATGGCACAGCGTGGCGGACGCTGCCGGTGTGCGCTCGGCGCTGGCCCAGGCGCTGAATGACATGGTCGCTCGTGGCCTGCGCGGAAGCGCATCGCCGTCGCGGCTTGCCCGCCTCGATGAGCTCGACCGCCGGTCACGTGCCCGATGCAGAAGCCGATGGGTCTCCGCTGGTGTTACCGAAGCGGTTGCGGACCAACTAGCGAAAGACCGCGCCTTGGGTCGGCTACCAGAGCTGCATGCCCAGCGCGAGGGAGTTGTCGTGGTATGCGACGAGCTCGGGGCCGGGAAGTCCCTGGCGGGCGAACGCGCACACCAGGACGCCATTGCTGACTCCTGTTCCAGTTCCAGAGTTCCTGTCTGGGTCCGTGCTCGCGACATACGTCATGGGCTGGAGGCGGCGGTGCGGCCACGCGCAGAGGGGCTTGGCGCACCGGAGGTTAGCGGTGCCCACATCGTGGTGGATGGGGTTGACGAGGCCGATGTAGACGCATTCGGCCTGCTGGAGGAAGCGCGGGAGATCGCAGCAGCATGGCCGGACACCCTTGTCGTGATAACAAGCCGGCCAGCCCCCGGCCTGGATGACGCGCCGGAACGCATGTCCGTCGGCCGCCTGGAGAACGATGACATCAGCACCGTGGCTGCGCTGGCGGGCAACAACACCATCCGGCCCGACGTGTTGCCGCAGTGGGTACGTGACGCCGCCAGACGGCCGCTCTTCGCCCTCCTCCTCGGCGGCCATACCTCCGGTACCACGCCACACGCCCCGCATGAGCTGATCGCGCGCCTCGTCGACCGCGCAGTAGCTCAGCGGCCCCACCGTGCCACCGACATGGAGGCGCTCACCCGCCTGGCAGCAGCGACCACAGACCGCGCAGGCCCCGTAGCCGCAGCAGACTTTCCTGGGGCGGCTTCCCTTGCCGCTAGCGGTCTGCTCGACCGCGACGGTGATGCGATCTCATTCGCGCTGCCCCTCGTCGAGCAGTGGTTCGCGGCGCGCGCTCTTACCGGCATCATCGCGCTGCATGACATCCTGCGTGACCCGGCGCGTCTGTCCCGCTGGCGCTACCCGCTCGCGGTCGCGGTCGCCCAGGCAGGAACCGGCCGCACAGCGGAGCTGCTCACCGACGTCGCCCGGCACGCACCGGCGCTGCTGGCATGGGTCATCACGGAGAGCATCGCCTCCGGCCTATCGGGCACCAGCGCTACACTTCCGGCCAGCGCCGACGCCGGCCGAGCTCTGCGCGAGGCTATGCAAGCACATGTCGCGGCACTGGACGGGCTGGCACCATACGCAACCCCTGTCCGGCCCGACGGCACGCTCCCGCCACTCGGGATCGCCACGGAGGGCCAGCACCTGACCACATCATGGTGGGAAGGCAGCAACCCACCGCAGCAGGAGGTGGCCGACCTCGCCGATCCCGCGGTTGCCCGGCTTCCCGGATGGGCCAGGTACCGTTCCGGTCGCGACGCGGGCAGGCCCGGCTGGGCCTGGCGGTATGTACACGACATTGCCGAGGACTTGCGCCAGGCGCTCAACGCGCAGGCCTTTCCGGTCCCGCCCGCGCTACGCGACGAGAACGACTGGGCACTCACCAATGAGATCAGCGGCCGCGGCCCGCATGCCACCGACTCCATCCCCGCCGCAACAGTGATCAACACTGCCCGCCGGATCGAGGCCGCTGCCGGACGCGTCGGCTGGGTACGGCTCCGCGGAGGCAATCCGCCCCGAGCTATCCCCCATCTGATCGATCTCGCTGAGCGGATCGAGGCCGCAGGCCGCCACACTGTCGCCTACCCTTGGCCCGCCCGGGACCTCCCGCCAGGAGGATGGGTCTGGAGCGGCTATACAGCTACCCGGCTGGCCGATCGCGTCCGTGAAATCTATTCTGCTGCCCTCGCTGGATACCTGTGGCTCGTAGATGAGCTTGCTCCGGCCTTCCGCCCGTTCCTCGCTACCGCAGCGGCCCAACCGGCGATCATGAAGATTAAGGTCACGCCTGCCAACGAGACCCGCGGCTTCGCGGGATCTCCGGCCATCGCATGGCGCCTCGAGCCGCTGCCTGACGGCCACACCCCCCAAGTAGAGGTGGCTGTCGCCCAATCCCCCGCTCACGATACGTTTGATGAGCTCGGCCGTTACTGGGGGGCCTACCAGCAAGCACGCCCAGCCACGGCCGCCTTCACTGGATATACGATCCACCATGGCGTGGCTGATGTATTCGGCGATCGTCCTGCCACCGACCTGGCCTATTCACTCCTGAGCAATGACCTAAAGCGCCTGCGCTGGCTTCGTTGACAATCCGGCTCCGTATGGGGCGCGCCGCGAACTGCCGTCCGTGATGAAGTCGTCAGAACCCTCTTATCTGCCGTCGATGGTACGCGGATACCGCTGTGGCCATCTCGGCAGCCGGATCGCCGTCTCATCGATGCCTGCTGCGAGCACCCGCTGGGAGTGGGCACTCACCATCCGGGCACAGGCCGCATGCGGCTCTGCGAAGTGCTCGCACTCGGCAGCCAACTCCTGGATCAGCGGCCAGCCGCGTTCGAGGACAAGCCCCCCCGCCCAACTGCGGAAGGCCAGTAAGTGTAAGCCAATTGGCTCCCTCCACGTGGTCGCCTGGCACCAGAGTCAACCCGCACATGCATCTCCACCGGTTCCAGTGACGTGGCGACCATGCCGCAACCCGGAAACGCTCAGCGCCACCGTGCTCACTCACTGTGCGGACGAACCGCTGCCTCCGACTGGACACCGACGTGGCCGATGCACCTCCTTCCACGCAGGTCATATCACCTGCTACGCCGCGGTGCGTGCTGCCAGTCGCGAGGCGCGTAAACCGAGCAAGTCCCGCACCTATGCGGCAAGATGCAGGGGTCTGTCGCATAACGGTGGCGGCTGGGTGATGGATGGGGCGGGAAACGAACATGCGGGAAGCCTTCCGGCGTATAGGCCACGACCTGCGGCAACTGCGCAATATTGACGCCTACGCGGCGGCCCTGATCGTGTTCGTATTCGCGGTGCTATCGGTGGCGGGCGATATCTTGCCTGCCAATGCCCGATGGGCAGTGCTGCTCGTAGGCGTGGGGGTACTGGTGTTCCGGGTGACGCTGCCTGACCGTTACGACGGCTCTGCCGATGACGTGCTGAAAGACAGGTCCGCGTTCGAGGACAGCCCGTTTCCTGCTCGGCTACGGGGGGCCAATGAGCTGTGGGTGTTCGCACCCTCGGCGATCAATCTGTTGGCACCACAGAACTGTGACACGATCCGGACCACGATCCTGGCCAACCCGGACGGGGTGGTGCGGATCGTGGTCCTGGACCCAGCTGTGGAGACTGCAGTGCAGCTCGCCACCCGACAGCTCGATGACTCACTGGACTTCCCCTCCCAGCTGTTCCGCTCATCGCTTGAGGCGACCGTCCGGCAGCTGCAGCGGATGGCGGCCTGGCAGGAGCGTGGGAGCTTCGAATACCGGCTGGCCGACTACAGCCCAGGGTTCAGCCTGGTTGCCATCGACCCTGGCACCCGCCATGGCGTGGTGATCGTGGAGTTCCATGGCTTCCACAACCAGGTGACGAACACCCGCATGCACATCGAACTCACGCGGTCTATCAGTGACCAGTGGTGCACGTACTGGCTCGGCCAATTCGAGCGCATCTGGCAGGCCGCCCGGCCGCCCGCAACCGGTCGGTAGAACACCTCACGCACGGAATCCGCACAGGCAGGCCTATTCACGAGCAGTTCCTGAGCCCTGGCGACGGCCCCAGGGCGTCACACCATCGCTGCGCTTGAGGATCGCTGTGGCTTCAGCTTCCTTCCGCGCATGCGATCTTCCGTAGGCTGGCCGCCAGGCATCACTGCTGCGTCGCGCGAGGTCTTCCGTGACCTCGGTGAGCAGCTCCTGCATGGTATGGACTGTTGGGCCTGACATGGGTGGCATGTGGTCATCATGGCCGACGCGAGCGACGGTCTGCACCAGTCGAGCTATTCCGGCTCATCCCCGATCTCTTGGCTCAACTTGACCACCTTTAGTCCGGCCGTCCTTGCCCTGGTGGACTGCCCAGTGTCGTAGGTGAGCAGCGTGACCTTGCGATCTGCCAGTGGTTCGACGGCCAGGCACCGGTCGATGATCTCGTCGTCGTTGATCGGCAGGCGGACATGTCCTGGGGGATCAAACAGTAGCTCGATGGTGACTTCCCCCCGCGGGAGGCCTCCGGAGCCAAGCGAGGAGAAGTCCTCTGCGCGCAACCGGGCTGGGCCGGTCGTGCTCGCGAATACGCGGTCCACGACACCGAGGGTGTAGCCAGCACGCCACCGAACGTGGCGGTCCTTGCTCTGCTTCAAGCCGTCAAGCTCGTCTACGACCACGATGGGCACAAGCACGTGGACGGGGTCTTCCCAGACCCCGACCAATGGGGCGAAGTCCGTCACCTCCAGCTTCTCCGGGTGCTCGATGTAGAAGCTGCTGTCGGGCACGACGAATGCCCCTGACCTCGACCATCGCCCGATCTGGTCGGCCAATGCCTTGATCGCCTCGTCAAAGGCAGCGACCCGTTGATCCAGTTCCAGTGACACGAGGCCGTTGACCACGCGTTGAACCTCTACCTCGGTGCCGGTCATGGTGCCGACGCCCGAGAGAAGCAGTTCGTACCTCCTGGTCAGTACGAGCCGTTCCAGGTCCGCGCTACTGACCTGATTGCCGAGCATCCGGACTGCGTTGCTGGTCCATTCGAGGTAGGCAAGAAGACGCTTGTGAGCACCCTGCGGACCCCCGCCCCGAAGGTTGAAGGCCTCGTCATGGACGGAGCGCAGGCTCTTGAGAAGGTTGTCCCGGTTGACGCCAGCGCGAGGGGTGACGAGCATCCCCGTAGTCTGCCACTTTGCGAACATGGCACCACGCGACGCCCGGAGGCCCTCCGCTGGTGAGCACCCGGGGGCGAGATGCGGCTACCCACCGGCGCGCTGATGACCCCCTTCTCTGCCACCTGTGGTCTTGGGAGCCGACAGGACTGGCGTCACCGGCTCACGGGGCGCTGGGAGTCTGTGTCGGGAGCCCCTTTCATGTGCCCGATGTGCGATCAACAGGTTTGGCCTGCGCACGGCGAAGGGCGTTCATAGGGCAGCCGCATATGCACGCGCTCCGTCCTTTACTTGCGAAAGGCTTGCGAGACGGTCGAGGCGACCTCGTGTCGAGCCTCAGCTGGTCACGGCTCGGGTTCTGGGGGTTCACGCTGCACCGAAACCGGGCGCCGTAGCAGCGCGACCGCTCGTGGGTCGCCGGATGCGAGCACGTGGTTGACGAGTTCGGCGGTGCCCGCTGACCTGCTCAGCATGGGGGCGGTCCGCCGACTGTCGCGCGTTTGTCCGGCTGCGGCATCTATGATGATCTGCGCGCTGGCGCGGTCGATCTCGGCTCCGCGCTGAAGGACGTCGGCGCTGGTGACGCCGAGGTCCAGCAGGGTGCGTTCTACCGGTCCTGGCATGTCTCGCGATTCCCGGCCCACCTCCACCTCGTCCCGGCCATGCATCTTGTCCTGACCGCCCGTTTGATCGCCGTAGCTCGCGTCATGGTTGGTGTCCACGGCGGTGCTGGTTGTGGTGAGCAGCTGGCTGGGTGCTCGGGTTGCTTCAGCGACGGTGGCAACGGCCGCTGTGGTTTCGACGCTGAGCTGGCCCGTGTCCTGGTAGACCGCCAGCAAGGGGTCGACGCGATCCTTGGGTGCGTGGCCGAAGGGCCGGGGGATGTCGAAGGTGTCGGGCAGGAACCGGGTCGGAACCAGGATCCGGCCCATGCCCGCTGCTGCGCGTATCTGCTCGCGATCGGCTTGGGCGAGGCGTGTCAAGGTGTGGCTGGCGTGGTGCACGGCGGCGATGACGGCACGGACGTCATCGGGGCCCTGAGCCAGGTCTTCTGGTGGGCGGGCGGCGTGACCGGGCCCGCTCGCCAGCGTCCATTCAGGGTTGGCGTAGGCCAGCCGCCCGGTCCACAGCGCAAGGTCGCGGGACTCAAGCGCAGCCGGTGACGAGTACTGCTGCATGTCGGTGATGAATCCGTCCAGCGCGTGCGCGGTGCGCAGCCATCCCTGGCGCGCGCGACCGGCGGCATCAGCAGCCGCCAGCAGGTCCGCCCTGATGCCTCCCGGCCCTGGAGAGCTTGTCCAGGCAGCCAGTGACCTGAGCAGGACCTCGCAGTGGTGACTGGTCACGGTGGCGGCCTCGGCGACCCCGCGCAACGAGGTGATGGTCAGCCCCGGAAACCAGGACTCCGTCGTGGCCGACAGCCATGCGGCGTGATGGACCCGTTCTGCGCTGTCGACCACCCCCTGACACAAGGCGGCGACCGGGTCGCCGCGATCCGGCAGTCGGCGCGGCGGGCGGGCGTTGACTGGGATCGCCCGCAGCAGTTCCCGGTCCCGGTCTGACACCGGCTCCCGCTGATGGGCTGCACGAACGGAGGCATCCAAGGCCCACAGCCACTGGCAGGCCGCGTTCAGCCTGCGCCTCTCATCTTGGCCGCCACCAGCGCCGGAAGGACCGGCCAGTGCCAGATCGGTGCCCTGACGCGCGATCTGGCGTCCCAGCGAGGCGAGTTCGGCCAGCAGTGCCCGGGTAGCCTGCGGGGAGGAGACCACCGCCGCCCATTCCGAACGGTGCTGCCGGGTGCCGCGCGGGCCGGGCGCGAAGTGGGTCTGCAGCAGATCACGCCCGGTGGCCAGCGACACCGTGACCCCATCCAGCCGCCTTGCCAGCGGGCTTGCCGCCGGGGACACGGGCCACCGTGAGGCCGGCCGGTGGTGGCGCAGGTACCCGGCCGAGCTGGCCAGTGCCTGCCGTGCCTGGATCCAGGTCCGCGCGTAGGGATTCAGCGTCCGCCGGGTGCGGGAGGGCACGTCGTCGAACGCGGTGGCCATGTCATCGACGTAACGGCGCATGACGGTGACCACACGCAACAGGCTCCGGGCTGCTTCCTCCGCCCCGCCACGCCCGCCCGCCGGCCCGTGTGCCCTGTTCGCCGGGTCCAGGTGCCAGTGCGCCGCCGAGATGAAATCGCCGAACGTGCTCCCGCCCGTCACGGCCCGCTCCCGGTGAGCAGGCCCTGCATGTCGCGGGCGTACCCGGCGGCACGCTGGCACGCCTCCCGGTCCCGGGGATCTGCCGCCGATCCAGCGGCCCGCGCCAGCCCGGTGGCGAGCAGCCCGCTCAAAGAGGCGATGGCGTCCGCGATCGTCTCCGCGCTCCCCTGGCCGGGCATCATCGTGCCGGCTGGCGGTGGGTGGAGCCGGTTCGGTGGCAGTGATGGCGCGAAGAGGACGGCGTCGCGGCCGTTCGCCGCGCAGGTCCCCGACATCACGAACGCGGTGAACCAGCCATCGCTGGGGTCCTCGTGACCCCGGATGACCGACAGCATCTCCTCGAACGCCTCACAGGCGGCGTCCAGCACCGCGGGCAGGCCATCGGCCTGCTCGACCTGGTCCCTCACTGCGCTGATACGGGTCACTGTGGCCTCCCTGATCGTGACGGGCGTGCGGAGCATGTCAGTCCGTCCCGCCGCCACGGGCGTCCGGCCACGTACCTGTGGACAAGACGCTGCGCACACGTCCGCTGGTGGACAATCGGCACGGGCGCAGGCTCCGGAGTCATTGCACGGCCTCCCTACCTGGCCGCGGGACCTGGTTCTGCGGTCCATGAGGGCTAGGCAGGGTGACGACCTGCGCGTTCTGGCCCAGATGTGTCTGCGGCCGTGGTGCTGCCTCCAGTGCGCGCAGCCGTTCTGCAGCGGATTGCAGCAACGGGCGCGGCGAGCACCTCAGGTCGGCGGCGCCCGCCTGGATGTCGTGCCCGGCCTGCGCCGCCTGGGCGAGCAGCCCATGCCAGTACACCTCCCGGGCGCTGGCCACGGCGAACGCACCCGTGCCCCCGGACAGGGCCGCTGGCTCAGCCCGCACACCACGGCGGGCCGCCTCCCAGCACACCGTGACCGGATCGACCGGCTTCCCAGCCGCGTCCATGTCCCGCATGAGCGCGTACACATGGCCGTGCCCGGCGACAGCGAAATGCTCCGGTCGCAGCCACCGACGGACCCGCGCCATCTGGGACGGCCCAGCGGCCAGGTCCCGCAGCGCGCCCGCCCCAGCGGCCTCGGCCACCTCCCTCGGGCGCGCCACCGTGGATTCGCTCCCGGGCACCTGCCGCTCCCGTAACGCGGCACCTGCGGCCACCGCTTGCGCCACGTCGCGGGCGATCACCGCGACCCACTCCCCCACCCCGGCCGCCCGGCTAGCTTGCGTGTCCTCACGCAGCCGCCTTATTTCCTGCCGAACGGCCGCCGCGTGGTGAGCGGCGTTGTGCCCCGGCTCGCCCTGGGAGTACTCGGGTGGCGCTTCGCGCCAGAGCCCTTCGGGCAGCGCGAGCCACCGATCACGGCAGGCATCCAGGTCACGGCGAGCCTGCGAAGCCTGGTAAAGAGCGGCCTCCAGATCTCCGGACTCGGCCACCTGGGCAAGCCGCGACCCAGCCAGTGATAGTTGTCGCCGGATGCCGCCTTCGACCACGATGGCCGCGTATGCCTCGGCGTGCCCAGCGCGTGGCGCCGCTTCCATCAGAATGGCGAGAGGGACCGCGTCCCGCGACACGCTCATGGGGAGGTCAGGGTCGTTCTGCAACTCGGCATACACCTCCGCCGGCCCGGGCTGCCCGCCACGCGCCTGCACACGCCGCATCGCCGCCAGCACCTGCCCATGCCACGGGCGTCGCCAATCACCGGGCTCTACCAGGTCCAGCACATGCTGCTGATCAGCTGGGTCCAGCAGGACAGCACCCAGCAGCGCCTGTTCCGCCCGGATGCCGAGGCTGTCCATCACCGCGCACCAGCCCTCAGGGCCGCGGGGGCAGACGGCCCATGAGCCCGCCGGTCATCACGCAACCGCCAGCGCCAGCCGCTCCATACAGCAAGACTGGCTTCGTGGGCCGGACACTGGACGCGTAGCGCCACATGGGTGAGCCACCGCCGCGTGCTGGCCCCGCCAATCCGCAGGACGGTACGGGCATCGCGGCGGCCGCGAGGACGGACGCGCCGAATCCTCATGTGGCTACCTCACAGACGCCCGCGACCTCCAGGGGTATCTGATTTAAATCAGAAGTTCCTCTGCATGTCAAGCAGGGCCGACCGGCAAACCGGCCGGGACTCTCGCCAGCGCCGGCCAATGGCTGGGTGGGCACGGGACGGCCAGGCCGATCCCAGCGGTGTGATCCGCGCTGATCTGGTACTCCATCGGCTCAGCCATTACCCTGAACGGGAATTTCGCCCGAATAGAGCAGTCATCCCCCCATGGAGTGGGCAATGGATGATGAGGGGACCAAGGTCTTCCACAACGACGACCCGGCATATGAGCAGTGGGTCGCCCAGCATGGGGGCTTCGTCCTGACCGCGCCGCGCAAAGGCAAATACATGCTCCACGAAGCAGCCTGCACGCACCTCGGCACGCGCGATCCGCGCCGGAGGCTGACTCGCAAGCCGAGGCGAGGGGGAGAGCGGCAAGAAACTCTCGTGGCGTGGACCGAGCAGGCGATCGGCGCGAAGCTGATCCGCTGCCAGTCCTGCATGTGATCCCCGCTGGGCGTGCCGATCACCGGACTGGCCGCCCGCACGAACCTGCACATCCATGCCTGAGGAGGAATGGTGCGCGAGATCCGGGCACTGACGGTCAAACAACCGTGGGCGCACATGATCGCCTACGGCGGGAAGATCATCGAGAATCGCGTCTGGGAGACCTACTATCGGGGGCTGCTCGCCATCCACGCTGGATCAGGGTGGGACCGGAACGCCGAGGCCAGTCCCTTAGTGCGGGAGGCGTGGAGGGCATGGGCCAGCAACGCCGCCAACCCGATGGTTTCTGCGACGCCGCTGGGCCGTAAGAATCCCGGCATCACCTTCGGCGCCATCATTGCGATTGCGGACCTGTCCGGCTGCCACAAGGCGAGGGGGGCGGAATGCCCATGCTCCCCGTGGGGCCAACCGGATCAATGGCACTTGGAGTTGTCCAGCGTCCATCCGCTCGCCAAGCCGGTCCCCTGCCGTGGATGGCTCAAACTCTGGCGGCTCCCGCCGGAGGTGACGGCCGCTGTCCGCGGCCAACTCGCGTGACCGCACCGACTCAGGTCGGCCCAGTCCTATTTCAGGTAGCCGCCCGCGCTGGGATAGCTGACTTCGTAGGAGAAGGTGGCACCGTCGCCGCGACGGACCTGGTGAAGGACCAGGACCGGCTTACGGTCGGCGTCGTGAGCAGTGCGGGCGAGTTCCAGCACGACGGAGACCTGCGGGAGGCTGAGCAGGCGCCTCTCCTCGGTGGTGGCCAGCCGGGGGCGCAACTCGTCGTGATGGCCACGGAGTTTGTGGCCCAGCCCAGCCAGGATTGCCAGAGGGTCGGCAGGGGCTGGGGATGCCAGGGCCGTGTCGCGTACCAGTTCGTAGGGGTAGTACTCGTCGGCTAGGGAGTCGGCGTCGATGGGTGCGCTCTCGCCCGGTGGGCCGGTGTAGCGGACGGCGCGGCGGACCAGTACGCGCGAGCCCCCGGGCAGGCCGAGCCGCTCCCCGATGGGCGTTCCGAGGACTGTTGCGGATGAGTCCTCGATGGCGACGCTGATCTCTTCCCGGTGCTGCCGTCCGGCGGCCTCGATGTCGGTGGCCCAGCCGTCCAGCATCTCCGGCATCTCCGGCCGCGCGCGGCGCGCGCCGTGGCCGGGGTTCATCCGCCAGGTCGCCGCGTTGGGCCGGCGGACGTAGAACCCGCGCTTGCTGACCGGTTCGACCAGGCCTTCCTCGATCAGCACCCGGTAGGCGCCCCGCACTGTCAGGTTCGCCACCCCGGTGCGCGCCATCAGGTCCAGCGTGCTGGGCAGCCTGTCCCCCGGCTTGTACTGGCCGGATGTGATCGCCTGGCGCAGCTCGTCGGCGAGGCGCTCATACACGTCCCGGCGCTCGGGGACGCCGCCCGGCGCCGCTGCCCGCGACCTTGGTGACACGCCCGTCTCCTTCGCTGCCTTGGCTACATCAGTTTGCCATAGACCCGGCTATCCGGCGCTGCCGCCCCGAGTTTGACAACTCTGGGCAATCTTATTTAAATATGTTCTATCAGAGTTGCCAAGCTGGCCTCACGGCAAGGAGGCAAGGCCGGATGACGGACACGAGCAAGATCACCACCAGGCTGTGGCCAGATGTGGACCGGCGGCTGCGCGCGGCAGCCGCGCTGCGGCGGGCGCGGCTGAGCCGGGTCATCAACGAGGCGCTGGATCAGGCGCTGCCGACCCTGCCCGAGATCGGCGCGATGGTGACCGGCACGGCGGCTGGCGCCGGGAAGGAGGCCCACGGTGACGGCCGCTCCTGAGAACATCTGGCGGCGGACCACGACGGCCAGCGACCCCGGGACGCCAGCGGCCGGACCCGCAATGCCAGCGCACCCCCACGCCGGGCGTGGAGACGCCGGGTGGCTGGACAGCCCCCGGGCGGTCTCAGGCCACGCGGACACCGGGCGGCCTGAGACGGGCCGGGCGTGGCTGCGCGGCGCGATGGCGGCGCTCGCCGTCCTGGCGGCAGGGGCGGCGGCGGTGAGCTGGGACGCCCAGTACGTCATGGTCTACTCCGCCCGGCACACCCCCGCCGTCGCCGCCCTGGAGGCAGGCATCCCCGATGCGGGCGCACTCATCTTCGCGACGTTAGGCATCGCACTGGCCCTGCACGGCAGACGCGCGCTGCGGCCACGGACGCTGAACGTAGCCTGCGTGGCGATCTCGCTCACGATGAACGCGATGGCTGCTGGACGCGGCTGGCGCGACGTGGCGATATGGGTGATGCCTGCCGCCGTGTACGCATTGGCCAGCGACACCCTAATTGGCGTGGTCCGGGCCTGGGCGCTGGCCCGCATGCAGACGGCCGGCGGGGTCCTGACCGGTGAAGAGATCACGCCACTGGCCATCGTCGGGTCCTGCCTGCTGTGGCTGCTCCGCCTGGGCCTGGCGCCGGCCAGCACGCTGGCCGGGTTCCGCCGCTGGGTGGTCGAGGAATGCCCGGTCGCCCCCGGCCGCAAAGCCGTCACCACCCAGCCCGGCCGGGCAGAACCGCTGGCCCTGCCACCAGCCCCACCACCTCTGCCGCGCCGACGCAGCAATGGCAAGCCCCGCAAGCAGGACCTGCTGATCGCGCTCGCCAGCCAGCGTCACGACCTGCGCCGTCTGCCGCTCAACCAGGTCGCCCGCATCGCCTCCGAGATCGGCGCGGAGGTGGATCTGCACCAGGGCACCGCGCGCCGCGTTCTCAAAGCCCACGTCCAAGCCCTCCAGCACAGCCCAGCCGATGACCGGACGGAGGCCACGTCATGACGAAGATCCCCCTGTACATCGCCCTCGCCGGGTTAGTTCTGATCGCGGTCAAGTGGGCGTTCCTGCACGGACGGCGGCTCCCCCGCCACCGGGTCCGCCACCTGCGCATCCGGCTCCGCCTGCGCCTGCACCCCGGCAAGGGACACGCCACGGTCGCCGAGTTGTGGTGGCGGTGGGGGCGTCTGGCCGCGTTCCGCAACAGCCGCCGCACCCGGCCGTCGCTGACCTTCGCCCAGCGCTTGTTTGCCTGCGCCACGGCCTACTCGATCCTGGTCGGCCGGGCTCACTTCCGGCACGCGTTGCGCATGCCACTGGATGAGCACGCGGTCATCTTCAGCCCTCCCCGCGGCGGCAAGACCGGCTGGCTGGCACGGGTCATCCTGCACTACCCCGGGCCGGTCATCTCGACCACCACCAAGCACGACGTGTTCGCCCTCACGTCCGGCGTCCGCGCCCGCCGCGGCCCGGTCCACGTCTTCAACCCCCAGGGCGTCGGCGGTGTCGCGTCCACGTTCCGGTGGAACCCCCTCGCCGGCTGCCAGGACCCCGCGGTCGCGATCCGCCGCGCCGACGCGTTCGCCAGCTCGGTCAGCCAGAAAGGCGTCGAGGACGCCAGCTTCTGGGCCGCCAAAGCCTCGGACTACCTGCGCGGCTACTTCCACGCCGCCGCCCTCGCCGGGCTGGACCTGCGCCACGTCGCCCGCTGGGTTTCCGGCACCCGGCAGGAAGAACCCGAAGACATTCTCCTCTCAACGCCTGGCGCCGCCCGGCACCTGGCCGACCAGCTGGCCGAGATGCGGGGCGAGGCGAACAAGACCATCTCCACCGTCAGGATGACCATGAGCCGGGCACTGGCGTTCCTGGCCGACCCCTCACTGGCGGCAGCCGTTCTGCCTGAAGAGGGGCAGTCACTGGACATCCCGGAGTTCTTGCGGGAGGCGGGCACCTTGTACCTGATCGCCGAAACCCGCGGCGAAGACGCGCCGGTCGCGCCACTGTTCGCCTGCCTGGCCAGCGAGATCCACTACATCGCGGCGCTGGCCGGCAGCATGCTGCCCGGTGGGCGGCTCGACCCGCCGCTGCTCATGGCCCTGGACGAGGTCACCCAGATCTGCCCGGTCCCCGTCCCATCCTGGCTCGCCGACTCCGGCGGCAAAGGCATCCAGATCATCACCGTCGCCCACGGCGAAGCCCAGTTGCGTGGCCGGTGGGGCGCCAACGGCGCCCGCGTCATCATGGACACATCCAGCGCCAAAATCTGGCTCCCCGGCATCTCCGACACCACCACCCTGAACGCCGCGTCCCAGCTGTGCGGGACCACCGCCATGCGGGAAGTACGCAGCGGGGCCGGGCGGCGCCACGACCACCACGACTACTACACCCGGCACCCGGTCATGACCCCCGAGATGATCCGGCAGCTCCCCGGCCGGTACGCGCTGGTCCTGCGGGGCGGGATGTCACCTGTGGTCGCCCGGCTACCGATGGCCTGGAACGACCGCACCTACAAGGCGGCCAGGCGCGACGGTGAGACCACCGCCGCGCTGAGCCAGATCCGCGAACCCGGGATGCTGCGGGACATGGCACCGCTACCGGGCGATGACTGGCCAGGGTGGGACACCGGGCCGGATGCGCCTCCCGGTGACCCAGGCCCCGACGGCCCCTGGCGCTACCCTTGGCAGTGAGCAGGACGTGAGCACACCGGCCGACGACCACGGGGACGTGATTACCGCCGCGCTGCTGCAGATCACCCAGCACGCAGAACGCCTGGCGGTCCTCAACGAACGGGAAGCCAGCCATTACCGGGAGATCGCCGCCCGGCTCGCCGACCTCGCCGAGCACGTCGCGGA
>Ga0307373_10002660_pt1 | contig 31965 bp, 24 predicted proteins | sample OX2MG_FD_202534 | JGI IMG/M metagenome (GOLD analysis project Ga0307373, IMG submission 202534) | Soil microbial communities from Risofladan, Vaasa, Finland - OX-2 | ecosystem: Environmental > Terrestrial > Soil > Coastal area > Acid sulfate soil | place: Finland: Risofladan, Vaasa | collected...
AGAGCGCGCCGGCGAGGTCGTAGCGCGCCTCGTTGTCCTTGGGGTCGCGCTCCAATCGCGCCTTGAGCTCGCCGACCTTGCCCGCCGCCTTGCCGCCGGCCTCGGCCAGCTCCAGCGCCGCGCGGGCCGCGGCGACCTCGGCATGGCTCGCGAGCTCCTTGGGCGCACGGTCGAGCAACTGCTTCGCCTTGGCCAGGTCCTTGCGCGCGACCGCGGCGCGCACCAGGCCGGCGATCGCGTCGGCATTGCCCGGGTCGTGCTGCAGCACCTGGGTATAGATGTTGGTGGCGCGGGCATGGTCGCCGGCGGCGACCGCCTCCTTGGCGAGCGCCACCGCCTCGGCCACCGGGTCGGGACCCGCCGCCGCGCCGGCGAGCCGCGTCACGAACTGCTTCACCTGGCTCTCGGGCACCGCGCCGACGAAGCCGTCCACCGGCCTGCCGTCCTTGAAGGCATAGACTGCCGGGATCGACTGGATGCGCATCTGCTGCGCCAGCTCGGGGTTCTCGTCGATGTTGATCTTGACCAGCCGGACCTTGCCGCGCGCGTCGCGCACCGCCTTTTCGATGGTGGGGCCGAGCTGTTTGCACGGGCCGCACCACGGGGCCCAGAAATCGACGACCACCGCCGCCTCGTGCGAGGCGTCGACCACGTCGGCCATGAAGGTCGCGGTTGACCCGTTCTTGATGACGGTGGCGCCGTCCGCAGACGCGGCAGCAGCGCCGATGATCGGTTCCATGGGGCGCAATTCCCTGAATTCAGACCCCTAGAACATGGCGGGGCGCGCGCGCTCTGGCAAGCGCCCTCGGGCCGGTTTTCACGCCGGCGCGGCGCGGCGCGTGGCGGATGCCGAGCGCATCGAGCCGCGCGAACAGCGCCTCGGGCGTGGCGGACATCGCGGCCCGCCCTGCCGCCTCAGCGCACGGTCGCGCCGTAGCACGCCGTGGCGGCTCTGGACGCCGTGGCGAAGACCGCCTTGTCGGCGGGGCCGAGCCCGCTTGCGCCCGAGGCGGCGAGCGCCGCGTCGGCGTGGCGCCAATCGGCCCAGGCGATGGTCTGCTGCACCCGCCCGACATAGCAGCGGCAGAAGGCCGGCGATGCCGCCGGCGGCACGTCCTCGCGCGCGGCGCAGGAAGCGGCAATGCCGCGCAATGCGGCGGCGGGATAATCCGCCGCCCGGGCCGCGACGACACCGGCCATCGCCGGCGCCGCCGCCAGGACAATGCGCACCCCCAAGCCCATCCGCGTCCTCCCTTCGCCCGCACCGCGGGGTGCGGACCCTAGCCCGGCCCTCCGCCCTTGCAAACGCGCCGGCCGCTTGTATCATGCGCGGCCTCGGAGCGCGGGCGTAGCTCAGGGGTAGAGCACAACCTTGCCAAGGTTGGGGTCGAGGGTTCGAATCCCTTCGCCCGCTCCAAAATCTCTTAGATATTTCAAGTGGATAAGAGCGGCCCTTCGCGGCCGTTTTTGCTTCCCCGACCCTAGCACAAAAGCCGGGGAAGCAGGGGGGAAGCAGCAGAAAGCGAAAAGTGGCGGGCTCTCGATTGTCATCGGCATTGGTGGCGTCCCAACCGCCCGCCTTTCCGCATGTGCGACAGGCCGCGAGGGAAGTCGCGGCGCCCCGCCGTGAAGGCCCGTTTTGAGTAGCGCCGTGCTTCCCCGGCTGCCGAAGCCAGGCCCATCTTGCGTCCCCGAGCACTTTCCTGGCACGGATCGTGAGGCGGATGCGAAACTCATCGATCAGCCTTCCCGCCCGCAACGCGCATCGGAAGCACAAGCCGCAGCGAGTCCGGCAATCGCACGAACCCATGTGCCGCGTAGAAATCGACCGCCGGTTCGTCCAGCGCATCGACGATCACCATCGAGGATCCAACCGTGCCGGCGCTCTCGAATGCCCTCTGCAACGCGTCCGCTAAAAGGATCGCGCCAAAGCCCTGTCGTTGCCGGTCCTTTGCGACGGCCAGTCGGCCGATCAGGGTAGCGCTCACCAGCGGGTAGCGCGGGACGTGCTTGCGGCCATTCTCTGGCACGTCGCCTTGGGCGATCGCCATCGCGCAAAGGGTATAGTAACCTAAAACACTGGTCGGCTCTCCGAGTCCGCTCAGTATGAACACGGCATTGGCCTTCCGGCGCACGTCTTGGCCGGCCTGGGTCTTGAGATAGCGATCCAAGCTTTCGACCCCACAGGTGAAACTGCCCCGGTCGTGCTCCTCGCCAAGCAGCACGATACGAAGATCCTCGGATGACCGCTTCGCCATTCACGGCACGACCCGGCGCTTATGCTCCGCGAACGCTCGCTGAAGCCTTTCGCTTGGCGCTGGCGGATTGACGAGCGCATCGAAGAAGACGACGCGGTCCCGGTCGGACAGAACGAGCGTCTCGTGCTCCGCGATCGTCCGCCGGGCGGCGTCTGTGAGCGCCGTCATGCAGAAATCCGTCAACTTGCGCCGTTCAAGCTGCGCCGCCCGCTCAATGAGGGCCTTGGTGGGCTCATCGACGCGAAACCCAAGCCGCTCTTCCCGAAGCCGTCGGTCGGTTTTAGCTGTCATGGCAATCGTCACCTCAAGCCCAATATGTACGTCAATCCGACTAACTTTTCAAGATGCAAGTCTCTGCGTCTACCGGTCTGGCACGCAATGCAAGACCGACGAAGATAACCCCGGTGATCTCTAGCTAGAACGGTCAGAGACGGCGAATATGATCTTCGACAGCACGCAGGATGCTGGAGAAGCCACGCCCCTGGGCATAAAGGAGCGGTCGGCCGCCACGATGTTCTCGGATGAAGTCCGTCGCAGCATGCTTGGCGGAAAGCCACGTCATCACGAAGAGATCAGCATTTTCAGCGAGCGCCCGGAGCCGAGCTGTACCGCCATGATCGGCATTGCAGTCGACGACCGCGGTCGGCGCGAGTTCCTCGATCGCGGCCTTCGCCTGTCGACTTGAGGATTCGGTTAATGAATAGATGGCGATGCGTAGACCTTGGATCCGGCTGGTGACGTCCTCGAATCTATCCGGTTCGGCGGTGATGCCGAAGGATTGGAGCGTCCAGCCGAGTTCCCGGGCAAGATGTGCAATCGCTGTGCGCTGCAGACTCGTCAACCGAGCGTAGATTGGCGCTATGCGCGACAGGGCGCCGTGCAGAAAGGTCTCTCGCGCATCAGCGGCGGGAGTACTCGCCCGCATGAAGTCTTCGATAATCTCCAGTACCCAATAGACCATGTCCACGCCGAAACCCTCACCGGCCAATTCTTCGACATCGGCGATCAAGGCTCGATAGGCTTTAACGTCCAAGCCAGCAGACAGCAGGGCGCTGACCAAGATTTGGCTCGATTCATAGGTGCGGCTCCCGCGCGCGGACCCAAGGGCGAACAGGGTTAGCAGACTGTCGTAGACCGGCACCATGGCGGCCCGCGGGAAGTCCGGATCGCGCTGAAGCCAAGCAACGAGAAATGGCAGCGCCTGGGCGGTCCGCTCGCAGGCGAGATCGTCGCTCTGAGCCTTTTCAAGCGCTGACACGAACGCCTGGACCGCAGTCGGGTCGCCGGCTCCAAACTCGATTGGCCATTCATCTTTGCCATGGCGCGCAATGTCGAGAGCAATGGTGAACGACGGGTCGACCGCCCTTTCGAACCATTTGATCCAAGAGGTCGGAAGTCCAACATCCGCCAATTCTTCGGTGAAGTGGAGCGTCGACCTGAACGGCTCGGCTTCGCGGAGTCGTGCAAGGTCTAGCGGACTCAGGTTCGCCAAAGCCCTGATGGCGGACGCAAGTACATCTACGCTGTCGATAGCGTCGACCAGAACGAGCGCCTCGCGGGCATCGTCGATTGGTGTTGGTTCGACGACTGGCGCTACTTCCTCGACAGGTGTCACCGGAGAGAGCCGATCCGCGATCCAGCCGAGCGCATCCAGGTGACCGACAAGCGCGGCGCCAATGTCGGTTCTTGAAGTGGCGGTCCAGGCTTCCAGTCCGTAGACGCGCCATCCCGCCGTGGTCAGCGTCGGCGGTATGGGGACGCGCAGCATCGGCTGCGCGAGCGGTCTCGCCGCAGTCTCAAACCGCATGCGAGTCTCGTCGGCGTCGCCGGCCTCGAACGGACCGGCGAGATGCACCCTATAAAGTGCCTCGAGAAGCAGCGCGGTGACGGCGGCGGTTCGTCGCGCCAGGCAGAGATTGGCAAAGCCCGGAAGATCAACGATGCTGGTCCAATCTCCGAAGGTGGCGAGAAGTTGGACCTCAAGGAATTTGAGGTTGAGTGCATCGAGCCGCAACTCGCTCTTGAGCCGCGCGAGGACATCGGTCGCCGCATCTCGGCGACCAACGTTGAGACAATCCTGAAATCGTGTGAGCAGCCAACTGGTGGGCTCGGGCACCGAGTGCCGCAGATTAGGGGCGCGGGCGAGCGTATCACGAGCGCGGACCACCGCTCGGAGTGCTGCAAGTCGATGCCGCGGGTCCGACGGAACACGCATCACGCTGGTCGACACTGGTTGGGACTGCGCGACCACACCAGCGGCCGGATCATCCTGCGGCAGCGCCTCAGGCAGGCCGTTAAACGAGGTGAGCGTCGGGCCAGCGAAAGCTTGAAGCACTGGCGTGAGCCGCCGCCACGCGCTCATGGTCGAGGCGGCGACAAGTATCTGAAGATTGCCTCCTATGTCGATACTCGGCACCACAGCGCCGGGAAAGTCAGGATCGGCGATGGTCTCGATTAGACTGGCGCACAGTGAGGCCGCGTCGGGCCCGAGCGCATTGAAATCGCGAAGATCCGAGAGATCACCGATCATCACGCGGGCGGCTTTGAGATCCACGCCGATCACCTGAGCAGCCCTTCCCAGCGCGAATCGAGTTCGATCGCCTGTTCGGCGACCGCAGCAGGATCGGTTCGGAGGACAAGATGCTCGCCATTGACCGAGATACCGCTCAGCGTGAGGTTCATCGAACCGCTGAGGAAATAGTCAGCGCCGAGCATTCCCTTCGCATGGAAGCTCTTCTGGATAGTCCATTTCAGAAGGTCGCCATAGCGCGCCTTGAGCGCCTCGAGGCGCGCGCGGAAGAAGTCGTTATGGCCGTGCTCGCGTATGATCACACGGATCTCGACGCCTCGTGAGAGTAGCGCTCGCAGGACCTGTGACAGTCGGATCGGTGCCGCCGGCCAATCCGGTTCAAGGACGGCGAACTGACGCGCTGAATTGTCGAGGATTTCGACATCCGAGATCCAGGCGAAGAATAGCCAGAGTTTTGGGCTCGGGCTGATCAATTCGGCGACGAGCAAGCTCTGGAAGAGGTCTCGGACAGCGCGCGATTGCGCGGGGCCATGGAGATCGCGCGAGGCCGTCGGCATCAGACCTGCTCCCTCAGCGTAAGGCTGACCAGGATGCGGCTTTCGGCGCGTTCAACACGCTCGACGACGGGGAAGAACTGCAAGACGCCGACATCGACAGGCGTCGCGACGAGGAAAATAAGTGCCCGGCGGAGTGCCACAGATTCGTTGGCGCTCGCGGCTAACCGGCAAGCGCCCTGGGCTTCAAAGGCGGCATCGAGTTGGGTACGCCATTCGGGATTGGTGAGTTCGATCGTAGCGATCGATCGGCTCAGAAGCAGATGGCGCACTACCGCCGGATCCGTGCTTCGGCTTTGGCGATAGGGATTGTAGGATTGAAGTGCCCGCTGGCGCACTTCGTCGGCGCGCGGCCACAGTAGGCTAGTCACCGCGGCGAGCACGGTCACATGCCCGATCGCTGCCGCGGGTAGCGTCGCCGATAGGAAGGTTCGGACCGATGCCGACAGGATCGAGTCCTTGCTGCAGATATAGGCGAACTCACGAAGGCCGATCGACAGGCCGAAGCCTCGTTCAAGGCTGTCCCAATGGGTCTGAAGGTCGAGCAGAAGCTGGTCGAGGTTCGGCCCCGAGCCCGAGCGCAGCAGGCGATTGTTGAGCGAAACCGACAGGGCGTGGCCGACTTCAATGCCGCCTCGTTGCGTCAATCTGTGCGACAGGGCTTGCCAGAGAACTGCACGCTCGCCGTGAGAGTTGGTGGCGCGCAGCCGTGCCATGAGATCTGCAACCTCGGCGTCGCTCAGCGCCAGCGCCAAAATCTCGCGTAGGCTCCCGTCAACCAGTTCGAGGTCAGTGGGTGCTAACGCCGCTTCGAGCGCAGTAAAGAAGATGCGCGGTTCAGAGCCGAAGCGTTCGGCGAACGCCTGAAGCACGCCAGCGCCGCCGAGCGTCGTCTCGGTGATCCAGACGCTAGCCTGGCCGCTGTTGGCATCGTCATGGATATCCACAAGCAGCGTGTCGACCGTCGCTTGGCGCGGGGCCGCCGCAATGCAGGCCTGCAGCATTGCTTCGCCGAGCGTCTCGAGGATGAGCCGCCGCAGCCATGCGCTGAACCTCGCGGGATCGGGGGTGCTAAACTGGCCTGCCAGTGCGCGCAAACGATCCCGCACGATTGGCCGACTCAGTTGCATCGCGAGTGCCTGCTGCAACCGCCCCGGGCCGGTATGCGCCGCGCCAGCCCTCCTTGCGCCGCTTCCTGAAGCCGAGCCCGACGCTTCGTCGTCGCTGCCGTCCCCAACATCGTCATCGCCGACTTCGTCATGATCCTGGACGTTGGGCGGAATCGCGCCAAACAACTCGTCCATCACGTCATGAAACACGCCCTCGAGCCGATCCTCGTGGAGGAGATCAGCGGCGACGGCATCAATCATACGCCCAGTGGTCGCGGCATCAGCGAGCAGCGCCGATACCAGGATCTGGAGGAGCCAGTCGCGCTGGAAGCTGTTGAAGTCGTCCGGTAAGTCCGGATCCGCGCAGAACGCGTCGCGGAGGTAGCTGAGTTTGCTGGCCGCCATGAGCGGTGGTGGCAGCACGCTGGCCGCCAGTGCGTCCGCGATGGGGAGCAAAAGATCAAGACGGAAACCATCGACCTCAAGCTCAAAGCCGACCGCGGCCGGGCGATCATCGTCGCTCTTGAAGTGGAGCGTGACGGGGAAATCATCCCGAAGCGTACGAACATTGGCATGCGCGGTCGGGGCGAAGCGCCGCACGCTGACGCTCGACCGGAAGCGATGGAGGTAGAACTCAATTGCCTGAACATAGCCGCGCCATTCTGAGCGCAGCGGAACGGGCACGCTCAACGGCTCACCGCTGGCGACGATGTCCGTACGCCAGGCGAGCCGCGCATTGCTGCTCGGGAGCGCATCGCTGCGTGCGGCCTTTGAGAGTCGCACCGTCCAAGGTCGGAACACGAGCAGCGGCCGATTGTCGACCTCGTCGTTGAATCGGCCGGTGAAGGTGCCGACGAACTCATACTCCTCGGCATAGTCGCTGATCCGGCGGTCCTGCTCGGGAGAGGCTGGATCGACCGCCACCCAGTGTGAGAGCGCGCCACGCTCATATGCAAACCGCCGGGTTACTCGTCCGGGTACGAGCTGATTCAGCGCCTGGAGGACCGGCATCACCTCGATCCGCTCCTCGTGATTGGCGGTCGCGGGCGGCAGGATCACCCGCACCTCCGGGAGGCTCAGGTCGCTGAAGAGGCTGCGCGGCACGAAGTCGGGCAGTGGATGGTGGTTGATGTGAAGGTCGAGGGCGCCTGCGGCATCTGGAAAGGCCAATTGCCACTGACGAAATAGGCGCCGGACAAGCGTTGGTACGGCCTCGAGAAGAAGGGAGCGCGGTGCTTCCCAGAGCAGCGCCTCGGCCGTGACCCCGTCGACGCCGAGCGCCGAGACAAGGTGGCCGTGCAGATCCTCGATAGTCGCGGCATCGCCCTGCACGAGTAGGGTGAGCTGAGCCTTGGTCCGATCGATTACGGTGCCGACTGCTTGGCTCGGTTGGGCCAACGGCCGGCTCAACAGATCCCATTGCCAGCCCTTCTCATACCCGACCGTCCGCGCAGCCAGCCAATCGAACAGAGCGAACACCGCCTGGATCTTGAGCACATAGGGATTGCGGATCGGCAGGTACTGCGGCTCGATGGTCGGATCGAATAGGTGCTCGTAGGCCTGGTAGAAAGCCCGATCGCGACCATAATCGGAAAGGATGGTGAGCGTGATCGGGCGCATCGCCCTGTCGCGGCCAGCACGACCCTTGCGCTGCAGGAACGAAGACATCCCGCGCGGTGCCTTGTGCTGTATCACCGCACCGACCAACGGGTCATTGAAGCCGACCTCGAGCGCCGCGGTTGCCACCACGATATTCGCCGATTGATTGACGCCGGCATCCTGCGAAGTCGTGCGACCGACGATAAGGCGCCGGTTCAGCGGGTGACCGATATCCTCGCAGATCCTCCAACGCTGGCCCTCTATGTCGCGTACCGCAGCATCGGGGCCAGACCCGCGGATATTGGCGAGCGGTTGGCGCTGCGCATCGGGCTTGCCGAAGATCGTGAACGCCTCCGCGTCGCGCAAATCGTCATAGAGGCGATTGGTGACGTCGAGATCGTCCGTAAAAAGAAACGCGCGGCGCCCGAACGCGCCCGAAGCATCACTCGCGCCCGGGGGATCGAGGACACGCGGCACAAGCATCGACGTCTGGATGGTGGTCGCGAGCAAGGAGGCGCGTGACGCAGGGTCACCACGCAGCAACGCCTGGTATTCGGCGCCCTGCTCTTCATATTCATCGAGACTCGGAGTGATCTCAACGACGCGATCGGGATGCGTGCCTGTGAGTTCGGCGAAGAAGCGCGCCGCGTCGCCGAGGGTCGCCGACAAGCCGACCCAACTCAGTGGCGCGGCCAACAGGTGACGCCAGCGCCGGAGAGTGAGCGCGGCCTGAGCGCCCATCGTGCCTTCATAGGTATGCACCTCATCGAGAAGCGCGAGGAGTGGCTTCTTCGCCTCAGCTGCTCCCACGCCAAATAGCCCACGCATCCAGTGATCCGAGAGACGTTGGTTCAGGATCTCGGCCGTCGTAAACAGGATGTCGGGTGGCTGGCGCTGCAAGCGCCCTCGGGTAAGGATGATCTGATCTTCGCTGGCAGCGCCCGTACAATCGGGCCGGCTACAGGCAAGGCGTTCGGTACCCGCATCAAGGTCGGCCTGTCGCCAGGTCAACTCTCCATTGCAAATCGGACAACGCATCCAGGGGCAAACGAAGTCTTGGCCACGCCGGAGCCACCCTCTCTCGATCAGATCCTGGCGACTGGCTCGCGTCGGTGTCGCACCGAACAGCGCGCCGATTTTTAAGGGACGGCGACCGTGGGCAGCCAGCGGCACATCGATCGCCCGTGCCATACCAAAGGCTTCCGCGAATTGGTCTTTGAGCAGTTCAATCCGCGGGTAGATGGCTACCGCCTTCACCCAATGGTCGGCACCGATCGCCTCGCCGATGCGCATCATCCCAGGGAGATAGAAGGCTATCGTTTTGCCGCTGCCGGTCCCAGCCGTGACGATGGTGCCTGCGTCGTCGGTCGGCATGGATAACCGCATTGCTGCCCGTACCTGGAAGGCGGCAAGCTTTATGCGTGGAGGGGACGTCAGCGCCCGCCACAGATCGCGCCCCAGCGCGGATGGCGCGATAGCGGCGCCGTGCGCGGCCACAATGTCAGACGACAGGCGGTCGCGCCGCGGGAAACGGCGGGGCCTGCGATCGACCCGAAAATCGGCCACAAGGTGCGGCGCACCCTGCCATGGCTTGTTGGGAAAGAGCTGCCGATTGGCCGCTAGCAACCGCATCATCTCGGCGAAGCGCGAACGGATGCGGACGCCACTGCCAATGCTCTGGAGTTCAAAGATGAGCTTCGCGTCGATCAGTTCTTCGATCAGTTCCTCGCCGCCACCAGCCCTTTCATTCCCGACATTGGCGCGGTCTGCGAGCGCGAACGCCTCGTCCTCGCTCAACGATCCATCCGTGAATCCCCATTCCAGCGATCGCATTTCGATCGCTTCGATCAGGTCGAGCAGCGCCAGTGCTTGCTGGGAAACCGTCATCAGGTATCGCTACCGAAGCCTGATACGGAAGGCATTGAGGAGATTACGACTTTCGAACCACGCTCGAACTTCGTCGGTATATGTAGCCAGCGGTGCCCCTTCGTTTGCTGCGGCGCGGATGAACGAGACGATGCTCGATGGAATATCCTCGGCCGACAGTTCTACCCAAGCGGCATCGTGATCGGCGATGAGAGCGTCCAGCCGCGCGACGGTCGTCTGAGGATCCGACGGTAAGCTATTTCCAAGCGCCGATATGTTGCTGCGGCACTGGCGGATCTTGGTGACGCTCGGACGGAACTGGGAGACCTCGGCAAGCGCACTCAACACATCATTTGAGCCGAAGTCGGCACGCTTGGCGACGTAAGCCCTCCAGGCCTCGTTCATCGCTTTCTCGGCGCCACCGGCGATCGCGGCGAGTCGGTCGATGAACTCGTTCTTGAGATCGAACGGCGGATCGTTGATCGCGGCAGGATTGTCCTGAATGGCCGTGCGGAGCGCTTTCGCCTTGGCCGCGTATCCCACTCCGTCGCTCGGTGCGAAGCTGATCGCAACGCCCGCATCGGTGAGCTTGCACAGTGCTGCGCGCGTGCGCGCGATTCTCTCCGAAATCACACCCAACTGGTTGGCACGAGTTTCGAATTGCGCCGCCTCGTCGGCGGCGCCCTTCAACTTATGATACTGCGTAATCCTCGCCGCTAGACCGGTCGCACGTTCAAGCAACATCGGCTGTCTCCCCGACCGACGCGCTCATCTGGATGAGATCGACTTCAATCGTCTGAAGCGCAGCGTCGATCCGCGACAGGCTATTAGCGAGCGCGCCGTGCTTAGCATCATGACTTTGGCCGTATGCAGTAAGGTTTTGATCCACCGCATCGAGGAAGGCTTTAGCTGCCGTCGCGAGCATAGTTCCGGCCTCGACCGCATTGCGTCGTCCGCGCCCAAAATGCGCGAGCGCCGCTAGTGCATCGTCCTGTTTGGCGAGGGCGCGCGCGGCCAATAGCGAGTCGTCAAAGTTCGCCCCGCGAAAGCGTTCGAGTGCCTCGATTAGAGCTTTTGACGTGTTGTTTGAACCAAGGCCGGCTTCGAGCGCACCCTGACGCGCCAAGTCCAGCGTCGCGGTGATGGTCGCGCGCGCAGCGTCCGGACCAAACGCCTCCTCCATTGCTCGCAGCCATTGTTGGCGAACCATCATCTCGGCCGCAGAAGCGGGTGTGAGGGCTGCCTTGATTTCGCGGTAGAGCTTTGCGACTTCGCTCCGATCATCCGCGGGCGGCTCTAGGCCAAGGCGCCATTTGGATTGCCGTATGTCGCGAATAACGGCGACGATTCGCCCGGGGTTGAGCATCGCGCCCACCTGACCGCCCTTCATACTTGATATTTGAGCTCGCGCCGTGCCGGCGATCTTGTCACGGCCTCGGACGAGTTGGTCGTAGAGCGAGCGCATTTCGTTCGCCGTGCTAGCGCATTCCGGTGACCAAGTGCTGAACGCGCCGTCGATCATGTCGGCAACGCTCGCGTCGGGCTTGATCTTTCCACCGATAGCCGCCCCGATGCAGAGTAGTTCCAGCGCGGCAGTCGCTTGGTTCCATTTGGGTGTCGGTGCGCAAAGAGCGCGCAACTGGTCTTCGACGCTTTTCGACCAAGCTTCGACACAGTCAAGAAAGGCGGCAAGCATTTTCTCGCCATCGTCAAAATCCCAACGGAACGCTCGCTTGCTCGCCCGAAGCAGGCCCTGAAGCGCTGTCCCGGCGGTTGCCGGCTCTACGAGATCGCCGGGGATTCTAACCTTGACGTGTAGATGCTGCTGGATCTGCGTGGTCTGCCTATCAAAGCTGATGCTGTTGGTTTGAAAGGCACGCCCGGTTTTGCCGACGAAGGTCGTCTTGGCGAACCCCAGCATGTCCCAGTCAATTGCATCGGCGACGCCTGCAAAAATTAGCGACCGAAGCTGGGTCGCGACCGTCTGGTCGAGACCACCGCCGTTGATCCATTTCTCTATCGCGACATCTTCTCGGCTCGCCGCCGTCGGCTTGGGACTTTCAGCACCCTTTCCTTCCTTCTCGGCCTTATTGGGAGGGCCTTCGATAGTACCCGGGATCTCTGGCACTTCGAAGGCATCGCGGAGCGGCGCTTCAAGGTTCTTGATCTCGCCCGTGCCGTCATAAAGCTCGAGGAAAGCTTCCCAGCGTTGGAAAATCTGCGGATTGCGGTTCTGCAGTTGCGTCTGCGCCGCCAGCGGCAACGTCTTCACGCCGCCCAGCTTCTCGAGCAGCTTGAATGGCGGGAATTCGCCGGCCTGGATCGACTCTCCGTAGTTATCGAGCACTTCAACGAGTAGGTCATTCTGCAGGATACGCGGGTTCAGGCTCACGGGCATTGATTCATCGGCACGCGACGCGGAGTTCCACAGGGCGCGCGGTGTGAAGGGATAGAGGCCATAGCCATCAACCGCGCCGAAGATAGCGTGGCATTCGCCCTGATATGCGCAAGTCGCACAACGTGAGGGCGGATTCTCAGAGGGTCCGGCCACCTCATTCCAGCGATCTATCCCGCCGCGTCCGAGCCGAACAGCATTCAGATAGCGCGACGCGAAATAGCTGAGCGACTCCGTCGTCACATTCTGTCCCTCGGCACGTCCCGCCGAGCGATCCATATCGACGATGTGGGTGGTCCGCATGTAAGCAGTTTCGGCAACGCTCTCGAAGAAGCCCCTGGACACCGCGATCGCAGAACGCATCCTGCACTGGCGGTCGTCGCCATGGGAGGTGATCGCTTGAAGGAGCGCGCGATCAATGCCCTGGAGCCGCGCAAATTCCTCGACTAGCAGAACAAGTTCCTTATCCTGCTGCTTCAAATGAGCGCGGAGGCGCGACATCAACTCCTCGACCCGATCGCCCGAGAAGCTCAAGGTGCGTGCTACGGCCCGGTCAAGATTGCGGTTGATGATTTTGATCGCGAGGGGAAGATAGGCGGCAGGGTCGCATTCGATGATTTGCATCGCATCGCGCGCCTGCTTCGATGCGTTGGCGAAATCCATGCCACCGAGGGGTAGGTCGCTTTGGGAAAAACTGCGCCGCTTGTCCGGCCGATCCTGCGCGTTCGACGGCGCAAATATGTGATCGACAATCTCCGCGATGACTGTGTTGTCTGCCAGGAAATGGGTAGCGCGCATATGCGGGTCTTGGAACAAGTGCGGCAGATGCGCGACGAGTTCTTGCTCGACCTCGTCGGCATCGGATGCGAGGACCTCCTCGCGGATCACTTGGGCGAGATCATTGAGAAGCTGCTGCTTCTGGTCGTCGCGGCTCTGGGTGCCGTCGCCGGCGGACTGCAGCGTATCGAGGAAGCTCTGTTGGTCCTCTTTTGGAAGTTCCTCAATTATCATCTTGACGATGGCGCGCAGACTGGTCCCAGACTTACGGACTACTAACACGAGGCGCTTGTTGTCCGGCTTGATGTTGAGTCGCATCCAGTGGACAAGGTGTGACTTTCCAGACCCCGTCTCGCCAAGGATCGCGGCGAGAGCGTGCGGTCGATCTTCTCGCAGAAAGTCGGTGAGGAATTGGCTCGGCGTCAACTCGTGCCAAGCTGCTTCGGGAATGTCCTGAAATTTCTTGCCAACCGGCGGGCTGACCTTGAGGTCCCAGTCGCTATGCACGGCACGGAAGAGGCCGTCCGGAGTATGCTCGGCAAAGGGGTTGATGACTTGGCGGACCGCACCGGGGTCCCAGCAGAGATAGTTGTGCATCAGGCCACCTCCTTCCGAGTGACATGGCTGATTCGGCCCTCTCGAACGCCGAAATCGAGCACGCGCGCCGGAGCGTCAGCCACGCTGCTGAGTGCGATCCGCTGCCGGTCAGAAAGCCGCTGGAGCGCTATAGTCGTCGCAATTGACAGGCGGTGCGTGGCATCGGCCGGCGGATTGAGTCGCATCGCGTCATAATCCTCGCGGATGCTGCCTTTCTCAAACACCGGAAAGATCGCTGAGAGTCGGCTCAAGAATGCTTCGATTGGCAATTCGTTGTCATCGGCGAAGATAACGGGCAGCGCCGCGTCGATGGCGCGCGCTGGGTCGGGGATGGCACGCCGCGAGCCGGAATCGTCGGTGTCGCGTCCGCCAACGATCGTGGCGAAGCCAAGGTAGCGCGCCCAGTAGAGGAAGTTCTGGTATCGGTTGATTGAAGTCAGTTCGGTCTTGTTGGCGTGATCGCCGATCTCGGTCTTTAGCGCGATCTGTGGTCCTTCGGAAAAGCCCATCGGCTTAAGCGGATTGGCGCTGAGGAACCAAGAGAGCGCGAGCATGAAGCCGGTTTGCTGTGTTTCGATCGCCCGCACTGGATCGAACAGTGTACGCTTCAGATAGTCACGGAAATAGCTCTCGCTTTCGCGTCCCCTCTTGTAGTCGCCTCGCGCGTCTGCGGAGAGGCGAAGCCTGTCGCCGGCCTCCTCGACGAGTCCGAGCCTGCGCGCTTCCTGCAGCGTGTTGCTGAAGAGCGTTGTTGAGGACTCGCCATCTTCGTCGGCGCCGCGGCTACTCAAGGACGGAGGCGTCGCCCAGGATTCGATGCGCTCTTTCATCTCCCCGTTCTCGCTGTCGAACAGCGACACGTAAATAGCGAACAAGCGACTCGGAACAGCCTGGGCGGTGGTGATGATACTCATTGCGCCACTCTTGCGTGGAATTCGCCGAGAGTCAGGGTGCGTCCGCCAAATACGTCGCGTAAGCGTCTGCCGCCTGGAGCTTGCTGGTCTTGTGTAGTGAGGAAAATTCGCGGCGCGTTGGGGCGGATGGCAAGATTCTGCTCTTCCAGCCGCTGGCCGGCACCGACCATGACCAACTCGGGACCTTTGGGCAATCTCGACAGCGCCAACGACGAGACCTCGCTCACGAAGAAAGGCACCCTCTCAGCGAATTTCAGAACTTTGGCCATGTCAAAAGGCTGCGTGCCCAGGAGCAGCAGCTTAACGAGATCGGCTTGCTGGAGACGCTGTAAGCTCTCCGCAAGTCGCCGTGACGCGGCGCGCGGGAGAGTCTCGGGATCATAGGTCACGAGCAGGCGCAGATTTCTGTCGAGCAACCGCGCGAGCGTGGGATTCAATGGCTCAGCCCAGGGCGCTCGAGGCTCACCCACCGGCATCGTTCGGTGTCGGCAGACAGGATCCGCCCGACAACGGCTGCACCGGCTGCACGCTCGTCCGAGGCGATCGGCGCCATATAGCTCCTCGAGAATTTCAGCGGGACAACGCGTGTCCGCTAGATATTCGCGCATGAGATCGAGGTTGCGCTTACAGGCGAGCCAGCCTTCGCGTCGGATCGGTTCGACGCGTTGCTGCCACACCGCCTTTTCGAGGTGGTGATCGTCGATGATTTCAAGCTCGAGCCAGTCACCCTCATCCTGAAGTCGCGGATAAGGCGTCCCAAGGAGCCGCACGAGACCCGCCCGGGCCATCAGCGCTACGGTGCGCAGGTTCCAATCTGTGTTGGTCTCACCGAACATGTCGATATCGCGCTCGTCGGCGCCCGGCCGGCCATCGATGCGAACTGCAAAGCGTCCTCCAGAAAGCAGCAATTTGCGCGCAAACATTGTCGACCAACGCTTTAGACCACGATCAATGCTGATGACTTGTTGGGCGTTGATCTTCTCGGCGATGGAGAAGTCCTTGGCAGTCGGTACAATCAACGAAAGCGAGCCTTTCCCATCTCGCCCGCCACGGCCAACCTCCTGATAGAAGCGGTCGAGAGTCTCGGGAACGCAGGCATGGACGACGCTGCGGGCATGGGGATAGTCGATGCCAAGTCCAAAGGCCGATGTGCCGACAACTATATCGACCGATCCGTCGCGCCACTCGGCGACGATCTCCTCGCGCTCAGCCCGACCGGTCTTGCCGTGGACCTTACGCACACGCCGAAAGCCGGCGCTAATGAGGCGGGTGTGCCATGCATTGGCTTCGGACACTTCGGTGACATAAAGGGCCGCAGGGCGCGGCGCATGATGAAGCGCCTCGATGATATGGTCGACCCGCGCCTGTTCGCCTACAACCGGCGCGATCCAATAATCAGGCTCGGGCCTGAGTTGGACAACTGCAATGCTCTCAAAATCGCCCTCAGTACAGAATAGTGCGCGCAGCGTTTCGAGCGATGCATCGGTCAAGGTTGCCGATAGAAGAAGTGTACGCATCTGTTGGGCTGGCGGAGCCGCGGCGATAAGTTCACGCCTCAAGCTGCTTAGCTCCTGAAATTCGGTCCGAAATCCGGTACCCCATTGATCGACCAGATGCGCCTCGTCCACGACCAAGGCGCGCAGGTGACCTGCCTCAGCGGCACGGCGCAGGGAATCGCGCAGGCGTCCGCAGGCCGCCTCGGGCGAGGTGAAACAGAGGCCCTGCGAACCGTCCGCGATTCGTTCTGCGATGACCCCGTTCTGAATGTCATTGCCACCCTGGAATGCAAGAGGTTTGGAGAGGCCGCAGACCTCGACAGCCTCCTGCTCGTGGTTTACTCCCAGCGCTACGGTTGGAACGACAACGAGTGTGACTCCGCGGCCCTCAGCATGCTGCGCACCGACAAAGCCCACACTTTGTGCGAGTTGGAAGATTATGCTCTTCCCCTCGCCCGTTGGCAGTGCGACAACGAGCGTCCCCCTCGCCGGTGTCGATAGAGCGGCGCGGACCGCGGCGCGCTGGCCCCGACTGCGATAGGAGGTCCGGCCAACGGAGGCGAGAAACGGGTCGCCTTCGCAACCCGTGACATTAAACTCCCGGCGGATAGTCTCGGAGGCTGCGAATCCGTCGACGCCACAGTCGTCGTGCTGGGCGAGCCAACTCGGCTGCCAAGGAACTGCGGTCACGTGGCTACCGCCCATTGCTGGAGTAGCGCGCAAGCCGACCTGCTCCCATTTGTTAAAAGCGTCGAAGCTAGGATGCGCAACTAGGATTGTCGGTGATACCACGTAACCGCGCCTGGCATGCTCGTAACGCAGGGCCTGACGCAGCATAACCGCGAGGTCGAGCGCGCTGGCGCGTTGGGGCGTCTGGGTGAGCGCGACGCGGAATCTGTCGATCGACGGCGAGCGGGCGCGCCACGCCTCGCCCTCATCGGCGTTGCTAAGCAGTCGCGTCAGCGCAGCGAACGCTTCATGGCCGTCGAGGTCAGCCATGGGCTCTGCGCTTCGGCGCATGCTGGGAGACAACAAAGCAGCCTATCGAGTCTAAGCGGATTGTTGGCTCGCGAATGCTTGGTAAGATCGCTTCGATGAGCTCAATATCGGCGCTTGCTATAGCGTCGCCGGCCGATTGACGACGCCGCAGACGGTTGCGACGGCGGTCGAGGTCTGCCTCGGCCAAACGCACACCAGTAGCGATCTGCTCGATGACGTCAGGTTGCGCGGCGAGTCGGGCACGCGCGCTATCGCGCACCGAACGGCATATCTGCTGGAAGGCCGAGAGGTCGATGCACTCGGCGAGCATTTGCGGACGGCTGCCGAGGTTAATATCGGGCGGATACGCGTCATTGCCCTCATTTCGATAGGGCCGTTCAAGGATCACGACCAAGCTTGTGTCTTTGACTGCATCACCGTTGACGTCAATATAGAGGGTGGCCCCGCGCGACGCGAAATAGCGTTGGGCGCGTCTTGACTTGGCGAGTTCGGCGCGGGTCGGAGCGAGGAGATCGGAGCGTTCGAAGCTCGGCTCGATCACGAAGCACAGCTTGAACCCAATCCAGAGATCGCCTGGCCAATCGGGCACCGTGCGGTAGGTAACGAACGCGGTTCCGCGATCATCCCACCAGGTAAAGCGCTCCATGACATCGATCAGCGGTACGCCAGGTCTGAGTAGAACGACGTCGGGGCGTTTGGTCGCGGTGCGCCGCTTCCAGGTCAGCGGCTGGGCATCGTCGAGACCCAACTCGGATTGCCAGGGCAGACGCGGAATGAGCGTTTGGCTTGTTGCGGCAAGCTTGAATGGATCATCCTCGGGCCAAGCGAACGGGCGTTTTTTGAGCTGCAGCGTTTCAACCAGCCAGCGATCGACGTCGCGTTCGAGCGCGCCTTCATCCTCTTCGGCATCTTCTAACGCCTGTATAAAGTCTTCGACCGGCTCCTCGGTAAGCGCGATCCGATCCAGTGCATATTGCTCGTCCTGCGACTTTCGCTCCTCCGCAATGCGAGCGCGAATGTCAGCAGCCAGCGCGATCATCCCGTCAGGTCCCGCCGTAAGCAGAGTTTGGAAGGCCTCGACCTCGAACGCTTCAAGCTGAAACTGGATGTCGCTGATCGAACGATTAAAGATCAGGAAGCCATTCGTGAGGAGTTCGTACCACGCCGCCCAGGGGCTCGTATCATCGTCGGACGGGAGCAGGACCCGATGACGGATGATTCCTTGTCGGCGGCCGTAGCGGTCAAGGCGGCCGATCCGCTGCTCCAGCCGTGCGGCGGATAACGGCAGATCCAGGTGGACGATCGCGTCGACGAAACTCAGATTGAGGCCTTCTTCGCCGCAACGGTCCGTCACGAGTATCCCGCTCTTACGCGACTCCTTGAATGCTGCGACGATCTCTGCGCTATCTCCGACATCATGGGTGGTCAGTAGATAAGCGACGGCACCATCGCCGCTCTCCTCATATTTCGCGTTGAAGGCCGAGGCCGTGTTTCTCGAGGAGGCGAAGACAACAATCTTCGGTTCCGATGCGTCGGCTTTGAGGGTCTTGATGAGACGCTTGGTACTTTCAACCATGGTCTCGATACGATTCCCGTCGTTCCACTCCTCGGCGATCGATCGCAGCGCGTCGAGGATTTGGTCCTCATCATCGAAATCAGGAGTTGCCGCTTTCAGCCAGCTCTTCAGCGGATCGGCGCCAAGGCCGGCGGCATTCAGGAGATTCCTGTATCGAGAGGCTGCGCGGGCCACGGCGGCACTATCGCCACGAGCGGCTTCCAAGGCGGAGAAGCGCCAATCTTCGAGTGCCCCGAGCAGCGGCTCGATCTGTTCGTTGGAGTCGCCTTCACACCGGAGGTGCGTCAGATTGGGCGGGCCATCCACCGACGGTCCGCGAGGCATGAATTCCCAACCTTTGGCGTCTGCGCGCCGTGACCGGATGAGCCGCTGATGGATGCGATAGCTATCCGCGATATGCTCCTTCAGCGCCAAGCATATGCCGACAACATCATCCGGAGTCCCGCGCGTAGCGGCGATCAGCCTTGGCGCGAGATTCTGCACCAGTGTATCACCCGAAAACAGCCGCTGAAGTTCCGCTCCGCGTTGCCGCAGCACGAGCCCTGGGACATCGGGATCGAGGCTCAAAAGCAACCGTCCGATCTCGCGGCGCTGTTCGAGCTTGGCACGAAAACCCGCCAGGTCCTCAAGCGGATGGGTAAGCGGGTCGAGCAGGTTCAAGAGCGCGAGAAACTTAGCCTCTTCACCGAGCGCTGGCGTGGCCGAGAGCAGTAGCAGCACCGGGGCATCGTGCGCGAGTTCGCGCAATCGTTCGGCCGCACCCAACAATGGCCCCGATTCCAGCCCGACAAGATGATGCGCCTCGTCGACGACCAGGACAGCCGGCGATCGCGATACGCGCGCCAGATCGGCATGGGAACAGCACTCGAAGGCTTCACCAAACTGATCGAGGCGGAGCTTATCGACCAGTTCCCTGCGCCATTGCTCGCACAGATGTGGCGGAGCGGAGATTAAAACCTCCGTGTCGGGATTATCGATCAAGTGTTGGCGAATGATCAATCCGGCTTCGATGGTCTTTCCAAGCCCTACCTCATCGGCGAGCAAATATCTCTGGACAGGATCTGTCAGTACGCGCCGCACTGCTGCTATTTGGTGGGGGACGAAGTCGACGCCCGCAGATATGAGCGAGGTCAGCCCCTGGGCCGCGCTTCGCAACGCTAGTAGTGGCCCGATTGCTGACTGTCGCCGATCATGAAGGAACTGACTCTCCGCCCCACCCGCCGCGAGTATCTCCGCTGGGTCCTCTGGCGCGTCCCAAGGCCGAACGAACAAGTCGACCTCGCTGACTTCGTACTGCTTACCGTTTGGAAATCGGATTTCGTAGTCGACTATGCCATTCTCATGCACCAGATAATTCGTGACCCGACCAACGCGAAAACGATCGTCCTCGCGAACATAGACTCGGGTCTGTGGACTCAGATAGGCACGGCCGATATCAGTTAAGGCCAGATCAATCGTTTCGGCACGAAGAATGGAATGGAAAACCGTAACCGTGCAGTGACCATCCGCTGCGGCTTCCAGTTTTCCTATGCCCTTGCGCCCAGGCAACTCGACAAACATACCTCGAAACAGCACACTACCCCCGTTACGGGCGCCTTCTCCTGCCCGCGCTTCCGTCTCGGCCTACGGTAAGGCGTCCGCATGCCAAACAGAATGCGACGCTGAGCATCTGTTTTGGCGAGAAATTCCTCCTACCCACGCCGCCGTAACTCGCTACAAGGACGCTTGGCGCATCCAGTCAGCGGTCGCGCCCCTGCCACACCATCGAGAACTCGATCCCGCCGCGCTATGCTGCTGATAGATCTATCGGTTCTCTCCGACTGATTTAGGCCGCCGAGACCCATTCGACCGGGGCCACGTCCGGTGATGATTCTCCAACTCTCCGGAACGGTCGCGACAGGACGGGACACGCTCCCTCCCACCTGGGCAACAGGTTCGTCTGCCAAGTGGCCCCAAAACGCATCGGTGCCCCCTCAGCTTATCGAGCTAAGGGCATGATACTACTGCGGATTGAATGGGAGTAGAATATAGTAGTCCTCACACCAACGACACCGGCACCGTTAGGCGGCCAAAAGGTGCATCCAGGCCGGCCCCATCGAATTCTTCTCACCAGTTCAGTCGACAAGCGTCTAGTACCCTGCCTGTCTGCCCGCATAAGCGAAATCTTCAAAAGTGGATCAGTCTCCGATGTTGGGGTTGGCGCGTCGTCGGACGGGCAGCCTCAAGTAGCAGACGTGGTTGGCGCCGCAGACAATGCAGCGCGAGTAGCCTGCCACGACACCGACAGGAGTGCCGATCTATCTGCCTTGACGCCCTAAGCCCAATTCGGAGATACCGGTGTCGTTTGCAGTGAGGGGAATTTGCCGGAGTTACCCGAGGTCGATGCGATGTTGGCGCGAATTTCCCCTGAGATCGTCGGGCGGAGCTTCGTAGCCCTTGAGACACACACCTCACAGGCCACGAAACTTTTGCGCGGAGAGATCAGTGCTCTTCGCCCGGGGGACCTCCTGACGAACGTCTCACGGCACGGTAAGATTGGGTTGTTGCACTTCTCCTCCATGACGCTGTTAGCCATCCGGTTGGGAATGTCCGGTCGCCTTGTATTGCGCGAGCCTGCCGGGCCACACGATCATCTCGCTCTCCGCCTGAGCGAGAACCGCGTGCTGACGTACGCTGATCATCGGCGCTTCGGCGCTTTATATGTCTGGCCGGCGGCTGAAGCGCCCAACAGGCCGCCACTCGTCGATATTGGTCCAGATGCGCTATTATATCCGGGCCTCAATCCCGCTCTGCTTCCTTCAGGGACGCGGACGATAAAGAGCGCCCTTCTAGACCAGAGCGTCGTCGCCGGCTTGGGAAACATCTATGCGTGCGAGGCCTTGTTTCGGGTTGGCGTCGACCCACGACGCCCTTGTTCCAAGATAGGTTCAGAGGAGCGCCAAAGATTGGTCGCTGAAATTCGGTCGCTACTAACCGAGGCCGTGGCTGACCGAGGAGGCACACTGAGTGACTATCGTGGCACTGAAGGTGAGGCAGGCGCCTTCGACACGAAATTCGCGGTCTACGGTCGTGAAGGGCGTCCATGCCCAGGTTGCACCTGCGGCGGATCGATCGTTCGTATTCGCCAAGCGGGAAGGTCCACTTGGTTTTGCCAGACGCGACAAAATTGACCGACCTGCTTACTCGTTATGCGGAGGAGAAATGAACGCAAATGAAGATTGGGAGGAAGTCCGCGCGGCAGCCTACCCGCACGTCGACAAGCGGTACCCGATTGATGATCTAGAGAGTGACGAGTACGTAACTGATGCCCCAGCGCTCCTCAAACTCATATACGAGCGCGTGAAAGTCGAAGCGACCCTGATCAACGATGCCGATCTTCAGCGGGATCTGCGCCTCCGGACAACTCATTACATTTTCTCCCGCGTTGTTCGTCTAGGGGTATTCCTCGCGAAGCGCCAAAAGCGCTCTGATGCCGTTTCATTCGATGAAACCTACAGTGATCAACTTCGAGATATGCTTGACGTCGACGACGAATTGTTTGCGCGCATATTTTATCTCGGCCGCCGCATCGCAGAATACGTGCGGCGTGAAGGCGGCACACTCAACCCCGCAAAGATTAGGCAGGTTCGCCGTTTCGCCCGCGAGAACTTGCACAACTGCAAATTCTGCGGTGCGCCGCTCGAATTTGACGACGATATAACTGCAGAAAATAGCCTTGAGGTAGATCACCTTTTTGCGCAGGCACTTGGGGGCACCGATCACAAAACCAATCTGGCGGCGGCGTGCAACCGCTGTAACAAACTTAAGGGTGATCGATTATCGTTCGTAGACATTTATCATGAGACTTTCGCGTTGGTCACGGAGGACAAAGAAAAAGTAGCTCCGCACCGATTGCCGCATGTCATTCTTGCACTCCTATTAAAACAGCACGGGAAATGCCTCCATTGCCAGCGCGAATTCTTCTCTATAGGGCCCGAATCGATCGTTCTCGCCCGCCGTGAGCCCGATGACTATTACCATTTCAGAAACTGCTACGTTGCGTGTCAGCCTTGCGCCGAGCGAATGCCCATTGACGGCATCGAAGTGCCGATCCCAGTGCCAAAGCATGGGGTGATATGATGTTCCAGTACCGTGGCTTTCTGGTCAAGCAAACAGCGCGAACCAATCTCTGCTTCATAAACCTGATTGCTCCGGCTAAGGAGGTCATCCAGTGGGCACATGCAGATAGTATCGAGATCGATCGCGGCGGCTTTCAGCGTCGCCTTACCGAGTCTCGCTGGAAACAAATAACCAAATTTTTTAATTCCGACGTCAACAATGTCATTCCTAGCAGCATTATTATTGCTTTCGATCCAGAGGTTATTAACGTCGACGACCTAACTGACCTGGACCAAGGCGCCAAACAGTTTCACGTCGACACAATCGATTCCAACGGCCTCGTGCGAGTAAGCTTTGGGTCTGGAGTCAGGGAGAGCTCATATATTATTGACGGTCAGCATCGTCTAAAAGGCATGTCCGTACTGTCCTTCGACGTTCACGTGTCAGTGTCATTATTTCTAGAAACGCCGCCGCTCGAGCGCGCGTTTCAGTTCATCACGATCAATAACAAATCGCACAAGGTACCAACGAACAACATCAAGGCGCTCATCGCAAACTTTGACGCCATAGAGGCCGACCTGAAGGAAAGACTGACGACTGCTTCGATCACCGCGGGCCAATTCGCGACAATAATTGACGTATTTAACGAGGACGAGGAGAGTCCATTTCATAAGTGTGTTGATTGGGTGAACAATAGGTACGAAGGCACACCTCGCCTTATCGCGCCCCAAGCGATCGAAAATTCCGTTAAATCTCTGGACAAGGCGTTTCGAGAATACCTGAAGGAAGATGATCAAGATACGATCATCACGATGATGGCGGTCATCTGGAAAACGATCAAAAATCAGTACGGTGTCACGATCAACAACATCGAAGAGTACAGAAACCTATTCAAAAAGCCCACCATTCAAGCCATCACCGAGCATGTTGCCGACGCAATCAACCAGCGCGTCATAAATAGTGCGGATCCGGTCGACATCACGGACGCAGATTTTATCGCCGACGTGACACGCGGATTCATGGCCAAAATCCCGGAGGAGTTCTGGACAGCCGAGTGGTTACTCAAGGGGCTCGATACTCACGCAGGGCGACGAATCATTCTCAATGATATCGCCTCGATAAAGAAGGCTATGAACCTCGGCCAAGGTGCAGCCGCAGGCGACTGGAAAGCGAAGCTTCAACTCTATCGCGTTGACGAAGAAAATGAGCAGGAGTGAACAATTCCCTTCCAGCAATGCCCTTTTAGTTTCCAACTCACGCTGAGGAGATTCCAGGTTACCTCTTCTTCTATTCTGCTGCCCTTGCAGGCGTGAGAGTGCCGACAAACGTGTCGTATCCTCGCGCCCGTAGCCCGCATGCCGGACACACCCCGCACCCACGACCCCACTCATGGTTGGTCCCGATGTCTCCCTGATAGCAGGTCAAAGTGTGCTCCCGGATTAGGTCCACCAGAGCCATCCCGCCCAGGCGTTCCGCGAGCGACCAAGTCTGAGCCTTATCTATCCACATTAGCGGCGTCTCAAGGACGAAACGACTTTCCATCCCGAGGTTAAGCGCGACCTGAAGCGCTTTAATCGTGTCGTCTCGGCAGTCGGGATAGCCGGAAAAGTCGGTCTCGCAAACACCGGTGACCACGTGCTTCAGGCCGCGGCGGTAGGCTACTGCGGCCGCAAATGTGAGAAAAACAATGTTCCGCCCGGGAACGAAGGTATTGGGCAAGCCGGATGCCGTCGTTGCGATCTCAACATCCCGCGTCAATGCGGTATCGCTGATCTCGCCAAGCACGGAGAGATCGAGCACCCGATCCTCACCGAGTTTGTCCGCCCATTTCGAAAAGTGGTGCTCCAAACCCTTTCTGAACTCGCCGCGTGAATCGAGTTCTGCCCGGTGCCGCTGCCGATAATCAAAACCGATTGTCTCGACCCGTTCGAAGCGATCGAGCGCCCACGCCAGACAGGTCGCCGAGTCTTGGCCGCCGGAAAAAAGAACCAGTGCACTTTGGTCTGACATCATATCTCCTCTCTACCGTAGAAGCTGCAGGCCCCAGTATCGCTGTCACGCCTGACCGTCACCCGCCATAGGTCCGGACAGACAGGTGCTACCTTTCGCCAGATCCAAGACGACAGGTTCTCGATTGTCGCCGGCCCGAGATCGTTAATCTCGTCCAGAAACCGGTGATCTAGTCCGTCGCGAGCTTCTTCGAGTGCTTGATCGAAGAGGGCTAAATCGATGACCATACCGGTCTGCGGGTCCGGGCGACCGCGAATGACGACCTCTGCGCGATAGGAATGACCGTGGATCCGACGACTCGGCTCGATGTCCACCGTTCGTTGCAGCGTATGTGCTGCGTCGAAGCGGAACTCCCTGCTGAGTTCGTACATCACCGGATTCCCATAAATTTGTGCGTCTGCAAAGAGAGCCGCCAACGGGGATGCCGCAGGCAATAGTCTATCGCCGCCGCCGTATTAGCCTCTCGATTTGGACCGTCCAGCGGTTGCAGAAGGAAGTGTTCGAAGGCTAGTTTCTCAAAGCTAGCGGGATCTACGCCAGTCTGCGGGAATACCAGCTTTAACTCGTCTCCCGAAGTTTGGACCAGCGGGGTCGTGCCTTTGGGGCTGACTGTAATCCAGTCGATTTGGTTCGAGGCGGTAAGCGAACCGTTGGTTTCTACGGCAATCTCAAAGCCGTACTCATGAAGGGCGGAAACGAGATCATCGCTGACCTGTAGGAGCGGTTCGCCGCCGGTAAGGATCACGAAGCGCTTGCCGCCGTCGCCGCCCCACATTTGGTCGATAGCCTTTGCCAGCGACGTGGCATCAATGAACCGACCACCGCCGTCGCCGTCGACACCCACGAAGTCTGTGTCACAAAAGTTGCAGGCGGCGCTCACGCGGTCGCGCTCGCGACCGCTCCAGAGGTTGCAGCCGGCAAATCGACAGAAGACCGCCGGTCTGCCGGCGTGCCGGCCCTCGCCTTGCAACGAGTAGAACATCTCCTTCACCGCGTAACTCATTGCCGTCAGGCCGCCCGAACGGTTTCGGCTAGGCGGCGCTTAAGGACCTGGACTAGGTAGAGCGAAAGTTGGCGTACATCGGCGGGAACGTTCTGGAGACCGTTCCAGCGTCGGCGTTCCGCACCGAACGCCCATTCGCCCTCGCTCCAAGCGGTCTTTCCCTTCAACAATCGGAGACCACTGGCGAATTCATCGCGCGTGGCTGCGCCCTTGACGCTATTGAGGAAGTCCATCACGTAGCCGAGAGCAATGATGCCAGTGCCGTGAATTAACCGGGACGTCTTGGGAGTCTTGCCAACCCAGTCGTCTGCGAAAACGTGCTGAACGGCGTGGTAGAACTCGCTCAACATGGTCACTCCCTGCTCGAGCAGAAGCCTGTCTTCGCCGGCGTAAAGGCGCAGCGCTCCATCGGTCAGAGAGTTCATGATGACTCGCTGAAGGACCGTGTCTCGGATAACCCCCTTTGGATTAGTCTGCTGCTTGATCAATCCTTTCAGTGAGGATCCTCGCCTGTAGTTAAGCGCCTCCGTCACAAGCGCCGCTTGCGAGCGGCTCGACATGCGCGACGGCAAATCACCAACCTTCGGCAGCAACTCATAGACCAACGCTTTCGGAAGCGGGCGCGTGTTATTGACGAGGATGAACTGCTTCTGCAATTCCTCCTCCGTCTCGCAGAGAAAGCCGGATACGAGTACTTCAAAGTCACGACCGCGCAGTTCGGATAGCGCGGTAAAACGCTGTTGTCCGTCGACGATCCAGCCGGGCGGCCCTTTGGATGTGTCAATGACCAATTGGCGGACCCGACCTTTTGGGGTCGCCGGCGGCCTCAACTTCGCGCGGCCCATGAACGCCACTACGATCGCGTTGGGCAAAATCGAGTTTGGCTTCTCGAGATAGTCGCGGATTTCACGGATGTGATTTGCGATCTGGGGTCTCTGGAAGCCGTGGAGCGCCCCCCCATCGTCGCGGCCCGCCCGCTCGATCCGAGCGATGCGGGCGATCTCAGCGGCCTTCGCGATGAAGGTGAAAACTGTCAGTTTCCGACTTTGAACCGGTGCGAGCGCGTCAAACCGAAGAAAATGATGTTTGCTCATACGCTCTCCTCCCGGAATTCGCTCAGGTGGGTGTGAAAGACGTGGAGATTGTGGATGCCGCGCCGTTTATTGCGATTGGACGTGCGGAAGATCACGGCCTCCACGCCGCTCTCCCGGCAGACCCGACAACTGCATTGCTCCCAAGGGCGATCGCCGAGGGTATGCGCATACACCTTACGCTGGCGGGCGGCGGTATCCGCCCGCCGGCTTGGCGAGACCTCCTCATCCCAGTTCAGGGCGGCCCAATAATCCATGACCGCATTCAGGCTCTCATCCAAAGTTGCACTGCCCGCCGCATAGGCGCGCACACCGCGGAGCGCCGCGTCCTCAAGGCGCCTGGCGTCTTCCTGATTGAGACTGCCTTCGAGAGCCTTGTGCTTGAGCTTATTGTTTTCGGTGGCCTGCGGGATACGGATCGCGGTGTAGTATGAAAGATCTCCCCTGGCCGTCCGCGCCCAATAGTTCTTCCGTGCATCTTTGAAGGCGCGCAACAAAGGCGACGTGGTATCGAAGCTTGTCACGCCATACTGTTCTAGAGTGGCCAGTTCTTCGATTTTTCCAAAGCCCAGCAGGTGAAGCCGGACGCGGTCGGGCAGAGCGGCGCGCAAAGCCTGCAAGACGCGGCGGATTTGATCGATCTTCAACGGTACGGTGCCACCGATGGCGAGGTAGTCGTAGCCCATGCTCACCAAGCTGCGGGCAGCCTGCGCCATACTCTCAGCCGACCAACCCTGGATAACCCCCATTGGCGTGAAGCCAGAACCGATATCAGTGCCGGCCTTATAAAAATCCGCCGCATTTTGAAGCGTGATCTCGTATCGATGCCGCACGTCTTCGGACACGTCATCCAACGTTCGGGTCACGCCAACATCGTCGAAGTCGAAGATCAGATGGTCTGGAGAACAGCCGTGAGTGAAGCCACCGTCTGCATAGAATTCGGCCGTATCCTCAGCGCTGTAAGGTGGCTCCGGAAGGTTTCGGTACGTGAAAGCTCCGCAGTCTCCCATTAGGATGCTTCCTGGGAAGCGGTCGATGGGGTAGCGCAGGAATCGACGGGCGCCCTCGCGACGAAAGCGCATCAATTGGGCCTCTGAGTACTTCCCAGCGTACCGTGCATCGCCGACGATCCCGCGCGAAACCAGGATCCCGTCATAAGGCGCCTGTTCGAGAAATTCGTGAGGGTACTGGTCATCGCGATGAACCGATCGGCCAACACCATTGCGATCTGCAATGAAGTCATACTCCGGGTCGATGGTGTCGACGCTGTCAGCGAAGACGAACCGCATCATGCCACCTTCGAAAAGGCGTGCATGTGGTCGAGTCGTGCCAGATGACCGGATAACAATTTGATGTCACGTCCGACGTTCTGAATCTCGTTCCATTCGCGCTGTAAATCCGACCACCGCCCGCTAGTCCAGCGGCAGTGCGGCGCGATACGCGTCAGGGCCTCGGTCGCATGGAGTTGCAGATCCGTGCCAGGGGCCGCACGCAACATGATGCGATCCATTAGGAGGCTCATCGCCTCGATTCCCACTGAGTGCATAAGTCGGCTTTCGGTTGGAGGCCGCCCCCATGCCTCCGGAAAGACGCTGCGCACCGCACTCCAATAGGCGACGAGAGCCTTGTACATGGCATCGACGTCGGCCGGAGAATCCCCTGTGGCCTTGTAAGGAGCGAGCGAGCCGAGGGCACTATTGATGCTGTTACGGATCGCTTTGATTAAAGCCGAGTCGGTGACCACGGCAGTCGAGGAGTCCTCGGAAAGCCTCTTGATAAGGCCGTGAAACGGTGAATCCGAAGAAGTCTGCAGGAGATTTACTAGTTCACTCGGGATCCTCCGAGACGACAGGTCGCGCGGAAATGCTGTATCGACTTCCGGGAGCAGTTCGTTGATTAGCCGTGGGTCGAGCGGTTTGGCTTTGTTGACCAGGATAAACTGCTCCCGGTGAACAGACAATTCCTCTGAAACGAAGGCCACGACGGGAACAGGAAAGCTCTTATCTCGCGCTTGAGACAGGGCGATCGAGCGCTGCTGACCATCCACAATCCAAGCAGCCTTTGAGCCGTCACTTGGAAGCGGGATCCTTAATGTCCCCGCCTCGCATGATCTTACATCGCCGCCCGGCTTTTCGCCCCGTGCCTGTGTGAAGCGCGCTCGGGGCGAGATCGCGAGAATGATCGCGTTCGGAAAAAGCACCGGCCCCTGATCAAGAAACTCCGTAATAGCCTGGACGTGACTTTTGATTCCCTTCCGCTGAAATCCTTGAAGAGAACCTTCGCCGTCCCTGTGGACGCGGCTGATCTCGGCGATCTTTAGAAGATCCGCTCCGGCAACGAAGAAAGCATAAACGGCCTTGTCCGCCTGCTCAGTGCGGACTGCACGAACGGCTATGGTTTCTTCCGAGGTTTTGCGCGGGCGCGTCATGCCACGGCCTGCCTCTGGAGGGCAGCTCTATAGAGGCGACTGAATCGCGCCTGCTCGCACGCAACGCCTTCATCATCTCGAAGAGCCCGGAGGATCCGTGCGATACCCGATTGCGACCGAAGCCGCGCCAGAATCAGTTGAAGAATTTCGGTGTCCGTGCGACGCGGTCGGCGCATCCGGTCGGGAGCGGTCACACCGCGAAGCGCGATCTCCACGGCGGCATGATCGGCGTCACGGTCCTGCGCGTTACCTTTGAGGGCGACCGAACGAACAAAGTGGAGCAGGGCCCGTTGTGAGAAATCGGCGCGGGTGCCGGGGAGGATCGCATCCAATCGTGGATCATAAGGCACGAGCATTGGACGCAGTAACGTCGGCAAGGCGGGTGCGAGGGACGCGCCAAAGATTCGCAATCGCGCGAGGGCCTGAGGTCCTAGCGCACTCAAGCTGTCGCCCACCATCTGGGCGTACGGGCGGGTGAGCGCGATAAGGACTCGTCCCGAGCCCTGACCCGCTGCATCGGTCCATTGATCCGAGTACGGACCAGCCAACAACCTGGAAAACCAGGCGGCAACATCGAACTGCCCTGCGACTCGAGCGACGACAGACTCAGCCTCTCGGCCGGAAACGGTGAGCCCATATAAAGGCACTCGCCGGTCAGATGACACCAAGCCTAATCCGGCCGACACGATGTAAAACTTGGCCTCAGCGAGATTCGCGGCCTGAGCAGCAAGCCCAAACCCCCTTCCAGCATAAAGCGCGCCCGCGGTTGCCTTGGGCGGTCGCACCCGAATCCTCTCGAGCCACGCAGTTTGAACGGCATCTTGTGGGCCGACTGGCAAGGAAACTGGCGTCGCCTCAGGAGGTGGGGGCGTCCTCTTTCGATTCGCGCAGATGGTTATGACGGCCGCAACCGATCCTGATGCGGGGCGTGCAACTGGCCTCTTTTTTGCCGTCTCAGCCATCAATAACTGCGCCCCAAACCGCCCCTTGTCGCTTGCTCAGCGTCGACGCTCTCTACAAGATGTAGTGTATGCTAGAGTGTCCTACACATTAGAATGTAAGGTATCACGTCCTTTGCAGAATAGCTACGGCAAACCGCTCAGTTTTGCAATCTGATAGGTGGAAAACTGCTGTCTCCGCAGAACCGATGGGGCCACGGGGCCACAGTTATTAGGACATCGCGCAGAGTCTCGGTGAGGTAACTGTCAGGGCGACGCAAAAAAAGGTCGGTTCACCAACCACTTTTCCCTCGGCTCTTGCGGTGGGGAAAGCTTTCCCCCTGACCGGCGCAAAGGTCACCGGCGCACCCCCTTCCGCAGGCAGACCCTGCAACGCTCCCAAGAGTGAGAGTTTGGCCGGCTTGCCGTGACGGGTTGGAGGTCGCGAGAAAGGCTCGCGGCGCCCGTCGCGGAGAACCGCGATGTCCAGACACACCGCTCGCGCCCGTTCCGGCCAGGACCGGACGAGCCTTTATCAGGAAATCACTGACAAGATCATCGCCGAGCTGGAGGCCGGTCGCGTGCCCTGGGTCCAGCCTTGGGGGACAGCGGCGGCGAAGGCGCCGCTCGCCATGCCCAAGAACGCCGCGACCCATAGGCGCTACACCGGAATCAACGTGCTCATTCTATGGGGCGCCGTCATTGAGCACGGTTTTACGGGCCAGAGTTGGCTGACTTTTCGCCAAGCGCTCAGCCTCGATGGGCATGTGCGCAAGGGCGAGCGCGGCACGACAGTCGTCTACGCCGACCGCTTCACGCCCGAGGATGAACGCCGCCGCGCCGCAGAGACCGGCGACGAAGCGCAGGCGATCCCGTTCCTCAAGCGCTTCACCGTTTTCAACGTGGCGCAATGCGAGGGCCTGCCCGAGGAGATCACCGCGGTCGCGCCGCCGGTCGAAACCAACCTCATCCTGCCGCAAGCCGAGGCGCTGATCCGGGCAACGGGCGTGGACTTCCGCATCGGTGGCGACCGGGCGTTCTACGATCCGAGGCATGATTTCGTGCAGGTCCCACCTCCGCAGGCCTATTTCGAACCCATCAACTGGCACCGAACCGCCCTGCACGAGGTCAGTCACGCCAGCGGCCATCATTCACGCCTCAACCGCGACCTCACCGGATCCTTTGGGTCGAAGAAATACGCGTTCGAGGAACTGATTGCCGAGATTTCCGCCGCTTATCTTTGCGCCTCGCTCAGTATCGCCCCGACGGTACGCCATGCCGACTATATTGCCTCGTGGCTCGAAGTGCTGCGGGAGGACGACCGCGCCATCGTGCGCGCTGCCAGCGCGGCTTCGAAGGCCGCCGACTTCATCCTTGGGTTCCAACCGGATGATCCCCAACCGGTCGCGGCCACGTCGGCCGACGACGAGCGGGAGGCGGCGTGATCATGCAGCGCTGCTCCCGGCCGGTTTCAGCCGAAACGCGAGGCCGGACCTCCGTGCTTCCGCTTTTCCGGCTCTCCGGATCGGCGGAACCGAAGAGTGAGAGGGCTGCGCCGGTTTTCGTGACGGGTTGGAAGTCGAGAGAGAGTCTCTCGGCGCCCGTCGCGGAGATTACCGACATGGCTACCGCTGTTCAGAAGATCATCCTCAGCGCCTCGCGTGACATCCCCTTCAACAAACTGGTGCTCAGCCAGGCAAACGTCCGGCGCGTAAAGGCCGGTGTCT
>Ga0307373_10002662_pt1 | contig 31949 bp, 29 predicted proteins | sample OX2MG_FD_202534 | JGI IMG/M metagenome (GOLD analysis project Ga0307373, IMG submission 202534) | Soil microbial communities from Risofladan, Vaasa, Finland - OX-2 | ecosystem: Environmental > Terrestrial > Soil > Coastal area > Acid sulfate soil | place: Finland: Risofladan, Vaasa | collected...
GTTCCCGCGCTTCAAACGCGAGATCACTTCCATGTGCTACCCGGACTCGAACGGGTCCGGAGCCCTCGTTCCCGGTCGGAACGGGACGTGGCGGTTTCGCCTGTCCACGGTGGGGGAACTTCCCATCCAGGTTCATCGTCTGCCGCCGGAGGGCAGGGTCAAAACGGTCACGGTCAAGCGCGAGGGGGACCGCTGGTATGCCGTCCTCACCTACGAGATTGCGGACCCGGCTGCCGCGCCGGCCACGTCGGCCGAGGCCCCGGTCGGAGTGGACCTCGGCCTCACTCACCTCGCCACCCTTTCAACCGGGGAGGTGGTCGAGGCGCCGAAGTTCCTCCACCGCGCCGAGGTCCTGCTCAAGCGTCGGCAACGAAAGCTCTCCCGGAAGCGGAAGGGCTCTCACAACTGGCACAAACAAAGGGTCCGTGTGGCCCGGTGCCACGCGAAGGTGCGGGACCAGCGCAGGGATTTGGCCCACAAGACCACGACGGGGTGGGCGAAGCGCCACGACCTCATCGCTTTCGAGAACCTCTGCGTCTCGAACATGCTCGGCCACGGGCACCTCTCCCGCTCTATCTCCGACGCCGGCTGGGGCATGCTCCGGCAGATGTCCCAGTACAAGGAGGTCCGACGGTCGGGCCGCTACATCGAGGTTCCTGCGGGGGGGACCACCCAGACCTGCTCGAAATGCGGGAAGGTCGCCGACCCGCCGCTGACTCTCCGGGACCGGACGTACTCGTGTCCGTGCGGTCTTCGCATCGATCGAGACCTGAACGCGGCGAGGAACGTCCTCGCCCGCGCGCTCGCCGCAGTACCCGGGGGCACCGGGGAATCCACGCCCGTGGAGACGGGACCTCCACCGCACCGCAAGGGGCGGCGAGTCCGGTCGTTGAAACAGGAACCGCCTCTCGCTTCGGCGGTAGCACGATGAAGCGGGAAGGAAGCCTCCGAACAAGTTCGGGGGAGGATGTCACGCTCGCAGAGATGAAAGCCTCTCGAACCTCCGAGCTCGCAAACCGGCCACGGACCGTACGCCGATCCGTCCCTCGGACGCCCCCCCGCGGAGTCGCTGGTTGGCTCAGCGGGATCGCCCCCTCCGCGAGGGAACGGTTCGCTGCCGGGTTCTGGCGAGGGGATAAGTTGGCGACCGGGTAGGGGAGGGGCGATGCGGATCGCAGGGGTCGACTGGGCGCTCGATGTCCGATACCACGAAAAGTCGTTCGCAGGAAGGGTGGCGATCGCGATCGAGGAGGCTCCGGATCCCCTCGTGGTCGACGCGGCCCAACTGATCATCGAATCTGCAACCCTCGATGGTACGCCGGCCCCCTATCGCGTGGACAGCGCCCACGGGACGATCGAGTTCCCAGGGATCTCGGCCGGACCCCATCGACTGGAGATCGCCTACCGGGGTGCCGCCGAAGAGAACTCGCTCGTGGGAATGTACGTCTCGCCCTCCGGCCCGGGATACGTGCTCACGACGATGGCGTTCCCGACCGGAGCTCGCAGAATCCTGCCCTCGTTCGAACATCCGGCGGTGAAGACCGTCTACCGACTCACCTTGACCGTCGAGGAGGACGCCCGGGTCATCTTCAACACGGCTCCCCAGACCGAGCGAAAGATCGACGGCCGACGCGAACTCGTGTTCGAGCCTACGCCCCCGATGTCGGCGTACCTGCTGTACCTCTGCATTGGCCCGTTCGAGGCGCTCACGGTCCCGGGCGACCGCTGGCCGGTTACGGTCGCCACGTCCCCGGGTCGCTCCCTCGCGGGCCGATATTCTGCCGAGCGGGCGACCGAGCTCCTCGCGGGCTACGAGGAGTATTACGCCATGCCCTACCCGCTCTCGAAGCTCGACCTGATCGCGGTGGAGAACTTCTGGGCGGGCGCGATGGAGAACTGGGGGGCGATCTCCTTCCGGGAGGATGCGCTGCTCGTCGATCCGACCACGAGCGTCCGCGCGCGTCGGGAGATCCTGCTCGTCCTCGCGCACGAGATCGCCCACCAGTGGTTCGGGAATCTCGTGACGGCCGCGTGGTGGGACGACTTTTGGCTCAACGAGAGCTTCGCGACCTTCGTCGGCTACCGCATGGTCAGCCGGCTGTATCCTCAGGAGGATGCGTGGTCGCACTTCCTCTTGCGGTGGGCCGTCCCGGCGCTCGAGCAGGACTCTCGCTCGGCGAGCCATCCCGTCCATGTACCCGTGAACTCCCCGGAGGAGGTGGGGGAGAATGCAGACGCCGTGACGTACGGGAAGGGCGGTGCCGTCCTGCGGATGATCGAGGCGTACCTGGGCGAAGAGACGTTCCGACGAGGCGTATCCCGCTACCTCGCGAAGTACCGGTATGCGAACGCCCGGTCCGAGGACCTATGGGCTGCGCTCGGCCAGGTATCCGACCGGCCGGTCGGGCGGATCATGGCGGAGTGGATCAACCGCCCGGGGTACCCCATCGTCCACTCGAACTGGGCCGACGGCAAGCTGACGCTGCGGCAGGAACGCTTCCGCGCCGACGGCGGCCCATCGCCGGGGGTCTGGCCGATCCCGTTGCGCATCTCATCGTCCGCGGGAGAGCGCGTCGAGCTCTTCGAGGAAGAGAAGCTCACCCTCTCGCTGGGATCGTCGAAGGGTCTGCGCATCGATCCCGATCGGGCGGCGTTCGCGCGCATACATTACGACTCGACCCTCTTCGATCAGATGGTGGATGAGTTTCCGTCGATGACCCCGGTCGACCAATGGGGCTTCATCATGGACACCCACGCGTTCGTCTACGCAGAGCTCGTACCGTTGGACCGGTTCTTGGATCTCGTCCGCGCGGGGAGTGCCCTGAGCGAGCCGTTCCCGGTGCGCTCGCTCACTTCTGCGCTCTCGGAGTTGTACGTTCCCCTGTACGACGTGCCCGCGTTCGTGCCACCCATGCGCCAGTTCCTTCGCGCCCAGCTCGATCGAGTCGGTCTCGAGCCCCGTTCGAAGGAGTCGGACTCCGCGGCGCTTCTGCGGGAGATCCTCGCGGCGAACCTTTCCCATGTGGATCCCGCATTCGCGCGGCAGTTGGGGGCCCGATTCATGGAGTTCGACCGACTTCCCGCCGAACTTCGTGGGCCCGTGGCATTGGCCTATGCGAGAGCGGAGGGATCGGCCGCGTACGATCCGTTGGTACGCCGCTTGAAAGCGACCACGAGCGAAGGGGAACGGGTGCAGATCGTGCACGCGCTCGCCTCGTTCACCGACGGTTCGCTCGTTCGCCGCGCGCTGGGCCTGATCACGACGTCGGCCGTCACGGCCGGCACCGCGTTTCCGATGCTGGCGAGCGCGGCGTCGAATCCGGCGAGCCGCCGCGAGTTGTTCGCGTGGTACCGAGACGAGGCGACTACGCTCTCGAAGATGTGGACCGGTACTCCGCTCCATAGCATATTCCTGAGGATCGGCCTTCCGATGCTGGGCATCGACCAGGAAGCAGCGGTGGAGGAGTACTTCGCTACCCACACGCCGGCCGACGCCAGCCAGGCCGTACGGCAGGGACTCGAATCCCTGCACCTCGTGATGCGGCTCCGACGTTCGGTTCGCGGAAGGGGGACGAACTAGGGCTCGCTCCGTGCAACAGACTATGACGGTTCACGACTTCAGATTCGGCGTCGATCCGTGAGAGGGCTGTCGCTAGTCGCCATCGGATCCCTGGGAGGGTTCATTCTCTGCGTCGTAGCGTATTCATTCGATCCCGTTCCCGGCACTTGGACCCCGAGCACCTGGACGAACCCCGGAGTCTGGCTCGCCATCGCGATCCTGGGAGCGGGACTCGTGTGCTTCGTCGTCGGCCTCATCAGCGGCCTCATTTCGATTCTCAACTGGGGTGCCGACCGGCCCCGGGGTCGAAACGGGAACCGCTGAGGCTGCGCTCCGACGGCCGATGTCGCGGCGCTTAGAGTGATACGGAGCGGAGCGTCTGCGGGTACCATGTCCCGAGGGATCGAGATCGCCATCCATCTGACCCCAGGTCCGGCGGACGTGGACTCGATCGCCTGCGATCTCGGGAACCTCGCTGCGTTCCGCCTCGGTCAGAGGCGCGGTGAGCCGCTCGACTGGCAGATCCTACGGGTCGTGGAATCGGGTGGGCAGCATTTCTACCGCTTGATCGTGCGTCATCCGAGCCGCGTGCTCGACCTGGGGATCCACGCGGATCTCGGCCGGATCCTCGACGAGATCTCGAAGAGTTCTCCCGGCGAGCTCCGGGAGGCCGTGCACACGGCGGAATCCCAGGGTCTTCGCAAGGTCCCGATCCGCACGATCCGCTACGAGGTGGATTACTGGCGGGACGACTTCTGGAACGCGATCGGTTGACCGTACGGGGCCGCGCGACCACTTCGTTGCGCCCGGGTTCCACGAGGAGCTTGGCAGTGCCGCTGCGCTCGACGATCCAATGCTGCGAGAGGGACCATGCCGATTCGGATCGACGAGCTTCTCGCATCGCGTACGCCAGTCTTCCAAGGCACACCCGTGTCTCCCCCACCGCGGAGTGAAGGTCCAGCCCGGACTTGGAGGATACGTCATGCCCGGAACGCGCGCGCGCCGATGGTCCGCCGCTAGGGTGGGTCTGCGAGTGCCACATAGACGACCGCGGTGATGAACTCTTCCAGCTCCGGGGAGGTCACCACACGGTCCAGGATCTCCGCGGCCCGGGAGATCGAGGAGGCGTCCGCGCCCCGTAGGGCAGCCGATCGTAGATCCGCCACTTCCGCCGCCAGGTAGCGTCGGAACAGAGCGCCGTCGACCGCTCCACCCCCGTCGAGACGCTCGGAGTGGTGGATCCAGTACCAGAGCTCGGAGCGTGCGATCTCGGCGGTGGCCGCGTCCTCCATGAGGTGGTCGATCGGGACGCACCCGATCCCCCGAAGCCAGGATTCCAGGTAGAGGAAGGAAACTCGGGTGTTGCGTCGGACTCCCTCCTCGGTGATCGGGCCGTGCGGAAGCGTGAGCAGGTCGCGAGCATCGATCGGCCGGCCCGGGCCGGCTCGGCCGATCTGGTTCGGGCTCGGCATCTCGCGGTCGAAGATCTCGGTCGCGATCGGGACGAGGGCGGGATGCGCGACCCAGGTCCCGTCGTGGCCGGCGCGGACCTCGCGCTCCTTGTCGGCCACGACCCGCGCGATCGCCTCTGCGTTCGCTTCGGGATCATGGGCGATGGGGATCTGGGCGGCCATCCCTCCCATGGCATGGGCACCCCGTCGGTGACAGGTCTGAACGAGCAGCGAAGAGTACGCGGTGAGGAACGGGGTGTCCATCGTCAGCCGGTCCCGGTCGGGGAAGCGAACGCGTCCGTCGTCGCGGTACTGCTTGATGAAGCTGAACAGGTAGTCCCAGCGGCCGCAGTTGAGCCCCGCGGAGTGATCCCTCAACTCGAACAGGATCTCGTCCATCTGGAACGCGGCGGGGAGGGTCTCGATGAGAACGGTGGCCCGGATCGCACCGTTCGGGAGTCCTAGGCACCCTTCGGCGTAGAGGAAGACATCGTTCCACAACCGGGCTTCGAGGTAATGCTCCAATTTCGGGAGATAGTAGTACGGTCCCGTGCCCCGACGAAGAAGCTCTGCGCCGTTGTGGAAGAGGAAGAGCCCGAAGTCGAATAGGCTGGCCGAGATCGGCCGACCGTCGACCGTGAGGTGCCGCTCGTCCAGGTGCCAGCCCCGAGGTCGAACCATCAACGTCGCGATGCGTTCGTGGAGCACGTACTCCCGTTCGTCGGCAGCGCGATAGGTGATGCGCCGGCGGACGGCATCCTTCAAATGGTGCTGTCCGGCGATCGTGCCGCTCCAGGTCGGCGCGTGCGCGTCCTCGAAGTCGGCCATGTAGACCCGAGCTCCGGAGTTCAGCGCGTTGATGATCATCTTGCGGTCCGGAGGACCGGTGATCTCGACTCGACGATCGACGAGATCTATAGGGGGCGGGGGCACCCTCCAGTGGGTCTCGCGCACCTCGCGCGTCTCCTCGGGGAATCCGGGGATACGTCCGGCTCGGATCCCGTCCCGAAAGGCGCCGCGTTGGGAGAGCAGCTCCCGGCGGCGGGCGTCGAACCTCCGATGAAGGTCTGCGAGGAACTGGAGCGCGGCCGGGGGAAAGAGTTCGTCATCGTAGGGTACTGCGCCAGCCACGATTCGAGCGGGCGCTCCCTCGGCGCGCACGAGCCTGTCCATCACCTAACGGAGCCGCCAGCGGCCGACGGTCCATATATCTTGCGAAACTTGCCATGCGGCGACCCGCGGGAGAGCACCGAACCGGTCCGAGGTCGCTCGTGAGGAGGGCGTTCCGCAGAGTTGCCCGGAGTCGGGACTCTGGGTCGATCCAGCGGGATTGCGACTTCCATGCCGCGGGGGTCAACGTCCAACGTCCGGGCCCGCATCTTGGACTAGTCGCTATATCCCCACTATCACGATGCTGGGTGCGAGATGACCGTCCATGCCTCGACCGTGATCGCGATGGCGGTGATCGTCACGGTCGCGGGCTTCGGACTCGTCTTCTACGAAGGGTACTTCGCTCCACCCGGCGAGACGGTCTACTCTCAGAACTGGGCCGGGTACGAAGACGGGCAAGCGGTCGGCTCTGCGAGCGGCACGATCGCGCTCCCCTCGAATCCTGATTGGCACGGCAGCGGAGTGGCGAGCCTGTGGGTCGGCATGGGGGGTTCCACTTTCAGGGGGGCCCCCCAGTGGCCGTTTTGGCAAGCCGGTGTCCAGGTCTCCTGCTCCTCGGGAGCTTGTTCTGCGCAACTGTTCACGGAGGGAGGGACCCAGGGTCCCCCGTGCAACGGGGTGTGTCTCGCCGACTGGACCCAAACGTTCGGGGTTGCACCTGGCGATTCGATCGCGATCGCGGTCTCGGGTGGCAGCTCCGGGGCCGTCGCGGTCTTTACGGTCAACCAGGACGGGTTCAACACAACGTACAGCGCCCCGCCGTGGACGGTCCTGGCGGGAGTGACGTCGTTCCCTTCGGCCGAATGGATCTACGAGTCGCCCTCCGGCAGTTCGGGCTTCTACGTGATGCCGACTCTGGATCCACCCGGCGCGGTGTTCTCCTCGCTCAGTGACTCGAGCCTACTGTCGAACCTGGTTCCGATCCAGATGCGGGGAAACCCCAACCACCAATCCGTCGGCGTTTCCGGGTACGGCGGAGGATCGTTCTCCGCCTACTCCTACGACTCGTGAACGGCCGTTCGCCCCGAGCGTTCTGCCTCCGATCGGGCCCGCGGGTCCCGACGCCGGACCGATCTGCAAGCCAAGGTTATTCCGCCGTTCCGCCGTGCTCTCCCACGAGGGAACGACATCGTGGCCTTCTACCTCATCCTCCGCGGACCCCTCGGGGTCGGTAAATCCACGGTCTCGGCGAGGCTGGCGAAGGCGATCCACGGTGCGCACGTCTCCATCGACCGGATCCTCGACGAACAGGGCCTGTGGGAGTCGGGCCGCCTCTCGGAATTCCTGAGGGCCAACACCTTCGCGATCGATCGCGCGCGGAAGATCCTGGCTCGCGGGACACCGGTGATCTTCGACGGGAACTTCTATTGGAAATCCCAGATCGAGGACCTGATCGGTCGGCTCGATCATCTCCATCACGTCGTCACCCTGAGAGCGCCGCTGAAGGTATGCATCGAGCGGGACGCCCAACGGCATCGGCCCCATGGTCGCGAGGCCGCACGTGAGGTCTACGCGAAGGTCGCACGCTTCGAGATAGGGATCGCCGTGGATGCGCGAGGCTCCTCTGAGGCCGTCGTCCGGAAGATCCTCTCACGCCTTGGTCTCGACGAGGCCGGCAGCGGTCCTCCTCGAAGAAGGCGCCCAGCATCGCACGCCCCCGGAGTCCAGCGGACCAAGGCCCTCCGAACACTACAGTGAGGAGAGGAACGGGATCCCGGAGCCCGTATTGTACAAGAGCACACGCTCGCCCGGACGTACGGCGCCGCTGTGGAGCAGGATCTCAAGGGCCGCGTACGGAGCCGCACCTTCCGGCGACGCCGAGATCCCATGCCGACGGGCCAGATGGCCGACGGCCGCGAGGATCGCGCGGTCTTCGACCGTAGCTCCTCCGCCTCGGCTCTCTCGGATCGCTTCGAGGATCCGCTCGGAGCCGAACGGGGCCGGGACGAGAAGGCCCGGGGCCACCGTCTTGGCTCCTTCCCACGGAATGGCTTGGCTCGCCCCATCGCGCACGGCGCGGACGATCGGCGCACAGTTCTCCGGCTGAACCGAGTACAGTCGCGGCAGCCGCTCGAGCAGCCCGAGCGCTTGGAGCTGAACGAACGCCCGGTACATGCCGACGATCCCCGTTCCTCCTCCGGTGGGGTAGATGATCGCATCAGGCATCCCGTCCGGAGCCATCTGCTCCCAGATCTCGAAACCCATGGTCTTCTTTCCTTCCGCACGATACGGCTCGCGCAGCGTCGAAAGGTCGAAGGCCCCGCCTCCGGCTTCGTTCCGCCGGGCCGACGCACCGGCCTCGCGGATCGTGCTCCCCCCCTTGACGACCTCGGCGCCGTACGCGCGGCAGGCCCGTTCCATGGCGGCGGGGGTGCCCTCGGGAAGGTAGACACGCGCCGGCAGACCGGCACGCGCCGCGTACGCGGCGAGCGCGACCCCGGCGTTACCCGCGCTCGGGACGTACATCCGAGGGACGCCAAGTTCACGAGCTCTGGAGACGGCGACGCTCATCCCCCGAGCCTTGAACGAGCCCGTCGGCATCGTTCCGTCATCCTTCAACCAAACCTCGATCTCCGTCGCCTCCGGAACGGCGCCGAGCGCGAGGATCGGTGTCAACCCCTCGCCCAGGGTCGTGATCGATTCCACGGACTGCACGGGGAGCACCTCGCGATAGCGCCACAACGTCGCGGGCCGACCGGAGATCGCTTCCCTCCATCCACGTCCGTCCCAGTGGTCTAGACGGTACGCGGCGAACAACGGGCCTGCGCACGTAGGGCACACCGTCGCGAGTCGATCCGCAGGTACTTCGGTGCAGCAGGCCCGGCACTCGAGATGCGCAAGAAGTGAGCCCGTGGAACTCATCGAGTCGCCTCCACTGCTGCCCCGGCAGCAGGACGTTCCGGAGGGCTTAACCGTCCTCCCCCGACCATGCCTTGGGCTAGATTCTGGAAGCACCCGTCTCTGTTCGAGGGTCGTGTAGATTCGAGTGTTCGAGCATCGCCAGCGTACACGCGGCGCGACCCCCCGGCTCCGATGGCCGGTTGTGCTCTCGGATTCCCTCCCAGCGGACGGTCGATCTCCTCGAGGCTGGTCGCCGGCCCTTCGAGCGCGGCGAAGACGTATAGCGGGTTCGGAGGTGTCGTTGTGGAGCGATGCCGACCCCGAATCGCTCCGCAGAACTTCGGAGCCCCTCCACCGTACCGGCTTGGCACCGCAGGTTCGTTCGTGGCGGCCGCGGCGCAGCATCCTCCCGCGGGGTCGGCGGCGTGTTGGCGGCCACCCTCGTGGTCATCGTTGCCGTTGTGGTCGTCGGGGGCCTTCTGTTCGCCGGAGTGATTCCCATGCCGTCGTCCTCTAGAGGTGGCGGAGGCTCGGAGCCGACGTACACGGTCACCTTCGCCGAGTCGGGCCTTCCGAACGGGTCGATATGGTCGGTCACGTTGGCCGGTTCGACCACCTCATCGACCAACCCGACGATCGCCTTCGACAAGTCGAACGGGACATTCGCCTTCCAGGTCAGCACCCCGGCCGGCTACACCGCGGCCCCTGCGCTCGGGAGCATGACGGTGAACGGCTCCGCGCTGGATGAAGCCATCGCGATGGAGGTGCTGCCGCCAGCCTACCCGGTTACCTTCAACGAGACGGGCCTGCCCCCGGTCACGGGGTGGCTTGTTTCGGCTCTGGAGACGGGCACCGGGTTCCCGGTTCAGGTGTTCGAGTCCGGGAGCACCATCGAGTTCGCGCTGCCGAACGGCACGTACAACTTTTACGCGGGGAGCCCGACCTCGAACTACACCGCTGAACCGGGGCACGGGACGATAAACGTCAGTGGTCATGCGGTGGAACGAGCGATCGTCTTCGCCCCGCCGTCCGGTTATGCGGTGACGTTCACGGAGAGCGGCCTTCCAGCAGGAACATCCTGGACGGCTCAGTTCAACTCGACCAGCGAGACGAGCGCAGCGCCGACGATCACGTTCCTGGCCCCGAACGGGACGTACAGCTTCTTCGTCACCGCGGCGAATTACACGGCGAGCCCGGAGTTTGGGTTGGTGAAGGTGGCGGGAGGCCCGGTGACCCAGCCGATACTCTTCTCGAGAGCACCGACCCCCCGCTACGTGGTTACGTTCACGGAGACCGGGCTTGCGTCCGGAGCCACATGGTCGGCGACGCTTGACAGTCGGACCCTGGGCATCAACGAATCCATCGACTCCTCCGGCCCGGGGGCGATCAAGTTCGCCGGGATCTCGAACGGAACCTACTCGTTCTCGGTCAACGCTTCGGGCTACCCGGCGGTCCCGAGCTCGGGAACGATCGTAGTCGATGGCATGGACGTGACCCAGGCGATCGCCTTCGGCCCGCCCCCTCGTCCCGGCCTCGGGGTCACCTTTGTCGAGGCCGGCCTCGCGATCGGAACCGAGTGGGTCGCATTCTTGAGCAACGAATCGAATGCCCGTATCGGAACCGGCTCGACCTCGGTAGCGATTCCAGCTCCGAACGGCACGTACGGCTGGTCGGTGTACGCGTTGGGCTACGAAGGTACTCCCACGACCGGGATCGTGACCGTGAACGGCACGTCCGTAACGGTTTACGTCACGTTCAGCGAACTCGGTCGGGGCACCTACCTCGTGCTTTTCGCGCCCTACCCATTCACCGGTGGAACCCCGGCCTCGGCCTCGTGGACGATCACTCTGGCGGGCGAGACCCACGAGATCGCTGGATCGGTGCCCGTGGTCCTCGTCGAGCCCAACGGGACCTTCTCCTGGCTCATCTCCGCTCCCGCGGGCTATTTCGCGTATGGAGCCACGGGAACCCTGGAGATTGAGGGAGGAATTTTTCAGCTCGCGGGAGAAGAGAGCGTCGGTGCCACCGTCCTCTTCTCGTTCTCATCGATCCCTGCGGGGGCGCTCCATGCTCCATGTTTCCTCTCATCCACCCCACCGGCTGTTCCGTCTGGCTCGTCCTCGAGTTTCGAGCGGGCGCCCTCCGCTCCCGTCGGGGTGTCCCGGCCCATGATGGAACGTACCTTGGATCGAGCGTGGAGCGCGATTCTGGGCTCGTCAAGGAGCACGATTGCCGATCCGACGAGCGGCGTCGCATAGTCGAAGATCCCTATCGCAGGTCGGAGTACGAGACTACCGTACGCCTCCTCCGAACGTGCCTTCGACCTGGCGAACCAAGCAATGCGTGAACCTTCCTCGCCCCTGAAGGACCGGACTGAAGCTGGTACCGAGCTTGCGAGACAGCTGACGCATCTCCAAGCCGAGGTTCCGGTCGTCCTTGCCCTTCCCCGCGGGGGGGTCCCGGTGGGATTCGAGATTGCCCGGTGGCTCCACGCTCCTCTGGATATCCTCATCGTTCGCAAGATTGGGGCTCCGGGGAACCCGGAGTACGGACTCGGCGCGGTCGTGGAGGGTGGCCATTTCGAGCTGGATGAGGATCGGGTGCGGGAAGGAGGATACTCACTCGTCGAGCTTCGGCCGGTGATCGACCGAGAGCTCCGAGAGACCGAGCGGCGCGCGAAGATCTATCGATCGGTGCGGCCCCGGATCGATTGGAAGGATCGAACCGTGATCGTTGTGGACGATGGTGCCGCCACCGGGGGAACCTTGTTCGCGGCGATTCGAGCGGTCCGCGCCCAAGGGGCGATTCGTATCGTGGTGGCCTTGGGGGTGGCCCCGCCGGACACCTGCCAGCGGCTCGAGCGCGAGGCCGACGAGCTTCATGTGCTGCGAGAACCCAGGAGTTTCTACGCCGTCGGACAGTTCTACAAGAGCTTCGAGCCAGTGGAGGACGCTGAGGTGCTCGAACTCTTGCGCCGGGCTACGACGACGTCCTCCTAGGCATCCCGAGCCGAGAGGGGCACGCCCATACGGAGCCAACCCTCTAGTGCGTTGTCCCCACGAAACCGCCTTCATGCGCAGGGCACGACGAGCAAACGATCCGCCGAGAAGTCCCCAAAACCTTCACGGTCGGTTCGCTCAGCGACAAAACACGGGCCGCGGTGGAGCGGTTCGACTCCTCCCATCCGGCCCCTGTCATCCGCGCCCGGGAGGCATGAAATCCAAGACCCGGACGGCCGGTCTCTGACGTGCGCTCAGCTCGCCCATCATTCATCATGAGGTTCAGCCGGTTCTAGTCGTCATCATCGCGCAGTGGACCGGGATGTCGAGATGAGTACTAGTGGTCTCCTCCGCTCGCCCACTCGGCGAGTTCTTCCCGGATGTGGTAGATCCCACCCGCGGCGCCTGCCGGCGCGAGCTGCGCCGCATCTCGTCGTTCGAAGGTCCCCCCGACCCAGGTCGGACCGCCGGCGCTCACCGCTCGGACCAGGTTCCAGTCCGGGTCCGCATCCCGGAAACTGAGCAAGACGTCGGCGACTCCCGTCTCCCGCACGATGCGGGCGAGGGCTACAGGATCGTCGGTCCCCCAACTGGGATCCGATCCCCCCAAGCGATCTCCCTTGATATCGATCTCGAAAATGATCTCCTGCGAGAGCGCCCAGGCGCGTCGCAGCTCGGCGGGCCCGCGCAGGAATGCGCTCGATAGGGTCACCCGTCGGGCGCCGGCGACGATGACGTCGATCGTCTGATCTGCCCGACGAACCCCACCATCCACCCACAGCTCGGCGCTCTTCGAGAGCTCCTGGAGGTAGTCGAGTTGGGGCGCGCCGTGTTCGATGCCGTCCAGATCCACAACGTAGATCCGGGAGCTCGTCTCCGCCAGGCGGTCTACAACCTCGAAGAGATCGAGCGCCGGGCCGGTACGGTAATCCAGCTCGACTGGACCCTCCGCGCCCGGGATGCAGATGTTGCCGCCACGCAGTAGGAGGCAGGGAATCAGGATCGGCTCGGCGGGTTTCTCTCCGGGCATCGCCCGCGCCACCGATTCGGTGGTCTTCCCCCTTTGGGTGGTCGGAAGGCGAGCCGCAACGGGGGTAGCCGTGTCTGAGAGAGCGCTCCCCCTTCGCGCGCGTTGCCCAAGAACCGACCCTACCAAGGGCTTTTCCCCGCAGAAACCCATCTCCATGGGCCAGGAGGTGGAGGGCAGCTGACGGTGGATCGTGCTGGCAACGGCCGACCGCTGAGGAAAGTCCCCTCTCCGGGAATCGTGGGGGCGGGTGGGAGCCCGCCGGGCGAGAGCCCGAGCAACGGAGCAGAAACGACACAGCCCGTCGGGACGGTGAAGATGCCGCATCGGAGGCTCCGACGGGATATGGTGAAACGGCCGACTCCCCTGGAGCAAGCCCTAATGGACGGGATGAAGAGATTCCCCGACCGTCGAGGAGAGCGCGCAGTCGAATGCTGCCTGAAACGGAAAGGGGCTTACTACCACCACCTGGCCGTACCGGCGAGAAACGCCGGTACGTAATGCCGTCTTCGGGCCCCGATCGCGTCATGCGGGGGGAACCTCCACTGCGACGAACTCGGAGAATCGGTCGATCCCGCGCCGCATTTCGGCCTGGTCGAGGCCCACATAGTAGGCGGTGTCCTCGATCGATTCATGGCCGTAGATCGCCTGGAGAGCCGTCAGGCTCATCCCGGATGCCACGCTCAGCCGACCGAACGTTCGGCGGAGATCGTGCGGCGCGTAGGCCCTCAGTCCAGCCCGAGCGCACGCCCGCTTGATGTCGCGGTCTACCGTGGTCCGTCCGAACGGGCACACTCTGTCGGACCGCGCCGCAGCCACGACCGGCACGAGCTCGCCCCACGCGACTCGGGACATCGGGATGTCCCTCAGCTTCCCGAACTTCCCGTAGAACGCGAAGCTCGGTTCGGGAAGGGCCATGCGCAGATCCGTCAACCGCAGTCCGCAGATCTCTCCGAGACGAAGGCCGTTGAAGCCGGCGAGAGCGATCGCTACGCGCTCCCGACCTCGAGCCGCGTTCATCAGAGCGGTCAGCTCCTCCTTGGTGAGCCAGAACCTCCGACGGGCTACCGGCTTGGGTCCCTTCCAGATCCGATCGTCCCGCGCGATGGCCGCGCCCTCGGCCTTCAGGAACAGTCGCAGGAGGCAGAGTCCAACCGATCGCGTAGTGGGGGCGAGATCCCTGTCGTGCGCATAGGCCTCGATCATCTCTCGGGTCACGGTCCGCGCCGACGTTGGCGTGGGGAACCCGAGTTCTCCGATTCGTCGCATCACGCCGAGCAGGTGGCCGGTGTAGCCGGTCCTCGTTCCCCACGTGACTCCCTGGATTTCGCGTGTCCATCGTTCGGCTCTCTCCTTCAACCACCGCGCCCCATCGGGCACGATGACCTCCGAGGCGAGGGTAGAGCTGAACACCTACTTTGACCCCCCGCCGCGCTTCTCGTGTCGGGAGGAACGTAGGGTCCGTAGTCGGGCGAGTGTTCGAGGTGATAGGCGGGATGCGGTCGCGGGTGCCGAAGTCGACCACGAGGCGGATGTTCGGGTCGCGCGGAATCGGCGGGGTGCAGGCCGCGCACCGGCGGGGGAACCGATTTCCTGTCACAGTGCGGAGCCGGGAGGCTCCCTGTTCGGTCGGCATGGGGCGCACGGCGGTTCGGTACTGAAGACTGTTCGTCATCTCGCGTTCCTCGCAAAGGCGGGAACGCGAGATGCGCTCGGGGCTCGACCAACTAAGCGTCGCACGCGGCCCGACAACGCTCGACCGCGTTATCGATCGGGCAGGGGGCTTCGCGCCCGATCTCGGAGGGCTCGTCAGGCGGGAATCTGACGCTGATGGGCGCCTCTTTCACTATCCTTGGGGGATTGCAGGGATATGACGACGAAGTGTCGAAGCAATTCGGGGTACTTCCGCTTGCCCTCCGTTCGAAATCGAATCAGCCCGTGCTTCTCGAGCACCCGGAGGTCTCGAGAGACCGAAGGCACCTTCCGGTGTACGGATCGAGCAAGCTCTCCCACCGTCCCGGCTGATCGCGAGATTTGACGCAGGAGCTCAAGGCGTCCCTCGGCGAACAGGGAAGCCACATCCACGCCCAACGGAACATAGACCTCCTCCGGGAATGCGTCGAGCAACTCGGGGCGGTCTAGGGCGGTGTGGAGGAATCGCCGCGCCTCTTCCAGGCGGCGTTCGACCGCGCCCTTCTTGCGTTCGCTCATCGCTCGAACCTCCGTCGGTAGCTCTGCCAGTTCGCCTTCAGATTGTCGATGGCGAGATCCACGAGAGCGTGACCGTCCAGGTCGGGCATGCGCTCCTTGTGAGCAACGCTACCATCGGAACGGACCATGTCCTTGTGAGGGAAGCCGTGCCGAGTGTCATATCGGACCACCGAATGGGCTCTTCCCTTGATGGTTGCTACGTAGTTGACCACGAAGCCCTTCACGGTACCCGCCTCCTTCTCAATCATGATCTCGAGCCGGTCCTCGTCCGAGAGTGGAACGGTCAGCCGGCTTCTTCTCACCATGTTAACATCACAGGTTAGTATAAACCTTGCCGGACTCTACCCGGTAGCTCCGCACTATCGTTCCGGCCCCCCTGAATCCTGTATCGCTCGGCCCTCGCGGGGGGAGAACGAGCGATGGGCGGACATCCTGACGCCGTCTATCGGCGTTCTATCGGCGGCGAGTAGCGACCGACCCTGCGTACCTTATCGACGAGCGTCGGATAATCGGACCACTTCCAGACTTGGAAGCCGCATCGCGCGATGTCCCGCTGGTAGGTGGTTCGGTACCCTTTCTCACTGAACTCGAACAGCCCAGTCTCGGGATCCCAATCCCCCACCCCTTCCTCCGTGAACACGTGGACGGTGTCGGAGGTGACCGGTGGGGTCCCGGCACGTTCCACCAGGAGGGGAAACTCCCAGAGCAGCCCCGCGGGATTCGCGCCCCGAGGCCAGAACGCGAAGAAGCGTCCCACCGGGAGCTTCTCCACGAGCTCCAAGAAGAATCCGGTCTCCAAGGAGGAGGTGCGTCGCGCGGATTCCGCCTCCATGATCGTGGCCGGCTGATGCTCCTGGCGAAGGGCGTCGGCCAGATAGGCCCTCAAGTCGACGGGCCAGGGGACAGGAATCCCACGACGAGCCCACCACTTCGGCAGACCTCCCTCGACCTCCGGGGGAATCTGGGGGCGGAACCGGGCCCGCCACTTCGTAGGTCCGATGACCAAAACAACCGGGAGGGGCTTCAGGCGGGCAGCCACCGGTTCACCGTGGCTACGGGCAGGGCCTTTTCGTGTCGACGGACCCGGGAACGGATGTCAGACGCGACCTCCTCGGTGAGCTGGAAAACCTCCTGCCCGCTCCGCGTCACCCGAAGCTCGATCGGCAGTGCCACGCCCCGCGCGACGCGACGCGGCTTGGATCCGGCCGGAACCACCAGGCTCACCAAGCCGAGGGTGTTGAGGTGGTCGACCGCCTCCTTGAGAGTCTGGGGGTGCAAGTTCAGGGCGCGGCGGACCTCCCGGGGGGGCCGAGGCTTCCCATCGTTCAGGAACTCAAGAATGGCGAAACCGGGGTCGCTCCGCAAGAGATATCCCAGGGGATCCGTCTCGAGCTGCATGTACGTGTGGCTCCCTTCAAGACTCCTGAAGGCAGCGGGAGTATATGAGCTCCTGGCGAGGCAGGTAGACAGGGTCATTAGGGTAGCTCCCGTAGTCCGGGGAGTGCGTGGGCAGGTAGGTGAGGCGCGGGCGGGACGTCTCGAAGTCCACGACGACCTCGAGGTTCGGGTCAGGTTGGAGCCGTTGCGAACAACCGCACGCACATTTTGCAGGGAAGCGTACCCCTCTCACGGTGCGGAGCCTCATGGGTGGGGCTCCGTGATCAGGTGGGTCGGCGCAGGGCGCTCGGCGGCTAGATCCCGGATGGTAGGCTGCATCTCTCGGTCCTCGCGGAGAGGGAATCGAGCGATGCGCGGCGGAATCCAGTCACTCGGGCAGAAGTGGCGGGCGTTGATTACCGCTCCTTAGGCTGACGTGCATCACGCGGTGCCAAGATTAGAGAAGGCGTAGCAGAAGCTGCGGCCGACCCGTGCAGCCGAAAGCCTCCGTGTGGAAAACCCTCGCGGAGTTTGGAGCGACCCCGAGCGGGGCGTAGGCACCCTGGTCGACCATAAGCGACCCGTTCTCGCGATGGGGGCTCTTGATCATGGCCACAGCTCTCGGAGAAACCCCCCGGGTTAAGGCCTGTCATTCTCGATCGCCGGCACGGACGCCCATCGGATTCGGATGTCTGCCTGCGAATGGATGGGGGTTCCGGCACGTTTACGCAGAGGGTGGGTGAGATGTGTCACCCTTGGGCACGTAGTCAAAGAACGTCTCGGTAGCGCCCTCCCTAGTCCACTCCGAGCGGAGACGAGTCCGTTTCTCGACACGCCGAAGTTCGCTGAGGAGACGACGGTTCAGCTCTCGAGCCGACGGCCCCTCCACGTCCGCCTCGACGATAAACCACTCCTCGGTCTCCCGAAAGGAGCCTCGCCCTTCGACGTACCGAAGGAGGATCGGGCGAACCGCTGCGTGCGCATGGGTGCTAACCCGTGCGCGGAGATGGAACCGGGGGGATTCCTGCACGATCGATGCAATGGGTGGGGCGGGCGAAAGAGCTGTCGGCCGGCCCCGAATCTACAGGGGTACGCGCCAAGAAATCGATTCGGGCCCGCTAGGAATCCGCCGGAGCCTTGTCAACCGGGGTTGGCGGCCAGGAAGGCTCCGTAATCTATCCGCCACCGCCGAAAACTGCCGTGGAGACGGTCGTCCGGCCTGCGAACCTACCCTCACCGCGGCATCTGATCGACCGGTCGGTGATGGCCATCAATGAATAGGGATGTAGGGAAAGTGGTCCTGCCCCGTACCCCTGTAGATTTGTACAACCACGTGGGTTGGACCTGCCCGGGTGGCGGAGGGGGGTTTGGGGGGAGACCGAAGTCCCAAGAGGACGAACGACATCCGACCGACTGGGGGTGGGTGGATGACGACCCACAAGACCTGGTCGACGGAGGAGAAGCTTCAGATCGTGCTCGAAAGCCTCCATCCTCGGGCGAACGTCTCGGAGATCTGCCGACAGCACGGCATCAGCTCCACGGCGTTCTACGAGTGGAAGCAGAAGGCCCTGGCCGGGATGAAGATCGGACTCAAGAACCGGGAGGGCAGCGCCGAGACGGCCCTCCGCCACGAGAACGGTCGCCTGAAGAAGCTCGTGGCCGACCTCAGCATCGCCAACGACGTGCTCAAGGAGCACCTCGCGGGAACGGCGCTGGGAAAAAACGACGGAGGGAGTTCGTGAGGCAGATGCAGGAGCGCGGGGTCAGCAGCCTCTCGAGGGCTGCTCGCTTCAGCGGCCTGGCGCGCCACGGGCTCTACTACCGCCCACGCCCGAGCTCTCCCCGGCTCGGCCGGCCTGACGAGGAGAGGACCCGCGCCGCGGTGCGGCGCGTGGCGTTCAACCACGTCACCTACGGATACCGTCGGGTCTGGGCGATGCTCCGCCGAGATGGCTGGGGGATCAATCGCAAGCGCGTCCACCGCCTGATGCGCGTCGAGGGACTGCTCCGCCCGGCCCACTTCCCTCGGCCCCGCCTTCCGTCGACCGGGGTGCTGACGGCAGCGTGGCCGAACGAGAAGTGGTACACGGATCTGACCTACATCGACACCACGGACCGCGGCCCGTGCCCGCTGACGAGCATCTTGGACGGCTGCACGCGCAAGGTGGCGGCGTGGTCCTTCCTCCCGAACTGCGGCGCGGAGGAGGCGCTCGAGGTCCTCATGACCGCCGTGTCGAGGGAGTTCCCGGAGACGCTGCGGGCCGACGGCCTCGTGGTGAGAGCGGACGCCGGGAGCCAGTTCATCGCGCACCGGTTCCGGGAAGGAGCGAAGGTCCTGGGGATCCAGGTCGAGGCGATCCGCAAGAAGCGTCCGGAGGACAACGGGATGATTGAGAGCTATCACGGGCATCTGAAGATGGACTACCTCTGGGTGCGCGAGCCGGCGAGCTTCTCGGAGACCCGAGAGCTGCTGACGGAGGCGCTGCGGCACTACAACGAGGAGCGGCCCCACTCCTCGCTCGACTATCTCACGCCGATCGAGTACGAGAAGAAGAAACAGGAGGAAGCGAAAGCATGAACGACGAGAGAGACCGAGCAAGGGAAGGGCTCCCTCCCCCCACCGCCCCCTACCTACCTGTACAAACCGGGAGGGTACACGTCACTACCCAACACGCATCCGGGATACCTCTCCCAAGAGGAGTTCGAGCGGAACGAGATGCTCCTTCAATCGAACTGTCCTCGGCAACCCCAACGGTCCCGGGGGCCTGCACGCGAGGGACCGGCGCTGCTCCAGGGCTTGATCATCTGCGGGCTCTGCGGTCGCTTCATGACGATCAATTATCAGAGGCCCTCTCGTGGCCTCGTCCCGATCTACACTTGCGACGCGGAGCACATCGAGCGAGGAAGACCCGTCTATCAACGAACCAACGGGGAAGCTATTGATGCGGCCGTGGGAAATCTTCTGGTAGAGATAGTGACTCCCGCGGCCGTGGCCGCCGCGGTTGAGGTCCAGCGCGAGCTGCAGGTCCGGGAGGATGTCGCGAACCGTCTTCGGCGACAGTCGGTGGACCGAGCGCGCTACGAGACCGATCTGGCCCATCGGCGCTACCTTCTCGTCGATCCGGAGAACCGCCTGGTGGCCTCCACCTTGGAGAAGGTGTGGAACGAGAAGCTCCAGGCGCTTTCCCGCGTCGAAGCGGATTGCGAGGCGGCTGGGGCCAGTGCGAAGTCCGAGATGACTCGGGAGCAACAGACGGCTCTTCAGGCTCTGCCCAAGGGCTTCGCAGCGCTCTGGCGGGACCCCCGCACTCCCTATCGGGAAAAGAAACGCATGGCGCGGTTGATCATCGAGGATGTAACCCTGGTCGGTTCACCGAGCCTCCCTATCATGTCGGTGCATGTCCGGTTGAAAGGAGGCGTCACCCGGACTCTCTCGGTCCCGAGGCCCCTCAACCAGAAGGAGCGTATGACGCCCATTGAAATAGTGCGTCAAATCCAGGAGTTGGCACCGAGTCACGGCGATGCCCAGACCGCGCAAGTGCTCAACCAACGTGGACTCCTGACCTCGACTCGAAGACGGTTCACACTGTCCGCCGTGAGGTGGATCCGTGCGGCTCACGGGATCCCGGGGCGTTCCGGTGGGAGGAGCCGCCCCCGAGGAAGAAGTGGTGCCTTCATCGCCACCCCGGTCGCCCCGGGTTGGCCTGGAGTAGTCTGATGCAGTGGGTTGGCTCGTCGCCCATGCGCGGCCTGCCTGTGGGCTCGCGGTGGTGTCGGCGCTCACGGCGCGAGTTCGTCGCGTTCGCGCTTCCGGCGTTAGAGAGCAGACAGCCCTCGACGTCCAAAATGGTCGCCCAGTTTTCCTTTTGTGGTGGTGGCCGCCCCTCGTGTTGACCGGGGCCCACCTCACCGCACTCCAGAAGTACAGGGAACGATCCCGCGGGGCTTGGCATGAGGCGTTCCCCACGATAAGATCCTTCTCCCCGAGATCAGGGAACTCGAACGCCGAGAGTCGCCTGAGGAGCCCATCGACCACCGGCTGGTCGAGGGAAATGGGCCGCCGGGAACGGGCTCGCCATCGATTCCGAGTTCGTCTCAGTACTCTGCCCACGCAGCGTAGAATCGCCGTAGATCAACCGTCTGGAGCCAAGGATGGATCGAACTCTCGGGGATAGAGATATACGGAAACGCACCGTGCTCGGCCTAGGAGATCTTCGTCGAACATGTCTCCTCCGAGCGCTACCCCGTCGACGCCGAAGCCAACGAGGAGAGCACGGCGTTTCCTCGCCAAGGAGTTCGCCTTCGCGAAGCGGAAAACCGAACCCGTGCTTCACCGGCAGCGCTGGCGAAAGTCGGTTCAGCGAGCACCGGAGGCAAAAGGAACGGTGCCCGTCGCGGACCTCGTCGCTCGCCTGCAGGCCGGCCTGAGAACGGAACGGAAAGAGATCCTCGAACCCCTGCTCCATCGGTTGCAGGCGCTCGGCCGGAACTTCACAGAGGGCCGCGAGATCCCCCTCCAGACCGTCGAGGATGGGCTCAACCTCTGGGAGACCTACCTTGAGCGATTGCACGACCTTCACATCAACCAGATTCGTCTCGCGGGTCAGAGCGATGAGCATCCGGACCGCTGCGCACTTCCCCTCATCGAGATCGAGGGCGATCCCAACCGGGGAAAGTATCGCCTCAAGGTGATTCGCGCGGTGTGGAACAGCCACAACTACCAGGTGAACCAATACCGAGGACTCCTCGGCCTCGTCTTGATCGGCGAAGCCCAGGCCGAACTGGCGTGGGAGGGGTTCGAGGAGGATTACGCCCAAACGTGCCTCCCCACCCACTTCACGCCGGAGGCCGCCCGGGAGTGGACCGACACGCTCGATCGAGGCCAGCAGGACGCGCTGGCGCTTCGGGAGAAAGTCCAAGCCTACCTCGACCGGACGGGCCAGTTCGCGGGCCCACCTTCACCGGCATGAACGGGTGCGCCCACTGGGGACCGAGGCATGTCGATCGGACGAACCCGCGGATAGCCGGCAGGTCGTCGGCTCGAATCCGACAGGGCTCATTTCTCGTTGGGGACTCGTTCCTTTTCTAAAGCGCCGTGTGTCGTTAGGATAGCGAAGTCGCGGGTCCCATACCCTTTCGGATCCGGGGAATCGAAAACGGTCAGTCCAGCCGTCGTCTCCGCTTGCCCAACCCCCACCCGATGAATGATCCGGTCGATGGGGACGCGTCCGGAGCTCCGCTGGCTCGTCGGAATGGGGACGCCAAGAGGTGGGTGGTACGAATCCTAGGACGTAGGGCGCCCCGGCTGCGTGGCGGGCGGCGACCCAGGGCGAGGGGTTCGAGGGCGACGGCGCGTTGATGATCAACGAAGGAGCACCGGTAGGGCTGCCGGGCCAGGCGTCTCCCCCGATCCTTCGTTCTTCGGCGAAAGATATGTGAGGCAAGGCGCACTCACGGTCTCGATCGTACGGGGTGAACCTTCCCCGCCTTTCAAGCCTCGTACGGGAGGAGAGCGCATGGGCGGGAGGAAGTATTCGGGCGCCACGTCGCCCACGCAGGTCCCGGCGCCTCTCTCTCGGACCCCAGCGGAGGGGCTCAGCTCCGACGAGGCACAGCGCCGTCTGGGAGTCTTCGGCCCGAACGAGGTTCCGACCGAACGACCCCGCACGCTTCACCGAATCGCCGCGCAGCTGTGGGGGCCGGTCCCTTGGATGCTGGAGGTGGCGTTCGTGCTCGAACTGGCGATCGGCGGCTACCCTTCGGCGGCGATCCTGGCCGGCCTGCTCGTGTTCAATGGCCTGCTTTCGGTCTCCCAGGAGCAACGGGCGCGTGCGGCGTTGGAGATGCTACGAGAGCGTCTCCAGGTCCTTGCGCGAGTCCCGCGGGACGGGACCTGGCGCACTCTTCCCGCCCGCGACCTCGTTCCCGGTGACCGGCTCCACATCCGGATGGGCGACATCGTGCCCGCGGACGCCCACCTCGTGGACGGCTCGGTCGAGGTCGACCAGTCGATGCTGACCGGAGAATCGACCACCATTTCCCGGGGGCCGGCCCAGTCGGTGTTCTCCGGCTCGGTGATTCGCCGAGGCGAGGCGACAGGCGAGGTCACCGCCACCGGTGTTCGCACCTATTTCGGTCGGACCGCCGAGCTGGTTCGTTCGGCGCACGCGCGCAGCCACCTCCAGGACCTCATGTTCAAGGTCGTGAGCTATCTCATCGTCGCGGACGCCGTGCTTGCGCTCCTCGTGGTTGGCGATGGCCTGGTCCAAGCGACAAACCTGTTCTTCCTGGCCCCGTTCCTTCTGATCATACTCATCGCGTCGGTACCCGTCGCTCTGCCCGCCACGTTCACGGTCGCCTCCGCGATCGAGTCGCGTCGGCTGGCCGGGGAAGGGGTCCTGGTCACCGGGCTGTCGGGGGTGGAGGACGCCGCGGGCATGGATCTTCTCTTCGCGGACAAGACCGGGACGCTCACCCAAAACCGACAAACGGTGACCGACCTGCGGCCGTTCACAGATCTGACATCCGACCAGGTCCTCTCACTTGCGGCCGCAGCGTGCGACGAATCCACCCAAGACCCGATCGATATCGCGATCCTCGACGCCGCCCGCCGACAAAGGGTTCCGCACCCGGACCGCACTCAGTTCGTTCCGTTTGACCCGGCAGCGAAAAGGTCCGAGGCCTGGATCCGAGAGGACGGAGAGGCGATCCGTGTGGTCCTGGGCGCACCGGCCGCGATCGGCGTGATCGCATCGCTGCCGGCCGAGCTGGCTGCGCTCCAAGACGAGTGGGGATCCCAGGGCTACCGAATCCTCGCCGTTGGAAAGGGGCCCGTAGGGGCACTGCGCACCGTGGGAGCCGTCGCGCTGGCCGACCCGATCCGCGAGGAGGCGTCCGAGCTGATCCGCACGCTTCATGAGTTGGGCATTCGCGTGGTCATGGTCACGGGCGATGGGATCACGACGGCCCGTGCGGTCGGTCGCTCGCTAGGGCTCGATGGGCCGGTCGGAAGCCGGGAGGACCTCTCCCGGGCTTCGGAGGAGTTCGCGGGGTTCGCAGGGATGTACCCGGAGGACAAGTTCACGCTCGTGCGTGCCCTCCAGGATCGCCGACGGATCGTCGGGATGACCGGGGACGGGGTCAACGACGCCCCCGCGCTGCGGCAAGCCGAGGTAGGGGTGGCGGTTTCGAATGCGACGGATGTGGCGAAAGCATCGGCGAAGATCGTGCTCACTCGCCCGGGGCTCGGAGGGATCGTCAACGCGGTCGAAGGAGGACGACGCGTGTACCGGCGCATGCTCACCTGGATGCTCAACAAGATCTCGAGAAACATCCAGCTCGTGACGCTACTGTGCGTCGGTTTCCTCATTACGGGACAGCTCCTCACGACCCCGTTCCTCGTCCTGCTCATGATCTTCGCCGGTGACTTTGTGATGATCTCGGTCGGTACGGACCGGGCGCGGACCGCTCGGGGTCCGGACCGATGGAACGTCCGCCGTATGGTGGTGATCGGAGTCGCGATCGCGTCCGGATGGCTTGCCCTCTCCTTCGCCATCGTCTTTGTCGGGGTCGATGTCGTTCGATGGCCGCTCGCGACGCTTCAGACGGTCGTGTTCCTGTACCTCGTCTTCTCCGCCCAGGCGACCCTCTACTTGGTCCGGGAACGGGGCCCGTTCTGGAACTCCTGGCCCAGCCGGACCCTCCTCCTCGCTTCCGGTCTCGACCTCCTCGTGCTGAGCATCCTCGCCATCTTCGGAGTGTTGATGGCCCCGGTCTCGCCGCTTATCCTGCTCGCCGTGCTCGGCGCGGTCGTGGGGACTGCGGTGGCGCTCGACCGCTTGAAGCTCTGGCTCTTCCGAGTCACCGAGGAGCCCGACGACCGGTTCTCCTCGGGAGCGGTTCACGCGTGAGCCTCTCTCCTCGGCGGAGAGCCGGACGGGAGCGCCGTAAGATGCCTCCGAACTACGGCGGTATCTCCTCCGGACCAAGTGTATCGGCGTTCTAAGAACGACCGGCGGAGGCACCCCTTTCAGTAGGACCGGCGACTCCGTAACGACTCCAAGTCCGATTCTCACTTCGCTCTACCTTTGACGGGATCGATTTCAGGACGGCAATCGATGCGGTGCATCGCGAGCCGGGTGCCGATCGGCTCACAGGCGGAATCTCCACTGAGGTAAAGGACGGAAAGCGGCGTACTACGGCCACCTGGCCATACCGGCGAGCGATCGCTGGTACAGATGCCGCCTTTGCTCCGTGATCCCGTTTCCGCCGGTTTTTCCATAGACGAGCTGCCGTATCATTGGGGCGAGCCACGCGGTCACCGCGTCGTCGATCGCCGCAGTGCCGTCAGGTCGTCGCCGACGTAAACCGCCGTGGTCGAAATCTGCGAGTCCAGGTCCTCGTATTCTGTGGGCGTTCGCACATTTTGACCCCTCCGTGTCCCATCGCCCCGGGTGAGGCGGAGATGCTCCACTCCTGCGAGTGAACCCCGCCGATTGTCGTTAACTTTCCGAGGGGTTCAAGACGGCCCATCCATGTCAGGGATCGCCGTTCATGTGCGAGGAAAGTTCGGGGGAGGACGACCCGGACGCGACCGAGGACTCGATCGCCCTCGGATGAAAGCGGTCGGGCGAGTCGATCGGCTCCGACGGCCGGCTACGGTTACCCCGGAACGTGTCGGAGACTCGCGCCCACGTAGAGCTGGCGTGGCCGGGCGATCTTCTGCTCCTCGTCCAGCAGCATCTCCTGCCACTGGGCGAGCCATCCGGACATCCGGGGGATCGCAAAGAGCACGGGGAACATGTCGGTCGGGAAGCCCATTGCCTGGTAGATGATCCCCGAGTAGAAGTCGACGTTCGGATACAGGTGCCGCCGGATGAAGTAGTCGTCCGACAACGCCACCTCCTCAAGCCCGAGGGCGATATCGATCAGCCGGTTGCGCCCGGTGACGGAGAAGACCGAGTCGGCGACCCGCTTGATGATCCGCGCGCGTGGGTCGTAGCTCTTGTAGACGCGATGCCCGAAACCCATCAGGCGACGCTTGCCGGATTTCACTTGGCGAATCAACTTCGGGATGTTCTCCTTCGACCCGACCTCTTGGAGCATCCGGACCACCTGCTCGTTGGCCCCTCCGTGGAGCGGTCCGTAGAGCGCTGCCGACGCCGCCGCCGAGGAGACGTACGGATCTGCGTGGGAGCTCCCCGCGATCCGCATCGCGTTCGTGCTGCAGTTCTGCTCATGGTCGGCGTGGAGGACGAAGAGCGTGTCCAGGGCCTTTGCGAGCACCGGGTCCGGGTCGTAGTGGGTCGTCCACGAAGGCCGATACATCATCGCGAGGAAATTGGTGGCATAGCCGAGGTCGTTGCTCGGATAGATGTACGCCATGCCGATAGAGTGGCGGTAGGCAAAGGCGGCAATCGTGGGGATCTTCGCGACGAGGCGGTGGATCTGGCGCTCCCGAAGAGTCGCGTCGTGAACCTGCTTCGCCTCGGGGTAGAAGGTGGATAGGGCGGCGAGCGTGCTCACCATCATCCCCATGGGATGCGCGTCGTGATGGAACCCGTCCATGAACTTCTTCACGTTCTCATGGACCATCGTGTGGTAGGTGATCTGGTGCGTCCAATCCGCGAGCTCGCTCGGGCGCGGGAGTGTTCCGTGGATGAGGAGGTACGCCACCTCGAGGTAGCTCTTCTTCTCCGCCAGTTCCTCGATCGGGTAACCTCGGTAGCGCAAGATCCCGGCGGTGCCGTCGAGATACGTCACGGCGCTCTGGCAGGAGGCCGTGTTCTGGAAGGCGGGGTCGTAACTCAGCAGCCCGGGGTCCGTCTCCGAGACCTTGATCTGGCGTAGCTCCGTCGCCCGAAGCGCCCCTCGCTCCAGCGGCAAGACGTACTCCCTCAGGGTCCGATTGTCCCGGACGGTCAAGGAATCGCTTCGGCTCGTTCTCTTCTCCGCTCGCTTCCCGGACTCCCCTTTCGCCACCATTCGACTTCCGCCTGCTTTCGTTCGATCCTGCGCGTGGTTGGAATCTCAATCCCGAAAAGGAAGCCCGGCCAACCCTGAGACGCCTTGGAACTGGAGCATGGTGCGACTTCCCATCGTCCTTACGGCGGCTTCGTGAGGCCTAGGTGCGCAAGGTCGCGTTGCATCTCCTCGCGCTCAGCTGGGGTCAAGGGGAGGAGCGGAGCGCGAACCGGCCCACCGGCCATTCCCATAAGCTCTCCCCAGAACTTCACCATCTGGACCGGCAACGCTCCGCCGGTACGTCCGGCGATCCGTCCCCACCACTTGCGCGACACGGCCTTGAGGGGTCGGATCTTCGCATACACCGACCGCGCCTCGTCCCAGTGTCCCTGGGTCGCGAGGTCGATGAATCGAACGTAGTGGTTCGAGGACGGGGTATCGAATCGCCAGTCGCTCGTGTTCGCGAACATCACCTGCTGGTGGATGCCGTACGGTTCCCCGACGAAGAAGATCTCCTCGTCCGGCATGCTGACGACCGCCTTCGCGCCGGCTTCGAGATGGGTGTCGAGGGAGAGCTGAAGGTTGAAGCTCGCCTCCTTGATGGCGATCAATGTCCCGAGGTCGGCCATCCGGGACATCGCCTTCGCCGAAAGGACGGTCCCGAACTGCGGCGAGTTGTAGAAGGCGATGCCGATGTCGACCTGCTCGGCGACACGGGAGACCCAATCGATGACCTGCTCCTCCGTCTTCGTCACCAGATACGGCGGGGCGAGGATGACAAAGTCGAATCCGACCTCCTCGGCACGATGCGCCATGGCGACAATGTCCTTGAGACAGGTGTCCGTCACTTGGAACGCCACGAGCGCCCGACCGTGGACGAGACGCGGAGCGAGCTCCATCAGGCGGTACCGTTCGTCCCGGGTCAGGCTCCAGAATTCCCCCATATTCCAGGAGAAGCCGAGGCCTCGAGTGCCGAGACGAAGGACATGCTCGATGTTGGCGGCGAGCCCCTGCTCGTCGAGCTCATCCGCGGCCGTGAACGGCGTGATCATCGTCGTCCATTGGCCGACGAGCTTCTCTCGAGCCCACGCCTTCGCCTCGGACCGAGTGTAGTGCATGAATCCCCCCGCTCGAATCCTCCGCCGGGCGCCAAACTCAGCGCGAGCCGATCACTATCCCCGAAATCGACGGGATTCCGGGGCCCCCACCCTTCGCAATGAGGAACTCGTACTCCTCACCCCGGCGCACCTCGTCCACAATCCGATGCCCCTTCCGATCCGCCCAGGCACGTACGTCGATCCGATTCGGGACATTATCCACCCGGACCCGGGCTAGGCTACCCGACGGAAGGTCGGCGAACTTCTGCTCGAGTCGAGCGATCGCTCCCTTGCACGACCTCAACGTTCCGTCAACCGTGAAGGCGACGGTGGGGGAGTTCATGATAGGACTCGAGGCGCGGAAGGTTCCACTTTAGCAAACACATCGACCTTCCCGGTCAGCCGTCGCTGGAGTTCGTCACGAAGCGCCGCGACCGCGGAGGCGACGACGTTTCCGCTCTCGCGGTCGCCGTTCGTGCACACCGCTCCCCGAACTCCGACGATGTCGGGATTGATCCGAACGAGGGCATGAAGGTCCGTCACCTTGAGGGCTCCCGAGAGCGCCGTGCTCATGCCCGCCTCCTTCGCCTCCAGGACGAGGTCCTTCAATGTGGGCTCTTGGATGAAATCGAAGAGATTTCGCCCATCCTTGATGAGCGTGTCGATGAGGATGCCATCGCTCCGACTCTCCTTGCCAAGTTTCACCACGAGCGTGGGGTCGATTCCTTCATAGAGGTGACTGTCGGCGAACGTCGCGGCGATGAGCTTGGTATCGGATCCCTCCAGCGCGCGTCGGCTCTCCCGGAGGATCCGTAGCGCGGTCGCGTAGTCACTCTGGACGAACCCGACCTTCACGGAGGTCGCGCCCAGAGCCGCGGCACCATAGACCGCCAGGGCCACGGTCCCTGCTTGATTCGGTGCCACGCCGAGGGTGACGCTCACATGGATCTGCTTCGGAAAGGCGTTCCGGACCTCTCGAATAACCGGGGGAAAGTTCGACCCCACCATCATTTCGCGCAGGTTCTTCACATCCACGATGTCGGCCCCTCCGGCGACCGCCTCGCGTGCCTCCTCGAGATTCTGGACGCTGACCATCAGCATCATCGCACACCTTCCTGGCGGGTTACGGGCGGTCCCCGGCGCGTCCCGAGTTCGAATTCGGACCAACAAGGGAGGCCTACCCCGTGGCTGGCCCCTCCAGAGAGATTCACCGACCCGACCCTTCGCACCATAGGCGAGGCTACGTAACCCGGCACCCTAACCACCGAGGCCTATTAGGAGGGATCTGGAGTAAAGCCTCCTCGTCAACTGAACTTGACCTCAATGGATGCGGAGTGCCCTGGATGCCGTCCGCTTTCAACGCTAGAAACGGTCGGTCGGCTCCTCACCGGCTTTCTCGGGGCGGAAGCCTCAGTGGCCGGCGCGACCCGGTCGTCGCGGCGTTCGCCCGGACGGTCCCCGCCCGCCGGACTCCGGCCGAAACCCCGAGGTCAACAACCCCTGGAGCAGGTCCGCATGCTTCCGCTCGTCGGCCTCCATGCTGGCGACCAAGATCGCCATCGTCCCCCTCAGGTGGCGGGCTAGCTCCGTGTCGGCCTGGGCCTCGGCGCGTCGCTCCCCCTCGATGAGCACCTCGATCTCCTTGGGAGTGATACCGGCCACGAATGCCCCAAAGACCCCCCGTTCGATGTACGGACCCAGCGACGCGACGATCTCGGCGTGCCTTAGGCTGTCCGAGGCGATCTGTCTGAGGATTGTCCGGGTGAGTTCGTCGCCGGCGCGCTGAGCCAAGCGCATGCACTGCGTCACGGCCACCTGCTCGGCCCTTACTCGGAGGCGCAGCTGTTTGGTGAGTTGTCGAATCGGAATCGCGGTCTCGTCGTGAGGTAAGGTCGCCCGGGAAGGCCGCTCCGGGGAGCGGGAGAGCTCCGAAAGCGAGGCGGCGCTCTCCAGCACGATTCGGGTAGGTCCCCGTCCTTCTCCATGGGCCGCGATGAGACGCTCTACTGCGGGACGAATGATCGCCGGGGCGCGTTCGTCGGTGGAGAACTGCGGGAACCCTCGCTCCAACCGCTTCCCCGAAAGATATTGGGAAATGGCCGAGGGGGCAAGCCCGAGGAGTTCGGCCATCCGGCGAGACGACAATCCGAGGTGTTCTACCCCTTCCCGGGCGGCTAACGCTTGGAACAGTTGGACCCACGAAGTCGCGGCCGTGCGTTTGCGTGCCATGGTCGAACTGTGAGCGGACCCCCTTAGTACGCATATTCTTACTGTGAACTTAATGGTATCGTAGTCACATACATAACGACTAAATACTCACCTCCGAGTTCACAGACCAGGGGTCTCGAACGTGCCGGTCGCCGATACATCGGTACCGGTGTCGGCCCCCCGAGAGGTCCCCACGAAAACGGTCGAACCAGGGGTTTCCCGGAATTGGTTCCACGCGTGGGGACCCGCCTGGCTCGTCATGATCGCCGACGTCGATGCCGCCAGCATCCTGACAGGGCTCGAGTCGGGAGTGGCCTATCAGTATGACCTCGTCTGGTTCCTTCTTCTTCTGATCGTGCCCCTATTCTTCGTGCAGGAAGCCGCCGGGCGCATCGGAGCGGTCACCGGGAAAGGTCTGGGGGAACTCGTTCGAGAGACCCGGTCCCGTCGGGCTAGCCTTGCGATCGCGCTGTCGGTCGCAGTCGCCGACGTCGCGAGCTACGTGGCCGAGTACGCCGCGATCGCGCTCGCCCTCGGGCTCTTCGGCGTTCCGTTTTACCTCTCGCTGCCGGTTGCCTTCGTCGTCCACATCAGCCTCGTCGCCCGGGGGAAATACGTCTGGCTCGAGCGAATCCTGCTGGCGGTTTCGGCCGTCTTCATCGTCACCGTGGGATCGGCGCTGATGGTACGGGGCGTTTTGCCGGACAATCCGGTGTACCTCTCAACGAGCCCCTCTTTCGTTTTCCTCTTGGCCGCCAACGCCGGCGCGGTGGTCATGCCGTTCATGCTCTTCTACCAGTCCTCGGCCACGGCGGAGAAGGTGGGGTCAACGGTTCGAGGCGTCCGGCGAGAGACTCTCATTGGTGCGGTGGCGAGCGAGACTCTGATGGTCGCGTTCCTGATGCTCGGTGCCGGAATGCCCGTGACCGCGGACCTGTTCACCACCAGCGGCGTGGCGGCCGCCTTCGCGGCCGTCGGGGGTTGGTTCCTCCTGTACGCCTTCGCGGTGGGGCTCGTGGCGGCAGCCTTTCTCGCCCTCGTGGTAATCTCCTTGGGGAGTGCGTGGGGAGTGGTCGAAGCTCTTGGGCTCCCTCGCGCACGAGCGTTTTGGATCTACACCGCGGAAAGCGTTCCGGCGGTGATCATCCCGTTCCTGTATCCCCATCCACTCACTCTGGTGCTTGTGCTCATGGTGCTGCTGGTGTTCATCCTGATCGGACCGGGCATTCTCGTGGGGACCCTGGCCTGCGATAAACGCGTCATGGGGAACGAGGCTTCCCAGGGATTCTGGAAAGCAGCGTACTGGGTCAGCCTGTCCTCCATCGTGTTCTGCGGGGTCATCGCTCTACTCTGAAGTCTCCGTGCGAGCTTCATGAACGGCGCGCGCGATCGAGCGGGACCGCGAGAAGCACCCGGGAACGCCCGGGAGCGATATGAGACACTTCCGTTAAGGCGTGGCCAGCAGGTAGATGGAAAGAGCGACGCCGACTACGACCATCGCCACGGTAACGAGCCAGAGAAGTCGGTCGGAGTCGACGAAGCGCCCGGACTCCAAGGCGGCGCGCACGCTCTGCTGACGTAGCTGCGCGAGGACCACCAGCACGGCACCCAGGAGCACCAGCGCGATCCCAAAGGCGTTCGCGTACGGGGAGGACGCCCCGTTCCCGCCCAGCTCCCGGATCAGTAGGTTGAACCGCGCGACGACGAAGCCGAGGGCGATGATCGTGATACCGGTGCGAACCCAGGCAAGAAATGTCCGTTCGTTGGCCAGGTGGTCGGTCGGCGCGCCGGGCATGTAAGGCCTATCGACCCCTCGACTTAACGCTCTCGGAACCGGGGCGTCCCTCACCGGGTGCGTCAACGGACGAGAGGATCCTCCTGCACTTTGCCGACGGTCGGTCCACTCGGGTCGAGCGCCTCAACGACTGTCCGGAGTAAACCCGGGGGCGCACGGGACCGCAGTCAGCAAAAGCCTCGTGAGAACGGAGGGAGTCGGTTCCCGTCGACACCGCAGGGCTCTTTTCGATCGGATGCCGTATATTCCTC
>Ga0307373_10002663_pt1 | contig 31948 bp, 20 predicted proteins | sample OX2MG_FD_202534 | JGI IMG/M metagenome (GOLD analysis project Ga0307373, IMG submission 202534) | Soil microbial communities from Risofladan, Vaasa, Finland - OX-2 | ecosystem: Environmental > Terrestrial > Soil > Coastal area > Acid sulfate soil | place: Finland: Risofladan, Vaasa | collected...
GTAATAGGCCTTGCCGCGCAGTGTATAAAACGACGTGTTGGCAGGTTCCAAACGAATCGCCTCGGTCAGATCTTTGATGGCGTTCTCAAACTCGTGCTTGACCAGCCAACTCACGCCACGAAGCGCATACCCGACGACGTTGTTCGTGCCCTTGTCGATCAACCCGGTGAAATACGCCGGTGCGTCGTCGAGCCGCAGCACCTCGTCTTGCTTGACCCACACCGTGCCTACCCAAAGCCAATCTCCGTTGACCTTTTGCACGATGGCCGGAATGGGAGCCTCATTCCATTCGTACCGCTTGTTGCCGACCTGCGGCCGGGCGGTCTCCTTGACGATCACCGTTTCGCCCAGCCAGTCGTCGGCGGCGCTGGCGGTTCGGACGCAGCAGAACAGGAGCAACAAGGGTAACCGCAAACATCGAGTCATATCGCCTTTTCGCTTTCACTCAGTCGGGCAAGACCATTGCCGCGCGGCGGTGCAAATCGACCGACCGCCACAGATACCAGCTTGCCACCGACCGAAACGGACGCCAGCGCTCGCCGCGGCGCAACAGCTCGCCCGGCGACGGCATTTCCTGCTGACGATAGGTTAACATAAAACCGCGGCGAATTCCCCAATCGGCCAGGGGCAGCACGTCGGGCCGGCCCAGGCGGAAAATCAGCAGCATCTCGACCGTCCATCGCCCCACGCCGCGGACGCTCGTCAAATGAGCGACGATCTCGTCGTCGTTCATTTTCTTTAGCCGGGCCAGCGTGGGCACCGTGCCGTCGAGCGTTTTGGCCGCCAGGTCTTTGACGGCCAGAACTTTCGCCCGCGACATGCCCGCCTGCCTCAGCACTTCGTCGGGCGCATCGAGAACCGCTTGCGGCTGAATGCCTCGCCGATGCGGGCTGATGGCCTGCACGCGGCCCAGGATCGTGGCGGCGGCCTTGCCCGAAAGCTGCTGATAGACGATCGCTTTCAGCAGCGATTGAAACGGGCTTTGTATTTTTTCCGGCCGCAGCGTGAAGGGGCCTGCCCGCTCGATGATGCGGCCCAGGCGTTTATCTGCGGCGGTCAGAAACGCGGCCGCTTCGTGCGGATCGAAGTCCAGCGGCGCCGCGCCGCGGTCGGTGGGAGCGTTGAAAACGGGATTCGTGGACATAACGCAGTGAAGCAATTGCGATCGCCCCGCTCCTAGATCGCTGTGTATTCGGTCATGGTCCTACCGCAGGTTCCCCGGCGCCGCCGCACGCGTGCCCATATCCAAGAACTTGAGCAGCGCCACCATGTCGGCGTTGAAGGCCATGCCGCGGGCGTTCGGCTTCAACTCAAAGCCTTCGGCCACGGCGCGATTGAAAATCGTTTCGGGCACCGCGCTCGACATGTCGAACAGCACGCGGGCCAAATCGTCGGGCAAAATCTCGTTGCTGGCCGGGAACATGAACGGGTCGGCCGCCGTCATCGACAAGTGGCAGTTGAAGAGCAGCACGTTGCCGTCTTCGGTGGCCAGGTCTTTCACGGCGTCGGCGTAGGGAATCGGGTCGCCGTCTTGCGATTCGCCGTCGGTGATGTTGATCACGATCGGCGGAAAGCTCGATTGGTGGTCTTTGATCCAGCCGTCCAACACCTCGTAGCAGTGGTGCAGCACGTTGCACATCGGTGTGCCGCCCTGGGCCTTGGGATCGACCCAGATGGGCATCTCCGCCGCGATCGAGATCATCTCGCCCGTCTCGTCGTCGGGAAGCTGCTGCTGCTTCTGGTCGATGCGCAGCGGGTTTTCGCCGATGTCTTTGATCGAAACCAGGTCACCGCGGCCGGCCAACGCCCCTTGCAAGGCCGATTCGAGAATCGGATTGCCCTGCTCGTCGGTGCGGTAGCCGATCACGCCCACGTCCATCCAGTCTTTGATGCCCGTGTCGCCGCTGGCCCGGATGGTCATGTTTTGCAGCCAGGCGTTGAGGGCCGTGGCCAGCTCGTCTTTCTTCAGCTTGTCGGAATTGCCCAGCGGCTCCTCCATCGAGAACGACTGGTCGAGCAGGAACAGGAAACACGCTTTTCGGGCACGACTGATCTCTTGTGTGTAAGGCATGGGAGGATCCTTGGGTATTGGAAAAGTAGTGGTTGGGATTTTGGATTTTGGATTTTCGATTTTGGATTACAGGATAACAGTGCGCGGTTGACCAACAGTCATCAATTCAAAATCGAGAATCGAAAATCCAGAATTCTATCGTCCCAGAATCCGCTCGTACTGTGTCCACCGCTTCAAGACGTTGCGGGCGATGCCGGCCGCGTCGCGAAACGACCACTCGCGGCACGAGCGATCCGGCTCGTCGTCGACGCCCCATCGCTGGCGATAGGCGGCAAGCTGCTGCTGCCGCGTGTCGCAGTCGTCGGCGAACTGTTGCCAGTCGCTGCGAGCGGCGCCTTCGCCCAGCACCGTCTCCAGGCATTGATTGTATTGTTGGGCCCAGACGATGTATTGCGGCGTGGCCGGCTCTTGCTCGAAGGAGCCTCGCGCGAATTGCTCGTCGCCACGCGGCCGATCGCTGCGGTCGCGGCGCTCGGCCCAAAAACGATATTGCTCGGCGCCCGGCGGCAGGAAAAAGATGCCAATCTTGCGCTGCCCGTTCTTGGTGACGGCCTCCTGCTTGCCCAGCAGAAATGCGGGCGGTTCGATCTTCGGCAAATGGTTCGCCAGCCACTCGGTCACTTGATGCCGGGCCTGTTGCTTGACGGATGCTTCAATGCGGGCGTTGGAGACGATCTGCGACGCCTCGACCAGCAGCGTATCGAGATCGCGGGCCTGGTCCAAGAGGTGGACCGACATTTCGCTCTTCAAGTGGTCGCGGCTCTGCTCGATTTGGGTCTGCATGTCGCGCTCGGCCGGCGTCGGCGGGTCGGGGTAGCGCCGCAGAAAGGCTTCGATCTGGTTATATGAATCGCGGCTGCCGTCGGAAGCGGCGCTGACGGCCATCAGGTCTTCCCAGGCACGACGATATTCGGCCCGCTTTCGCAGTTTTTGCAGCTCGTCGACGAGGTCCGCATCCGACGCCCCCGCCAAAGGATCACCGTTGAGCCGCTTCAAACAAGCCTCGTAGCGTCCTTGATCGAGGTCGTTTTTCACCGCGGCCAGCGCTGCGGCCATTTGGTCTTTTCGTTTGTAGCCGTCGATTTCGGCCTCCAACTGGTGAATGCGGCGATCGAGCATGGCGAACAACTCGTCTGCCCCATCGACCTGGCCCACGTAGTTTTGCCGTTCGGTGGAAACGAACTCGCGCAATCGGCTGACGGCCGCTTCAACCTCGCGGCGCCGCGCGGCCGAGGGCGCATCGTCAGCGATATGGATGGCGGCGGCCTTGGCATATTTCGACGCCAGTTGCCGCGCCTGGCGCGAATGGTTCCACGCTTCGGCGGCGGCCTTAAGCTTCGCATCGTCCGGATCGTCGAGCGATGGCCCACCGGCCTCGAGCAGATCGGCCTGGGCCAACTGGCTGGCGAAGGTTGAACCGAGTTTGGCCTGGCCGGCCAAGGCGTTGGCCCGCTTGACCATCTCGGCGGTGTCGGCCGGGCTGCCGACGCCACCCGACCCCGCCGCGCCGCGGGCGGCCTGCCAGAAGCTCCAACCGGTCAGTGCGGCGAGCGGAGCACAGGCGATGACGACGACCAGCAAGTAGCGCATTACCGCACCCCCACGTGCCCGTTGATGGTAACTGAAAAAACAAACCGTTGCGAAACTTCGTTGGCCTTTAATTGACCGTCGAACAAAGAGGCATCCGCCAGGTGGAAGTGCTCAAGGACGAGCGCCAGCCGCTGGCCGATTCGCTGATTGGTGTTTTGCGCCGTTTCAGACAAGAAGTCGCTGACGAAGCGGAGGTCGTCCGTTGACGGAGATAGTCGACAATTGGCCGCGACCGGAGCGCCGACAAGCATGCGAAACTTCATCGAATCCGAGGCCGTCATCACGCCTAGATTATGCGCACAGCAGTGTCGCAATTGCCAGAGAACGGCCAGCGTTTTCGCCCGCTCTTGCTCTGTCGCGGGTGGTTGATTGCCTTCGGGGAACAGAAACTCCCAGGGCTCACCAAACGGGAACTTCAGGAGCCTGCGAAAACGCCGGTTGATGGTTTCGTGCCTCAGCCATGTGTCCGACTCGCACAGCGCCTTCCCGATGGATTGCGCGTTCACAAAGGCCGCAATGTGGCCACCGGTCTTTGGCAAGAATTCGTCGAATCTGTCGTCCGCCACATAGGGGGCCAGGAAGTCGATGCAGACAGCAGCGATCTCTTTGAGAAACCGCTCGAATGCTTGGAGTAGCTCAGCGAGCACAAGTTGTCGCAGATGGCCCATTTGCCGGTCATAAACCTCTGGATAAACGCCCTGCCTACGGATTCGTCGGCCAACGTACTTGATGAGAGCGAAAGCCTCGGTTGATGCGTCTTCGAAATGGACCAGTGGTCGATCGGCCGCTGCCACCAGAGGCGAAGTGTGCGCAAGCACCTCCCGAACCATTTTGTGCAAGTCGACCGGTTTACCAGGCACGCGTCAATCTCACTGGAAAGAGGACTGTCGTTCTCAAACGCTCGCTCTAGCTTTCACTTTGGAGAAGCTCTTCATCTTCCCAAAGAAGCCAGTCCGACTCACCGCCCTCCCAATTCAGGTATAATTGGCGGAAACCTAGTCGATCGACCGTTATGGCGCGATCGACGTCATCGGCGCGCAGGGTTTCGCCGCGCGCCAGATCATCCGGGTCGTCGACCCGCAACGGCCTGTCGATCGACCGCAACGCCGCCGAAAGCTCCTCGGGTGGGCAAGGAGAATGCACCTGACCCGCCAGCAGGTGGTCGCCATCAATGCTCCACCAGACAGATTCTCCTTGCCGGTCGATCCACGTGGCGAGATCTCGGGCTTCGAGCCGGTAGTGGGGCCGCTCGATGATATGCACAATCGGAATTTGCATCGCAATGATCGCGGGACAATCGATCAGAACGCGTTGCAACCGCCAGGGGCCGGAAGCGTCGTCGAATGTAACGGTGAAGTGAATGTATCGGCCGTCGGCTTTTTTCACGGCTTCCGACACGCGAATGTTTGGTACGACCGAGGAAAGGTAGGAGCGGAGCCACTCGGCGTTGTCCGCTCCGTCGACCTTGATCTTGCAGATCGAGCCGTCTCTCTCGGCCCAGATTTTAAACTTGACCCGCAGATGAATCCCTAACGCGTCCGCCAACCCTGACAAATCTTGACGACGCAGGCCGGCCACGGCTATTTCGGCCTGCTGCTCGCCGACTCCCTGGGCCACGAGATCGGAAACGCTGAGCTTGCGAAGGTTGAATTTCTCCTCTGCGTCGATCCAATGCTCGCTGCCCGGCTCCAAGCCCCTCAGGAACTGCGGGAGCCCATGCGTTCTTTGCAAACCTGTCGCCATATTGATTCTCCTGGATGTGCCTTTTAGTCGTCGTCCCGGCCAAAAAAGTCACTCTGCAACGCGGAGGGAACCATCACGCGGTGCGGATCACCGAAAACGACCTCGCGCGCGTAGAGTTGCGGCTCAACCTGGCGATAAACGACCGCCGACAGCTTCTCCGCGTGCTGCCGCAGCCAATCGATGGCCTTCAACTGCCGGTCCAGCCGTTTCGCAGGCGAAAGGATCACGTCGAGGATCGCGCGCTTGTACTGGTCCCGCTCTTCTCTCGCCGTGGTGTCGGGAAGGACGGGAATCCGGTCTTCGTCAACCCCGATCGTCTTGGCCAGACGGTTGAGCAAGTCCGCAATGTCCCGTTGCTCAGGCCGTTGATCGCGGATGCCTCCATTACCATCGAGTTGGATCAGACGCTGTAGATCTTCGTTGAAGACTTTGCGCCGCTTCACATCGTTAGAGAGGTCGGACGCATTGTCGTCAACCCGGATGACAACCTGCCAACCTCCCTCCTTGGCGCGAACGAGTTGCAACACCGCGCCGGAGTCTTGGCATTCAACGGGCAGCAACTGCAGCACATAAGGACTTGGCCCTGACGGCCCGTCAAACGCCGCGTACCTGCCATCCTGAAACTGAAGATTGCCGCGACCGAGCAGCAGGTCGTCGGGAACGTGCAGATCGTCTTTTTTGCTTTGTGAGTGTATGGAGTTGATCAGCCGGCCGTTGATCAGCGGCAAGGGATCGGGGGCGATGCGCGGGGCCGACAGCGCCAGCCAACTCGGCTTTTCGCCGCCAATTTCCAGTACGCAACGCCGAATTTCGTCACGCGCTTCTCGCAGGCCACGCTGGTCGCCGTCGAGCCGCACCCATCGAAACGACAGGCCGTCGCCCTCCGCGGCGAACTTGGCTATCGACGTCGGCGGGCCGCCCGAATCGGCGGCACCGGGCACGAAGCCGACCGTCATACCGTCGCTCGAAGGCTCTTCCACCAATCGGCCCTTGCCGGCAAGGTTTTTGTTCGCTGAAGCAAGTCCGTGCAGTTCGAATGTAATTGCCATCGGGACTGCTGACCACTCTTTTAAAAGTACTCGCTTGGACGCTCCTATGCCGGGCAACGACGCGGCCTTATCGACCAAGGTCGGCAACGTCGGTTGAGCTTCCGCGCCTCCCTCGGAACTGGGCACGTCCCCTGGCGCCTTGTTTTCACTCCCGCCCTGCTCCGGGGCCGGGGCAGGCATCGGTGCAATCGGTTTCGAGTTCGACGAGGCGACCGATCTAGTCGGCTCCGCCGTGGAAGGAACGTCAGGCTTAGGCTCCCGCGGAGGAGACTCGTGGTCTGTTTTCGCCGGCTCCGGAACTGCCGCCGGTGAACTTGGCGTGGTCTTCGATCGCGTCGATGCTACGGCTTGTTTCGGCGCAGCGGCGGTGCTCTTGGTACTTTCCGACGGCCCCTTGGGGCGCTCTTCCGTGACCGACGGTTTTGGCGGCGTGGTCGGGGGAACCGCGGGTTTGGGTTCTTCGTGCGGCGCGACCGCCTTCGCAGGCCCCGCCACAGAAGTATTCGCCGTTGGCGTTCGCTCGAGAACGTAGTAGCCAAGCGCGACAAAAGCGGCGGCAATCGTCAGGCTGACTGCCGCGTACATCGGTGTTCGCGAGGTCTTCTTCCGCGGCTTGGCGCCGTGCTTGGTCCGTTTGCCCGCCAACAGCGCGCCCGTGGGCCAGACGCCGTTGTTGACGAAATACGCCTCGATCATCCGACGCCCGTCGGCTAGAAAGTTGGGCCGGCCGACGAGCACGCCGCCGATCTGCTGCAACGCGGCCAGCTTGCGATTGCCCATCGAATCGTCGGAATACACCAGCAAGCGCTCTTCAAGTTCACGGAACAATTGCCATAGACGCGCTTGCTGCTCGCCGCGGCGAAGGGCCTGGTCGGCATCGCCATTGAAGACCAGAGCGTCGCCCGGACCCGCCTCAATGTCGGCCTCTTCCTTGGGATAACTGAACGGCGCGCCGGCGTTGTAAGCGGCCAATTCCAGGCGTGCCCGGAACTGCGGCACGCTGAGAGCGCCTTTCTCGGCGACCTCGGCCAATTCGTCGAGCTGGCTGCTGCGCCGGGGCATGGCGCGATTCAGGGCCTCGGCCAGTGGCTTGAAGTCCGTCTTCAGCGGCGCACGCAACCGCTTGGCGAGGCGGTCGAGCCCGCCCGCCGCGGCCGGCTGGGCGTCGTCACGCAGGGCCAGCAGGGCGTTGCGCACCTTGCCCCATTCGGCCAACCGCCGCTCGGCAAGGTGTGGATGCTGAAAATAATCTTTCCATTGGTTCAGCACCGACAACCGCTGTTCGAAGTGCTTGGGCTGATCGGGAAGCTGGTACAGCAGCCGCCCCAGCCGAGTGCCCAATAACGGTTGCGGCGGCGGGAAACAGGCCGTCAGCTCGGCGCGATACCGCACCAGCGCGTCCAAAAGCTGCCCGTCGCTCAACTGGGTGAGGATTTCCAGCAGGAGCCCCTTCAACGCAGCGGGCGACGGCGACGGTTTGCGAGCGGCGCTCAGCAAGGCCTCGAAAAATGCGGCCCGGTCGGTCTCTTGGACCGCAGCATACGCTGCCCGCAGCAACGGCTCAGGCAGCAGGGCCAGAAGGTCGGGCAGCAGCCGATCAATGGACGCCGCGCGGAGCCGCGAACCGTCGGCGGAAAGAAGCTGACAGCCGTCCGGCAAACGGCCCGTCGCCGTCACCTGCGCCACGAGCGCCTTGAGCTTCGCCCAGCGGGCGATGTGGGGCGACGCGATCAGTTCGGGCAGCTTCTCGCCCGGAAATTTTTCCAACAAAAACAGCGTGGGCCTTTGCAGCTCGGCCGGCATGCCGTCGAGTGCCACCAGCTCCAGCACCGCCAAGTGATTCGGCGTGCCGATTACGGTCTTCAACTGCGGCCAGCCCGACGGCGCGGTGGCAAGCTGATGCTGCACCTCTCGCGACAGATAGCGGGCGGCGATTTCCGACTTGCGCCAGGAATCGCCTTCCGGCGGCGTCGCCGAAAGCACCAGTGAAACGGCGCGGTGCGCCGGCACCAACAGCTCCAGGTCTTCCGGCCGCTTCGCTCCCGTCGCCTCGAAGCTCTCCAACAAGTGGTCGACGGCCGGCCAGCCTTCCTCCAGCAACCGCTCGATCATGAATCGGGCATACTCGCCGACGGGCGGACCGCCTTCCGAGACGCGGTCCAGGAACGTATTCATCACCAGCCCGCGGCGACGATAGAGATCGCTGCGAATGTCGGTGGAAAACGGATCGAAAAACGTCGTCGCCGCCAGCGTCACCGGCAGCCGCTCGGCGTTCGGTTCGTAGGTTGAAAAGCTCAGGCCCTCGGCGAACGACTTTGGCAGCAAACGGGCCACGCCATAAAAGACCAGCGCCGCCACGCTGGGCTCGACGACCAGCAAGACGCTCTCGCGGCGCTGCGTGCCCAAGGCCAGCAGTCCTTGCAAGGTGTTTGCCACGAGGTCGATCCGCTGTTGTGCCGAGGCGGTCAGCCATCGCGGCGCGATCACCTGGCCATCATCATCGTGGGGCGGCCTTCCTAGGCCGTCTCCGGCTGACTTCGACGGGCTGGAAGCCCGCCCCACCTCGACCGACGATTGCAGGAAACGCAACAGCACGTCGTCACCGATGGCGGGCGTCGCGCCGGCCCACAGGGCGTCGAGCCGTTCGAGCGAAGGCAGTTTGAACGGATGATCGCGCGAATCTTCTTGCACCCAGGGCGCGTTCCACAACCGCAGGCAATCGAGCGGCGACCAGGCACCGCTGGACCGGTCGCTGAACAGCACGTGGGCGAAATACGATCCCAGACGCTGGGCCGTGTCGTATTGCTGGTAGGCCACTTGGCCGACCATCTGCAAGCGACCCATCGACGGGCAAAAGAAGAGCCGCCGCGGCGCGCCGGCCGCGTCGAGCCGCTGTTTCTCTTCCGGCGGCGTGTCGGAGGGGAGATAGTAGTAGAGGAACCGCTCGATTGCCCGGTAATCGTTCCGCAGCTCGTTGCGGTCCTCCGAACCGGCCCGCGCACTATAGCCCAGCACGCGGTCGGCCAGCTCGCCTTCGCGCTGTTCGAGCGCCGAAGTGCCATAGGTGCAGTGCGCGCAGTAGACTTGCTCGATGGGCATCAGTGAGGGTTCGGGGTTCAGGGTTCGGGATTCGGGGTTCGGGGTTCGGGGTTCGGGGTTCAGGGTTCAGGGTTCAGGGTTCAGGGTTCAGGGTTCAGGGTTCAGGGTTCAGGGTTCAGTGTTCAGGGTTCAGGGTTCAGGGTTCAGGGTTCAGGGTTCAGGGTTCAGGGTTCAGGGTTCAGGGTTCAGGGTTCGTTGCCTTCACACTCCATCCGTCACTCAAATCCTGAACCTGAACGCTATGCACTACACATTGCTCGTTCTTTTCGCATTTCATCCTTCACTCAGATCCTGAACCCTGAACCCTGAACCCTTTCTGAACCCTGAACCCTACGTTATCCATCCGCCAAAAAATCCGGAGCCCCGCCGCTGTGTCGAGACCGGCGCGTCGAGCCGTCCGAGCACCAGCGGCTCGCTGGCAAACACGTGAAAGCCGGCGTCGATCATGGCCCACACCGCCACATAGCAACCTAGCCAGTCCGGCTCAACGTGCAAGACGCGGTTGCCGCCTCCCTCTTCGAAACTCTTGCGGTCGACCGGCAGGCGGATCAAGGCCGAAAGCTGCCGCGGGTCTTCGCCGCGGCGGGGCAGGTTGCGGCACAAGGTCACAATGCACTGCTCGCTGAACCGCGGTTCGGGCCACTGCCAGCAGACCCGAAACGTGCCGTTGTTGCCGGGCTCGTGCGTCAACGCCTTGCGGGCCACTGGCGGCGCCAGGCCAAGCTGCTGCGAGGCCAGCAGCTCGCCGGCAATCCACTCTTCGATCTGCCGCCGGTAGTCGCCGAACTCCTTGGGATGCTTTCGCAGCACGCGGGCGTCGAAGGCCTCGCGAAAACCGGCCAGGTCGTTGTGCTTCAACGTTCCCAACAAGTGCCGCAGCACGCGCAGTTCGGCGAGCGCCCCTTTGGCCACGCGGGCCATTTCGCCGGGCAAGGGGTATCCGGCCAGGCAATCTTCGGCCGCCAGCTCCGCGAGCTTCATTTTGTCGCCGGCCGCCTGCGACGCTTTCATCTGTTCGAGCACCGCCTGCCGCTGATGGGCGGCCTTGTAGACCTTTCGCCAGGCGTCGGCGTCGTGGCACTCGGCCAGCAGCGAGTTGTTCCATGTCTTCAGCAGCCGCGCATCCTGCTGCGGGGCCTGCTCGATCGGGTAGTCGGGCGGAATCTGTTTGAGAATGTGCAGCACGGCGGCCCGCTCGGCGGCCAGCACCGCGCGCGAGCGAGTGTGCGATGAAGCCAGTCCTTTGGCCTCGAGCTGCTCCATGCGTTCCCAGGCGGCCGCCACCGCCAGATCGGACACCGGCTCTTGCAGCACGCGCTTCAAATGGGCCAGCGCGTGAAGCCGGTCGTGGGCCAACTTGAGACGGGATGCCATCCGCAGCCCGTAGCCGGCCGGCAAGCTGCCCGACGCGTGAAACAGGGCTTCTTCCGTGGTCATGCTCTGCGGCTGGGCGGCGAGCCGCTCCAATTCGGCCACCACCTCCAGGCGTTTCTTGGCGGCCACCACCCGCGGCCGCTCGGACTCTGCCTTCTTCCAGCCGGCGAAGGTCGGCTCGTTCCAGGCGCCGACCAGCGCGGCATCCGTGGTCTCGCTCAGCGTCGTTGGCACAGCGGCCAGCGCACTCCAGGCCCGTTCGCGCTGAAGACCGCGCTCCACCTGCGGGCGATGCGGCTCGGCCTCCGGATGGCCGCCCGCCGCCACGAGCTTGTGCCACGTCGCCTCCAGTGCGGCCGCGTCGCAATCGGCTTGCTTCAGCAGAGCGAGCACCGAGTCGCAAAGCTGGTTCCGCTCGCGCCAAGACTTGACTTCCGTCTCGAAGCGCCCGGCGCTCTTTCGGCCTTGCAAGAGCCTGGCGTGCGCGTCCCATTCGCGCACGAACTCTCGCCACTGGCGGGCCTGGCGGTGGCGGTCGAGTTGGTCGATAACGGGCACCAACTGCTGTGCGAGCTTGGCGACCGCGACGGCCGCATGCGCTCGCGGGAAATCGTCGAGCAGCTTCGGATCGTAAAGCCGCTGCATGGCTCGTTCGTCGCCCGACGCGACCGCCCGTTCCAACTCCTCCAGCCGTTTGACGCGCTCCTGGGCGTTGCGGATGCGCGGTTGCAAGGCCGGCGGAGCGGCCGACGGCGGCTTGCGGCTGCGAGTGACCAGCGCCACGGCGGCGTCGAAGTCGCGCGCGTTCAAGAGCGACTCGACCTTGGCGTAGGAGAACAGCACCTCGTCGAGCCGCGGCACCTGGTCGAGGTGTACCCGCCGCAGCGCGACCAGCTCTTCGCAAAGCCGCGGCACGTCCGCATCGCCGGAACGCTTGAGCGCCTTCATCAGCTCCGAGTGTGCCGGGTCGTCGAGGTCTTCGCGGCGAAAGAGCAGCTTGTCATATTGGTTCTTCTCGACGAACCGCTGCCACAGTTCGGGCGCGGCGGCCAATGCCCGCAACGCCGCCAGGATGAACAGCGCCGAGTAGTGGTCGAGGTGCAACGAGAGCGGCGTATCGTGATTGCGTTCCGGGTGCTGATAGGGATCGACGCCGATCTCCAGGTTCTTGCGGCCCACGAGTGCGGGCACGCACATGCAATCGTAGTCGACCAGTTTCAACTGGCCGGTGGTGGTCACCATGATGTTGGCGTGCTGCAAATCGCCGTGGGCAATGTTGGCGGCGGCAAGCTGCTCGACGGCCTGCACCCACTGCTCGCAAGCCTGCTGCAAGGCGGGGCGGTTCTTGTCGCGGCACTGCCGGCCAGTCCATTTGAGCAGCGTTTCGCCGGGCACCCATTCCATGGTGACCAGCGGATAGTATTTGCCGTCGCTGGCCGAGCGGATTCCGCCGTCCGCGTAGGTGAAACCGACCAGCGGGCCGATGTGTCGGCCTTGCAGATAAGCGGCGATGGCGTTGTAGCGTTCCCGCCGCTCGGAGGCCGCGCTGGTGAAGACGCGGATGGCCATCGAGCCGCGGCCATTGGGGAACGTGCCCTTATAGACGGTGGCGAAGGCCCCGGACCACGCTCGTGGCTGTTTGCAGTCGTCTTTCTCGATGGCCAGCCGCCTCAGCTCGGCATCGCGGAACGCATGCTGCGGGTTTTGCAGCATGGTGCTGAAGTGCGAAGCCAGCGGCCAGGAAAGGGCGGACATTAGACGTAGGCGGTAGACGGTAGACGAGGGCGGTGGTGGCGATCTAGTCTTCGGTTTTGACGCTCGAACCCGCGGTGCCTCGGACGAACGTCAAAACACGGATACCCACATTCTATGCGAGAACCAGGCAGCCGTTCACGCGCGTCACCCATAATGGTGGATCGAACGCGCGGCGGCACTCGCTCTGTGGCTCGGGGCGGATGCCGCACAGAGGGCCTTGGATTATTCGACGAATGAGCGGGGCGCTAGCTCAATACCGGATACCCGTTCATGTGCAACAGCCACAACAGCGGTTCCAGCAGGCCGACGGGGGCGATCGTGCGGCGGGTCAGGTCGCGCTCGCCCAGACCGTCCAGACCCACGGGCGTGAGCGGAAAGAACAAAAACCGCCCGCCAAACAGGTCGTCGATCTGCCGCTCGATCTGCCAGCCGGGCCAAACGGTGTCTCTCAACTGGCTCATCAGCTTCGAGCGTGCTTCGATATTGCGCACGCTGTGGGTCCAGTCCAACTCCGCCAGGTCGCGATAAAACTTTTCCACCGCCCCGCCGCCGTGCGGGTCGGCGTAGGGCTGAGCCACCATCAGATCGAGCTTCGAGACGCACAGCGCGATCGGCACGTGTACCTGCCGCCCCGCCCGAATGCCCTTGATCCGCCGCAGGTCTTCGCGAAAGCCGGCCAAGGCCTGCGACTGCGTCTCGCTCGGCTCGGTCGGGTCGAGAAAGAAGAAGAAACCGTCGCCGTCGAGTGCCCGCTGCCGCTGCCGGTCTTCGATCGTCTGGCTGCGGATCACTTCGCCCGAATAGTCGAAAATGTTCACCAGCACGTTGGAAGCCCCGAAACGGTCGTGATCGAGAAAGTTGAAGATCAGCGGATGCGGAATTCGGCCGACCTGCGTGGCCATCGGACCGAGCTTCTTGTTGAGAATCTCATCGACCACGATGTCGAAGTCGTCGGAGCTGGTGGAGCGGATGCGCTCGAACTGGATGACGTCGGGATAGTTGCCGCGGTTCAGCTCGCGATAGACCATCGCCAGCCAGTGCGTCTTGCCCGCCTGCGGAATGCCCAGCGTCGGAAAGCATAGCTTGACGTTCTCGCGATACATGGCCGAGAAGGTGAAATCGCACTCTTCGTAGGGATGCTCGGAAATCACGTTCTTGCAACGCACCATTTCCAAGCCCGGATGCGGACCCTCGCCCATCGGCTCGAAGGTCCCCTGTCCCAGGCAAAGCGGGCAGGTCTCCCGCGTCCTTTGCTCGCGGCTGCGCGTGCCGCGTTTGAACAGCAAACCGCCCGCGCTCGCCAGGCTCAGCAGGCCGAAGCCCAGCCCGCCGCGGATCCATTGCTTCTGCTTCAAGTAAGTGTCTCGCTCGGCCGCGTATTGGGCGATTTCGGCACGGGCGGATTCGAGTTGCTTGGCATCCTCTTCGAGCCGCTTGAAGACGGCCGTCTGCGCGGCCGACTCGACGGCCAACCGGGCGACCAACTGCTCTTCGCGCTGGGCCTGCTCGACCAGCGCTGCCAGCGACGCACCGGCCGATTGCGACTTTTGCCACTGGCCCAGCGCGGCCGCGAACTGCGTCTCGGCCGCTCTCTTGTCGGCCACGGTTTGGGCGAGTTGTGCGTCCGCCGTTTTGTTGTCGGCCACGAATGTCTCGCGGGGCGACGTCTCGGCGCCCATGCCCGCCTGCAATAGCCACTGATAGACACGATCGCCCAGCACGAACGTGGTCAGCGTCACCAGGGCCAGCGTCACCAACAGGCCGGTGAGAAATTTCGACAGCCCGAGCGCACGCGCACGTCCGCCAAACAACCAGCGTCGCAGCTCGTGGCGGCGCTCGTGAAGCGTGACCGCGGCCAGGCTGGCTACGGCGACCAGCCCGAACAGCCAGAACCAGCGGTTGTCGACGCTCAGCAAGGAGGCCATTTGCCCGGCGATTCGCTGGCTGGCCTTCACTTCGTAAAGCTCGAGTCGTTCGTGGTAGAGGTCGGCCCGGACCTTGCGCCAGTCGTCGACCACCTGTTTTCGCCGCTCCGAGGCGTCGTCGGCCGACCGCTCGAGAGCCGCAATGACGGGCGTGCCTCCTTTCTCGACAATTTCCACCAAGGCCCGCTGCTCGTCGCCCGAAAGCGTGCGCAGCAGCCTCGCGATTCCGCCCCGGCTCGTGCCCGATGTCAGCCGCTCTCGCTGCTGCTGTCGAATTGCGATGTCCTCCTGTGCCTGGAGTTGGCCCACCACGGCTTCGACGTAGTGGTCGGCCAGTTCGACGGCATCGGCGCGGGGCTGGCCGCTCGTGGCCGGTCCCACGAGGCCATCGGCGGCGATTACCTGGGCGTGACCGCAGAGCAGCGTGGCCGTGACCGACAGCACAACGAGCGCGCGGCAAGCGGGTTTCTGCAAAAAGACGGTCACGGGTGTCGGGCGCGGCATAGAGCGTTGTGCTGGGACGGTTGGGGCGGTTGAGCGGCTTACGTCATCTTAGACGAAACGAACGTAGGGTGGGACCAGCGAGCTTGCGAGCGCCGGCCCACCGTGAACGACGCCGCGCTGAGGGTGGGCCGGCGCTCGCAAGCTCGCTGGTCCCACCCTACAGTCAGTTTTGACGATACTCGGTGGAATCCCCACCGTCAAAAAGTACACGTCAGTTGCAATCCGCGGCATCGCCAAATACTCTGGAACGCATCTCGTAATGGTGGCTCACTCTTTTTCGAAGGGAACCGTGATGATGCGCGCGTCTTGGCTCCGCGCACGGCAGTGGCATTGCTTCTTCGGGGCGGTTGTCGTCCTGTCATTGGCCTGCGCCGCCGCGCCGCCAGCCTGCGCCGCTGCGCCGCCCTTCGACGTCAATGTGCTCGACAAAGAATTCTCCAACGCCGCGCGCGACAACCCGAAGTTGCGGGGAGCCTGGATCGACGTCGAATACGAGCCGAACGCCGACGAAGCCTTGCCCGGCAAGTTCACGGTCCGCCGCGTGCTCGACACCGACCGCGCCGCGTCGCAACGTGTCGAGATCGACCGGCTGGTTCATGCCTGGCTATCGGGCGCGAACTACGAGCTGAAGCCGCGGGCCGACCGACTCTATCCGTTCTCCCGATTGCTGGCCGATCTGGAAGTGGCGATCGAGACCGACGCCACGCTGAGCGGATGTCAAATCAGCGGCGGCTATTATGCGGCCGATCCGAACGAGCCGGGGGCGCTCAATCTCGTGCTCCGCGGGCGGATGGCCCGTGAAGACCAGGACGTGGCCATCGAGGGCCTGTGCGGCCGGCTGATGCGGCGCGATCCGGCGTGGGTCAAGCCCGGCGCCGGCAAGCGAGGCGAAGCCGCGGAGGTGCCGCTGGCGATTACGCCGAAGACCACGGAATTGACGGTCGTCGGGCCGTCGGAAGCCAACGGCCGCTGGTTTTATGCCGCCGGCTTGCGGCATTTCTGGAAGCTCGACTATGCCCGTGCCGCACATGCCTTTCACCAGGCCACGCTCGAATCGCCGCGCAAGCTGCAATATCACTATTGGTGGATCGTCTCCGACCTGGCCCAAGGCAAGGGCCAGCTCGCCCGCCGCCGCATGGACATGGTGGTCCGCCGCTTTCGCGACGAAGACTTCGATCACCAATCTCCCGAATACCGCCTGGTCGTGCGGTCGCTGGAACGGGTGCAAGGGCCCTTGCGTACGGCCCTGCAGCGTTTGGAGACGCAGGCCCTGTTCGGCAACTCGCAGCTTGGCGCGAACTATTGATCCGTCGATGGCCGGCAACTCGATATCCGGCTAAGGCACCTCCGTTAACAGCGCCACGGGAAACTCCCGAAAGAGCGTCGCCACGGCGATGCGGTTGCCCTCGGCGGGAATCCGCCGGCCCGTAAACAGGTTTCGCCAACCGCTCGGCGCCGGAGGCAAAGAAAGCTCGGTGTCGCCCCACACGCTCGCCTCCCACATCGGCTGCCCGTCCGCTTGCAGCGGCAACACGAGGCGCGGCACCACCACCACCGCCGCCCGGCTGCCGTGAACGCGGGCAAAGGCACACACGTGCTCCGCCGCCGCACCAGTAACTTCCAGCGGCACATAGTCGCCGGTTTGAAACAGTTCCGCGTGCTCACGGCGAAAGTTCAAGGCCCGGTACGTGACGTAAAGCTTGATCCGGCCGTCGCGCCAATTCTCCAGCAGCGAACCGGCCAATGCCGCCGGATCGCCTTCGGCCCGCGACTTCAATTCCCCCAGCAGCTTGCGGCGAAGAGCGAAATCGACCGGGCGGCGGTTATCGGGGTCGACCAGGCTGAAATCCCACAGCTCGGTCCCCTGATAAAAGTCGGGCACTCCTGGCGAAGCGATCTTCAGCAGCAGTTGGGCCAGCGAGTTGTGCATGCCCGCCACGGCCAGCGGCCGGTGCAATTGCTCGAAGTCGTCCAAGAACTCCGGCGAGCGCAGACGGTCGAGCGCCGCCGACACGAAGTTGTCGACCGCGCCCTCCCAGTCTTCATACGGGTTGGTCCAGCTTGTGTTCGCCTTGGCTTCCTTCATCGCCTTCGACATATACTGTCGAATGCGATCGACGAACGTCTGCCAGTCCCCCTGCTTCGCGTCGAGCGGCCAGGCGCCCACCAGCGTCTGGTAGAGCAAGTATTCCTCGTTGGGGCTGGGGGCCTCATAGCCGTCGACTTCGGTCTTGTGAGGCAAGTTCAGCTTGTGCCAGCGCGCGATCGCCGCCTCCCATTCGTCCGGGCACTGCGACAACAGGTTGATCCGTGCCCGAACGTCTTCGCTGCGCTTGGTGTCGTGCGTGCTGCTGGCCAGCATGGTGTGCGGCCATTCTTCCAGCCGTTGACGATTGCGGCGGTGGAATTGCTCGAGGCCCGTGCCGACGTGTTCGGGGTCGCCACCCACATCGTCCAGCGACAAGAGCGGGTAGTCGCGATAGAAGGCGGTGTCTTCGATGCCCTTGGCGGTGACCGGCCCGGTGAGCTGCTGGAAACGGAGCACGAACTCGCGTCGTTCGTCGCGCTGCGCTTCGGTGAGGTGCGGCGGACCGTCCAAGAGCAGCACGGAGCCGACGAAATTGAACACCGAAGCGTCGATTTCGGGGTTGCGGCGCTTGGCGACCCGCAGGGCCGACGCGATGCGGCGGCGATCTTCGTCGCTCACCGGTTCGCTGCCCGGCCGCACGTAGGTGCGATAGACCGGAAAGCAGGCGATCGTTTCCAGCAGGGCGTTGTGCAGCGTCGAGAAAGTGAAGTCGCGCGAATCGCGATGACTTTCCGAAATCCGGTCGAGCCGCCGCGAGAGCACGTGCAGCTCGCTCGACATCGACCGCTCCAGGATCACCTTCTTGCTTTCGTAGGCCACTTCGCGAAAGCGGCGGCTCTGGCCCGTGAAGCGGACATATAAGCTGCGCATCGCGCTCGCGTTTCGGCCTTCGACGAACAGGCCGTTGAGCAGGTTCAAGAAGTCGTAGCCGGTGGTTCCCGCCACGGCCCAACTGGCCGGCAAGGCTTCGTCATAGCCCAGGATCTTCTCGGCCACGACGTAGAGCGGCACCCTGGTGTAAGGAGCCGTTTGCGCGGAAGCCTCTTCGCCGGCATGTCGCGCTTCCGGTAAAAGATTCCTGACACCTGTTTCGGCGACCATCTGGCGGTATTCGTCTTGCAGGGCGGCGAAGTAGCGCTCGGGATCGAGCAGCCCGTCGGGGTGGTCGATGCGCAGGCCGGTCACCCAGCCCGCTTTGAGGAAGCGAAAAACGAGTTCATGAACCGTGCGAAACACCGCCGGCAGTTCCACCCGGATCGCCGCCAGCTCCTTGACGTCGAAAAACCGGCGGTAGTTGATTTCGTCGGCCGCCACGCGCCAATAGGCCAGCCGATAGGCCTGCTTGTCCAAAAGTTGCTCCAGGCGGTCGAAGCTGCTCGGCTCACCCGGCCGCCCGTTGAACTCCCGGATGGCCAGGTCGAGCGCCGCCTTGATCGAGGGCGAGCCGGCGACGAGCGCGGCGGTCCGCCGGGGCACGACGTCGCGCTCGAGCTGCCGCTGATGGACTTTTTCGGGGTCGGTGTCCGAAAGCGACGGCAAGTTGCGAAGCGAAAGGATGACGCTCTCCAACTCCAGCCACTGGGAGTCGTCGTGAGCAAGCTGCCCCACCAGATGCTGCTGCAGTAATTCGAGCACCTGCGTCCAGGTGTGCAGTGCCAGCGGGTAACGGCGATCGTCGTACCGCAGGTAGAACGCTCCCTCTTCGTAGGCGAGCTGTAGGTGCTGGCTCTCCAGCGCCTTGCCGTATTGCTCGCCCAAGAACGGCAGCAGCACTTTGTTCTGAAGCTCCGGCTTGGGCGGATTGAAGTCGATGTCGAAGAACGAAGCGTAGGGCGACGCGGGACCATTCTCGAGCACGTCTTGCCAGAGTCGGTTGTTGGGGTCGTCGATGCCCATGTGGTTCGGCACCACGTCCAACAGCAGGCCCATGCGGCGGTCGATCAGATCGGTTGCAAACCGGCGGAAATCGTCTTCCGAACCAAAGTCGGGGCTGATCGTGCTGTGATCGACGACATCGTAACCGTGCGTGCTGGCCTTGCACGCGCGGAACACCGGCGAGGCGTAGGCGTCGGAGACGCCCAAGTCGTCGAGATAGCCGACGAGCTCACGGGCGTCGGCAAAGCCAAAGTGTACGTTGAATTGCAGCCGGTAGGTTGCCACCGGCACGCGTCCAGTCCGCTGCATCTGTGTTCTCGAAATGTCGAAGCTGGCTCTGAAACTGCGCGATCGTCTGCCGCGCTGGTCCGCCAGGCGTCAGGCATCAGGCATCAGGTATCAGGCATCAGGTATCAGGTATCAGGTATCAGGCATCAGGTATCAGGCATCAGGTATCAGGCATCAGGTATCAGGCATCAGGTATCAGGTGCAGAAGCACGAATACCTAAAGCGTAACTTCTGAACCCTGAACCCTGAACCCTGAACCCTGAACCCTGAACCCTGAACCCTGAACCCTGAACCCTGAACCCTGAACCCTGAACCCTGAACCCTGAACCCTGAATTGGCATGACGATTGCTGCATATCCGGTGCCCTAACGGGCGCCGCCTTCGGACGACGAGGGCGAAACTAGGACGTCCCACTCAGTGAGCTGCCGGATGATAGCGACTCGAAGCAGTACGGTTGTGGAGGCCGAAATGAGAACGGATCGCCTGCGCGTGGCCATCGCGGACGACGACCAGGAAATCCGCCGAACTTTGACCAAGATATTGAAGGCGCTGGGCCACGACGTGGTCTTCGCCGGTTCGACGGGCAGAGAGTTGGTCGACTATTGCCTGGAGCAACGGCCCGACATGGTTCTCACCGACATCGATATGCCCGACATGGATGGCCTGGACGCGGCGATGGTGATTCATGAACGTTCGCCGGCGCCGGTGATTCTGCTGACCGGCTTCTGCAACCCGGAGTTGATCGACCGGGCGGAGCAGAACCACGTGTTGGGCTATTTGATCAAGCCGACCTCGCAGGCGCAGCTCGAAGCGGCGATCGGCCTGGCCCTGCGGCGTCACGAAGAGTATCAATCGCTGAGGCAAGAGGCGGCCGACCTGCGGCAGGCGTTGGCCGACCGCAAGATGATCGAACGGGCCAAGGGGCTGCTGATGAAGCACCTGAGCGTGGACGAGCCGGAAGCCTTTCGCCGCTTGCAAAAATTCGCCAGCAACAAAAACAAGAAGCTGGTGGAGATCGCCGAGACGATCGTCATGGCCTCGGAAGCGTTGGACGGGAAGACGCCTTTTAATCGCTAAGGCGTTCACGCCAGGCCAGCGCAGGGGAGAGGTTTCCGGCTCGGCTTCGCCCGCGGTGGTGTGCGGCTCGACCATCGCCACCACGCGATAGTTCTTCGTGGGCGACGCGCTCTCGTCGTAAGTGGCGGCGGAGATGGCGATCGTCTCGCCGGGCCGATAAAAACGCTTGTCGGCCGAGGCCACCAGCCGCCGCCGGCCGATCGCGGAATTTTCCGTGAGCCAATAGATCAGGTTGCGGCAGAACTTGGCGTAGTAGCGGTTGTCGCCCAGTCCCCAACGCTGCACCAACTCGTCGGCGTAAGGCGCGGTGATGGCAAACGCCATCGCGGCCGTGCGACCGCGGCCGTAGCGGCCCACCACCACCGCCGGCACGGAACCCGCCGATTGTGCCCCAGCCACCAAGAATGCCCCATCGCCGGCTGCGTTTGTCGTGGGTGTGCTCGACACGGCGGCCGTGGCCAGCACCGTGGTCAGGTTCGTCCTGGCTCCCACCCAGCGGTTCAGCCCGCTCACCGCCGGCAGTGAGCCGACGATCTGCCGGTTCTGCTTGGCGTCGGCCATCAGGGTCCAGATGGGGTGCGGCGTGGCGGGCAGCTCCGCTTGCAGCCGCACGCTCTCGCCGGGCGTCCAGTCGAGTCCGCCGGGCAACAGCTCGACGGGCAGCATCGGGCCGACGCGCGTCTCGCTCCAGCCGCCCGAAGCGAAGCTGTGCTCTCCGCCGATCATGCACAGGCCGCCGCCGCGCTGGCCGATCCACGGCTCGATCCAATCGAGCTGCCGAAGCTGCGCAGAAAGACCTGCACTTCGACTTCGGCGAACTTGCGTGCCCGTTGCGGAGCGACGACGGCGGCCACGGCCACGTCTCCCCCTTTGCTGACATCACCCACGGGCACGACGTGGACCGGCGTTTTCAAGCGGGCGAACTCGGCGGCGAGTTGTTCGACGCCGACGTCGTCATGTGCCCGGCCGTCGGAGAACACGACGATGCCCAGCGGCGGCACGCGGCCGAAGCGGCTGGAAATTTGCCGCAGCGCCGACAGCAGCCGCGTATCGGCGTCGGTGGGAGACAGTGACGAGAGATCCGCGGTCGACGACGACGGCGGTGCGGCGTCGCTTGTGATGTGGGCCTCTGGCCCGCCCTCCTTGCTGACGGCCTGAGAAGGCCGCCCCATTTCGATCGCGGCCAGTCGTTGGCCAAAAGCGGAAGGGCTTGACGATTGCGGGCGACGGCTTGGCCAGCTCTCGTGCCTGCTCGATAAGTTCGCGCGATTCATCCCAGCGGTTTTTGGGGCTGCCATTATGCATGCTGGCCGACATATCGAGCAGGTAGAACAATTCCGGACGTTCGACCGGGCCGCGCAGTTCATCGACCCGCACCGGGTTCAGCAGCACGACCGCCACGACGGCCAGGATCGCTCCGCGCAGCGTCCACAAGTTCCAGCGATGCGAGACGGCGTTGGCCGGGCCGAGCAGCTTTCGCAGCACGAGCACCGCCAGCGGCACGGCGACCACGACGGCCACCGCGGCGCCCAGCGGCAGCGGCGGGAGGAGTTCCATACCGGAGTCGGCGAAGACCGTGAAGTCGGAAACAGGCAACTGGGTTTGTTCCATGTCCTAAGTCTCGACGGACGCCCCTCTCGCGGTCAACGGTCGGAATCCGACAGTGGCTGCCGGGCCGGCAAGCCCGAGCCTCCCAATCCGCGGCACGGGCCAGTCTCGCCGATTTTAGACAACATGTCTTTACCACGCAAGAACGCGACCCGATACAACCAGCCTTCGTTACCTCCACCGTCACTCCGATTACTTCCGGCTGGAGCGACGAGTTGCCGGGCGGGGCTTTCACTCGCTCGCAACATCAACACCGTTCCTGGCGCACCGGTGATTGACCGCCAGAGGCCGGCCGCGCGAAAAGCCGTCCCCTTGCCGCGCGATGCGTCCCGCCGCGGCGTTGGCGGCGGCGGGACGTGCGCCCGGCCACCGCGTCTTTCGATCGCTGATCACCGTGGTATACTTGCTGCATGAGCAGAACCAGCATCCTGGACCGCTTTCTGGATCCCGTCGTCGAGTTCCTGCCTGCCGACGCGGCCCGCAAAATCATCGAGCTGCGCATCGATCCCGAGCTTCAGACCCGGCTGGACGAGCTCGCAGAAAAGGCCAACCAGGGAAATCTATCACCCGACGAGCGCAAAGAGTATGAGGGATACATCGAGGAGCTTGACATCATCGCGATCTTCAAGCTCAAGGCAAAGGCGGCTCTGCGGCGCCAGGGCTTATGAGCGACCCTACCGTCCGCGGTTTGGTGTGGCGGCGAGCAGATGACAGGTGCGAATACTGCCGCCTGCCGCAGCACGCAATGGAGGCAACGTTCCACGTTGAGCACATTCTTGCGTGCAGCATTCGCCGCCTGATGCCGACGCCCCGGAAAACCTGGCTTTGGCCTACCAGCACTGCAATCTGCACAAGGGTACAAATCTTAGCAGCATTGATCCTGCCAGCGGGCTTGTCGTTGCTCGGTATCACCCGCGTCGTGATGATTGGTCGCAGCATTTCGCGCTGCAGGGGGCACAAATCGTCGGACGGACGCCGACCGGCCGAGCCACGATTCGGTTGCTTCAGTTCAATACGCCCCCGCCGTTTGGAATTGCGCGAGGGGTTGATTGCTGAGGGCGAGTTTTGAATGGCGCTATCTTCGTCTGCCACCAGATTTATCTGGTGGTTGACGGCTAACAGTCCCCATCATTCGTCAGCCGGCTTCAGCCGGGCTTCCGTGTTGGTTTTAGCCCTGTGCGCGGCGGCGGCGGCACGCACGGCACGGCAACCCAGGGAGGCAAAAAGGGCGGCGCGGGGCCATTCGTCTCTGGCGTCCAATCAGCGCCCCACCGGCATAAAGCCGGATGGTGGCTTGCCGAGCGTGAGCCAAACCGCGTCCGGAGAAAGGGTCAGAGGGCCTCGACAGGCCGCCGCCCTTTTTCAACAGGCTGTGTTAGGCCGCCGCTTAGGCGGAAGGAGAGCAACGATCGTGCTAGCCGGCGTGCTGACGAGGAACTATAATCGTGTCGAAAGAGCCTTCCTTTGTTGCAACGCCGGTTTTTTGATGGCAACCGTCACACCATCGTCGAAGAGTGAGATGGCAATTCTGCGACGCGTTGTCGATCCTGCCCGACCATACCTCTCCTGCGAGGCCGCGCGCGACATTCTGCGGCTACAGTTTTCGAAAAGCGATCGCCGCCGCATGAACCTGTTGGCGGAAAAGAATCGCCAAGGAAAGTTGACCGCCGGCGAGGAAGAGGAACTCGATAACTTCATTCGTGTCGGCCAAACCCTTGGCATTTTGCAGTCGAAGGCGCGGCGAACGCTGCGCCGCGCCGAAAAACTGAACGGCAAAAAATCGCGGCGCGAATGAGTCGAGCGTTGCGCAAAGAACTGCGTCGCCTTGCCGCCCAGCGCTGCGATTACTGTCGGATGTCCGAAGCATTCGACCCCCTGCCATTCCAGGTCGACCATATCATTGCCGAGCAACACGGCGGCGCGACCGTACTGGAGAACCTTGCCTGGAGCCGCATGCATTGCAACAAACGGAAGGGACCAAACATCGCGGGCATCGACGCCGATTCCGGTCAGTTGGCCGCTTTGTTTCATCCGCGCCGGCAGGCTGGGGACCGGCATTTTTACTGGGACGGCCCGGTCCTCCGCGGCCGCACGCGCTCGGCACGGGCGACGATTGCGGTTCTCGGCATCAACGATCCCGATTTCGTAGCGTTCCGAGCCGAGTTGATGGACGAAGGGGTATTCTAGCCGGTCGTCCGCCACGCCCCGCTCCTTGCCTCGGTCGGGCGATGATTGACTGCCAGAGGCCGGCCCGGCCAAATGCCCCTTCCCTCAACGGGCTTTCGCCAGCCGCCGCGTCGCGGCGGTTGGCGGACGACCGTCGCGCGCACCGTCGACGGCGTAAGGGAGGTCGCCGCTTCGTCTCAGGCGGTCAATCACAGCCCCACCGGCATAAAGCCGGGTGCTGGCTTGCGGAGCGTGAGCCAAACCACGTCAGGCGAAAGGATCCCGAGCATGCCGCCCGCTTGCCGGGCGGAGGCTCACGTTGGTCTCTAAAAGGGTCGGGGCGGCACGTCACGAGGATGCCGCCCGCTTGCCGGGCGGAGGTTTCACGTTGGTTGCTAGAGCTGCCGTTGAGCGGGCTCGCCGCCTTTAGAGACCAGCGTTAAGTACCGCCGGGCAAGCCGGCGGCATGTTCCGTTGGAAACCTCTCAACGGGCGTCCGCCAGCCGCCGCGTCGCGGCGGCTGGCGGACGCACGTGGCGCGCACCGTCGACGGCGTAAGGGAGGTCGCCGCTTCGTCTCTGGCGGTCAATCACCGCCCCCCCCGGCACGAGCGCGAATGGTGGTGATCACTCGCGATGCGCGCGGCCAGCCCACCCATCCGCTATACCAACCGGCATGGAGGTCACAATTCATGACTCCACGGCATCAAGCCGGATGGTGGCGTGAGGGCAATCACAGCCAATGCACCGGCGCGTCGCCGGCCGACCGAATCGGCGAATGGCAAGGCGCAGGCCGCGACGGTACGAATCCGGCACCGCCGCGCCGAACGAATAGCCGCCGTGAGGCGCTCGACATCCCCCTGCGCCGCCGATTATAATAGCCAAAAGTTCATGCCTAGACCCCCAAGTTCGAACAGCCTCGGTCGTGCCCGGCATTGTGCAAAACGCCGAAGCCATTTATAAGTTCGCCGTCAAACCGCCAACCATAGGTTCGGCCGTTATAAACTGCTCGGGTTTTGCTGCAAAGGTGGCCCTTCATGGCGCCTAAAAAAAAGCCACCACTGACGTTCGAGGTGCGGTTCGTAGCGGAAGGGCTCGTTCCCGAGGAAATACCCCTGCGTGCCGTGAGCGATGCCCTCTCGGCCGTGCAGGATCTGGCCAGCGGGCGCGATCCTGCGGAGCTGCCTCAGGTTCCCGCCGAAAAAAGAATTGCCCTAATGGATGTCCGCAGGGGCTCCGCCGTCTACAGTTGTGTCGCACGCGCCCCGGATGAGGCGACGGCGAACCTGGCTAGCGTCGGGGCCATGTTGTCCGGCGATGCCTCGTTCCCCATTGCCGACGAGCGGCTGATTGCGGCACTGCATCCGATTGAATCGCTAAGCAAGGTAGCTCGGTCGGTCAAGTGCAACCTCGAGGTGGCGCCAATCGGCCGACATGAGCGTCCGCTCTTGGTCGTCGAGCCGGATGCTTACGAACGGATTTCGCAGAGAGTGCTTCTGCGCGGTGACACGACCGTCGTGGGAGAGGTGGAGCGCGTCGGCGGCGCGACGAAGATGCGCTGTTTGTTGCGAGTTCCAGGGCATCGTCGCCTTCTCTATTGCGACTTGGAAAGTAAGGATCTTGTCCGCCGCTTGGGCCAGCATCTTTACGAACGGATAGCCGCGACGGGCACGGCCCAGTGGATCCACAGCACCTGGCAGATCTACCGCTTTGCGATTCGTGACTTCACGCAGCCCAAACTAGGCGATCCAAAACAAGCTATCGCCGAACTGCGCACCGCCGGCCTCGCTGCCTGGGACACCATCGCCGACCCGGAAGAATACATGAGGGAATTGCGTTCGTGAGCGTCGGCCTTGACTCGATGGTTCTGGTTTACGCGGGCATCGTGCCATCCAACCCGGCCACCCGCGCCGACGATTTTGCCGACCTTCAGGTCCGTGCGCACATTCTCTTGCACAAACTCGCACGGCGCGACGCGATCATCTACCTTCCCACGGTCGCAATCGCCGAACTGCTTGTGCCTGTTCCAAAGGCGCAAAAGGGGCTGCTCATCGCGAAGCTGGCCGAGAAGTTCGTTTGCCCGAATTTCGATCTACACGCCGCGGCCATTGCCGCGGAATTGTGGGCACAACACAAGCAGTTGCCGCACGACCTGCAATACAAGAACCGCCACCTGTTGAAAGCCGACATTCTGATAACTTCCTCCGCCCGCGCGGCGGGCGCCGTCGAATTCTACAGCCACGACAAACGTTGTCGTGCTCTCGCCGCCATGATCATGCAGGCACACGATCTGCCCAGGGAGGATCCGGAGGACATGTTCCTCAAGGGTGATTTACAACGTGGCGAGGTCGAACTCCCGGAGCGCTTCACGGGCCGCAAAAAGAAGTGAGAGCAACACTGACTCGGCCCGTTTGTCGATCGCGGCGAGTCTATGGGACGAGGGCTACCGCTAATTCGTATTTTGCGTCGGCGTTTTGATGCATTCTCGCTGCCTATTCCCAAGATAGATGTACTGTGCAAGCCGCGGATGATGAGTGACGCGCGCGACAATCAGTTGCTCATCGACCCCAACCCACCGCAAGAGCAATAGCCGCAAAAGCATCTGCAACTTGTCGCACGCCCAAGCTAAAGGAATTCCGCTCAAAGCTTTGGGGCGAAGCTCATCGGTCAGGTGCGTAAAGTAATGCCTCGTGTCAACGATTCCTGAAGTGAAATCGCTGGCTGACGCGCAAACGCACGCCACCATCTGTGGGCCCATTGAACCGAGCAATCCTGATAAGCGCTTGCGAAGCGAGTGTTCGTTTCCATACTTGATCCTGTTTTTCAGGCTCGCGCGATGGTCCTCGCCGACCTCGCTGGGGATCGCAGCCACCAAGGCGTTCTTCACGCGTTCGTAGTCCCCGTCCGCCATGTATGCTCCGGGCATTGTGGCGCGACTGAATGCCTCCAATGCCTGCGACAATATCAGGAACCGGCCACGATTTGAGGGGTCTGCACTTCGATGAGCGTCCCGAAACAGGTAAATCGCGCTCAACAATACATCACTTGCCGAGAACCACTTTTCCAGAATCGGTCCGAGGCGGTCCGCCAATTGCGAGAAATAGAATAACAGCACGGAGGACCGCAGGGCGTCGCGCTCTCTATGCGGTCCGCTCGACGTGTAAAGCAGCGGCCCATCACACGGGTCGCCGTTTGGCGTTACGCGAATCCAACATGCGTGGCAGGGCTCGTCTGTCAGCAGGGTCAGCAGGTCGCAAAGCCGCCACAACGTCTTCTGGAACCACTCCAACGGTTGCGGCGAATCTGGAATAATATTGAAGTGGCTGCCGGCAATTGCCTCCGCCATATTGCGGTCTCCTTTCAGCCTAAATGTCGAATCGATCTCGAACCGCGCCGAAATTGACGAGATTGCGAAGACCTGCCTTTCCGGCTTCGTATAGGTGAGCGTTGCCTGGTCTACAGCATCGGTTGCCTGCACTGCGAAAACGTTGCGGTCCAAAAACTCGTCTAGCTTCGAAGGCGACGCGGATACACCGTCGAATCGCAATTGGTCAAGACCTTCGAGGTGGTAGCCGACGACGAGATAGATGCCGCTGCAAACCATCCAGGATCCCGTGAATGCCGTCACGAACGCACGAAACAACGTGCATTTCTGCCCGTCATCCAACACACCATGCAACCGATCAAACCTGCGAAAATCGGAAGCAAGCACACCCATTTGTTCGACCGACACGGAACCCAGCGTGCCGTCCAGGCGGACACTAAGCTCATCCCGGCTGTATTTCAAGGAGCCTCCGACGACCGTTTCGGGAGCGTCAGGCAGCCACCAGCGGCCACCGCACTCAAAGGCCTCGAAAAGCACGACTTGGCGCTCTCGCATTTGTTATCCATACCTGACGAAAGGGTAGCATTGTGGGCCGGCATCAATCGGGCAGAGGCTGAGCCGGGGAAAGAAACGGCATCCTTGGCGGCGCGGTGGCCCACATGAGGGCGACTTCGTCGGGGGTGAGACCGTAGGCGGCGTTCACGAGGTCGCTGAGGCGATGTTCCAGCGATAAGGCTTCGACCGCCAGACGCCGGGCCGGCTCGATCGTCCGCTCGTATTCATCGCGAAGACCCCGCAACCCCGCCGCACTCAAGGGGTTCTTCCGCCCGCGGGCCTTCTGCACCTCGCCCACAAAGGCGTCGGAGTCGAGGTCGAAGGGCGATTGCAGCTTTTGGCTCGGCTTCTCGATTTCGTGCTCGACGCGGAGCCAGTCGAGGAGCGATCGCAGCGTGCCGTGCTCGTCGCGCGTCAGTTGGATGAGCTGGCCAACCGTGCGATTGGCTTCGGCGCGCTGCGTGTGGTCGGGCTGCGGGACCGGCAAATCGCGAACAAAATCCTTGATGTACCGCAATGCTTCGTCCTTCCCGTGCATCGCCGTGCGCCAGGCATACCACCACGTTATCGGCGCGTTGGCCACCGCGAGAATCCACGAATCATTGGATGGCAAGAAGTAGGCCGTGTTGTTGCAAAGTGTGCCCGACGAGTCGATTATCCATGCGGCTCGCCAGGTGATTTCTGGGTACATGATCTTCGCCTCGTCGAAGGACGCCCAATAGGCGCATGACCGCAGCTCCCACCAATACCGCCCGTGATCCTGGCGATTTAACAGCGCGCCGCGGAACTGCGATAGATGTGCGTGTATCGCCGGATACGTTTTCGCGAAGACGGCTTCCGCGCTATCGCCCTGGTCTGCCCACGGCCATTTGAAATTTTCGCTGGACCGCAGCACAAGCATCCACCAGCCGGCCCAGTCGGCGCTCCAGCGGCTGAAATCTTGGCCGCGGAGGTAAGGTTTTAGCAAAGCCGCACTGCCGGCGTGCGACGCGACGATCGCTTCTTTTGTCTGAGTATCAATGAGATATGCTTCGTTGAGCCCAGTCTTGATGCCCGATAGCGGTTCGACCGCCGCAAAGTCCGCCAGGCGCCGCCCACGCTCGACGAGCTTAGCCAAGAGATGGCCAACGCCTTGAGGCTCAAGCTGCCACGTTTCGGCACCGAGCTGCTCCAGTGGCAGCGCGACGCCTTCATGCTCAATCTGCCGACTCAGGTCGTCGACGCGGAGTTGCTCGCGCGGGATGGTACAGAGCCGCGCGGTCTTGGGCTTCAGCGCGGCGGTCGGTTTACGCGCGACGATGATTGAGGGGAAGACGTCGGCGTCCTCAAAGATCTGCTTGGCGTGCCCGAAGTCGACGACCGATTCAATCCAGGCGCTGTCGGCAAAAAAGCGGCGGAGCGGCTCGCCGTAGCCGGATTTCATCCATTTGTTCGTTACGATCATCGAGAGCAGCCCGCCCGGCCGCAGCAGGCGCAGGCCGCGCTCGTAGAAGTAGACGTACAGATCGGCCATGCCGTGATACGAGCGATACGCGCGCTCCAGATACGGCTTGATGTCGCTCAACAACTCCTGACGCACGTAGGGCGGATTGCCCACCACCACGTCGAAGCCGCCTTCGCCGTTTCGGTCTCCAAAGATTTCGGGGAACTCGCCGTGCCAGTCGAAGGCGCGCAGGTATACGGCCGGGTCGCTGACGACGCTGTTGCCCACGCGGATCGTGTGGTCGAGACTCGTCAGCACCTTGCCCCGCTCGGCCGTCTTGATCCAAAGACTCAGGCGGCAAATCTCGATCGCCTCTTCGTTCAGGTCGACGCCATACAAATTGTTTTCCAGGATGCGCTTGTCGAGGTCGAACAGCGTGCGGTGCCCACGAAGCTCTTGCAGCCGGTCGTTCGAGGCCTGATAGGCGGCATGCAGTTGGTCGAACGCTTCGATCAAGAACGCGCCGCTGCCACAGGCCGGGTCCAAAAGGCGGACCGAACCGAGCTCGTCCTGCCACGATTCCCAGAATTTGACCAACGCCGCGCGGGCCGCCGGCTTCAGGTCGTCGAGCTTGTAGACGTTCGGATCGGCCAGCGCCGTTCGGGCAGGACCCTTCTTCGCCGCCGCTTCTTCGTGCTCGCGCCGCAGCCGCGCGAAACGGTCTTTCAGCACGCCGCCCAACGCCTGCTCGATGATGTACCGCGTGATAAAGGCCGGCGTGTAGAAGGCGCCCTCTTTTTTGCGACGGGTGCGCGCGGTTTGGGGCGTTTTGGCCGTCATCGTGGGAAGTGACGGGCTGGGAAGCCCATCCTCCTGCGACGGACCACTGACAACAGACAACTGACTCCTGAGCTTTTCCAGGTCGGAAATCGACTGCTCGAAAATGTGCCCGAGAATCTCGACGTCGATCAAGCTGCTGCCGGCGGCCGACTGCGCGGCCTGCGAGGCGGGACGATAGTCGTAGGCGCCCAAGTCGCGAAAGGAGCCGCACACGGCGTCGGACACGCGCAGACGGTCGAGCAGCGGGTCGGGAGCGAACAGCCCGCCGTTGTAGGCGTGGATGCCCAGCGCCGCGTTGCCGCCGTTGATCGAGTCGAACAGGCCGCGAAAATTGTCCCAGATGGGGCGCGGATGGTAGGGGTCGCGGTGCTCGTAGGCCTTGCGGATGGTTTCGGTCGGCAGCAGGCCGCGGTCTTCGCAGAAGGCGCAGAACAGTACGCGGTCTAATAGCTTTTGCGTGGCGGCCAACACGTCGCCCCGCGGGGCGTCGGGATTGTCACGGGCAAGTTCCTGGAAGGCGCTCTGCCGCATGTCGGCGTAACGCTGGTAAAAATCGCGGGTCAGCTCGCGGCCCACGCGTTGCGATTCGTCCCAGAGCGAATAGAGATGGCATCGCCCGGCCGCCGGCACGACGCGCTCGGCCCCCAGCAGAAACACGAACCGCTTGAGGTGCGCCGCGTCGTCGGCCAACTGTTCGGTGTCGAAACGCTCGTAGGTGTGCTGGTCGGCGCCCTTGTAATACAAGCGGGTCTCACGCACCGACGTGACCACGATCCAGTCGCACGGTAGGTTGATGGCGTAGCGATAGGCTTGATCGACGGCCGACATGCGGCGGCCGGCGAAGGGGCGGTCGAGCGGATCGCGCGGGCCTTTGCCCTCCAGGGCCACCAGGTAGCGCTGCTCGCCGTTGAAATCGCCCAGCACCGCGTCGGCGAACTTTCCGTCGACCTCGACGTGTTTTTCCCGCGAGAGCGTGTAGCGCGGCTGCCCGTCGGCCGGACGCGTGTAGCCCAACAGGCCGCAGAAAAAGTCGGTCAAGAAGTCGGGCAGCAGCTCCTGCTCTTTGAAGCTGTCTGCGCGGCGTGAAGAAAGCAACTCGGCCCAGTGACGCAGCTTGGGCGCGACGATTTCGACGCGGTGGGGCAACGGAAAGGCCGCCAGGTGCGTGCGGAGAACGTCGGGACGGAACAGCGGCTTGGCTTCGAGGGGCAAGACAGGGTTCAGGGTTCAGGGTTCGGGGTTCAGGGTTCAGGGTTCAGGGTTCAGGGTTCAGGCCAGGGACAGGCCGACGCCGAGAGTATAAGGGACGCGGGGCGGAGAAAGAACATGGCGGCGGACGCGGGATATTGGATTTTGGATTGGTGGGGCGGCGCGACTGGAACAAGCCAAGCCAGGGGCGTGATAGGATGCTGGCCGACTCTTGATCCGTGCCCATCCGTTTTATCCTTGGTTTCCCCTCTTTTGCGGCCATGCTGGCGTGCCTAAGAATTGAGCAGCCGGGCCGCGCGGGGTCCAGCGCGGCACCTCGGCGCACGGCTTTTGCAAATTTGCAATAGCCGGTCAAACACGGCGTTTTTTAGCATCTCGTACCTA
>Ga0307373_10002664_pt1 | contig 31947 bp, 30 predicted proteins | sample OX2MG_FD_202534 | JGI IMG/M metagenome (GOLD analysis project Ga0307373, IMG submission 202534) | Soil microbial communities from Risofladan, Vaasa, Finland - OX-2 | ecosystem: Environmental > Terrestrial > Soil > Coastal area > Acid sulfate soil | place: Finland: Risofladan, Vaasa | collected...
CCGTGCTCGCCGAGGACACGTCCATGATGCACTGGGCCGACCCGCCTACCGTCGAGCTGCAGTTCGCCGCTGAAGCTCGCGTCGATGCTACCCCGCCTGCACAGCCAGTTCTTGACGACTTCATCGATATGAACGCGTTCGGGTCAAGCGATCGTGGCCAGCTCCAGGAGATGGCGGTGACGATCATCGCGCCACCCCGCCTAGATTCGTCGGCCCGCCAAGGCCAGACACGCAAGGCGCTCGCCTATATAGCGCAGCAGTTCGGATTTCTAGACGCCACCGAAGACCGCCTGTGACCGAAGCTCAAGATCGTTCACCATGCACAGGCGGACCCCTCAGGCTCGTTCCTGAAAACGCTCGATGTATCGCGTCCACGCGCGTCGAGCGGCAGATCAGCCAGCTAAGAGCGCCGGAGAGCGGTGTGCTTCGCCCCCTAATTTGCCCCCCCCGTGCGCTCGGAGGCGTGACCTCTGATGAGCACGAACAGACTCTGACCTGGTGAAACCTACCGTGGGCGGTACTGGGATTGAACCAGTGACCTCTTCCGTGTCAGGGAAGCGCTCTCCCGCTGAGCTAACCGCCCGCGAGGCGGAAGCGGGAATCGAACCCGCGTACAGGGCTTTGCAGGCCCTTGCCTAAGCCACTCGGCCATTCCGCCACCGGCCGCCCGCCGTGAGGGGGAGCGAGCCAAGGTGCCTGCAGAGCCGCGCGGACTGTCTTGTACGCGAGACGGCGTCCGGCACCTCCGAGCGGACGACGGGATTCGAACCCGCGACCCTCACCTTGGCAAGGTGATGCTCTACCAGCTGAGCCACGTCCGCACTAGCTGCCCGCCTGCACGGGCCACGCGACGCCGGGAAGATACTGCCTGGCGTGCGATCAGAACTGTAGCCGATCCTCGCCAGCCCGCCAATTCGCCCCGGCGATCAGCGGAAACCAGCCTACCGCAGATCGCCGCCGCCGGCCGCCGCCCAAGCTTCGCCGGGGTCGACCGCCCCACAACTCACACTACGACGACGACGAGCGCCTCGCGCCCGGCCGGAGGTCGGCATATGCCGCACGCCGCCCAGATGGCAGGCTGTCAGCCATGCGAACAGTGATCGTCAGCGGCGACCCGCTCACCATCGAAGATGTCGTGGATGTCGCCCTCGCCCGGGTCCAGGTCGAACTCGGCCCGGATGTACCGGCCAGGATGCGGGCAAGCAGGGACGTCGTGACCGCCGCCATCCATGGTACCGACGCCGTCTACGGCGTCAACACGGGCTTCGGCGCACTTGCCGACACCAGGGTCGGCGAGCAGGACCTGGCGACGCTCCAGCGCGCGATCGTGATGTCACACGCGGCCGCCACCGGCGAGCCGCTGAACGACGAGACGGTGCGCGCGATACTGCTGCTCCGGGCCAGGACGCTGGCGGCCGGCTACTCGGGCGTGCGGCCGGACCTTCCCGCCCGGCTGCTCGAGATGCTGAACTGCGGCCTGCTGCCCGTGATCCCCGGCAAGGGCTCCGTCGGCGCTTCTGGCGACCTCGCCCAACTCGCCCACCTGGCCCAGCCGCTGATCGGCGAGGGACGGCTCCGCGCCGCCGGTGACGAGCGCAGCGGCCGCCCCGCCGCCGAGGTGCTCGCCGAACACGGTATCGAGCCGCTCGTCCTGGCGCCGAAGGAGGGCCTGTCGCTGGTCAACGGCACGGAGCCGATGCAGGCGCTGCTCGCATTCTCCGTGCACGACGCCGAGCTCCTGGTCAAGGCGGCCGATGTCGCCTGCGCCCTGTCGGTGGAGGCACTGCTGTGCACCGACCGCCCGTACGACGAGCGGGTCCAGGTGATCAGGCCGCATCCCGGCCAGCTGACCAGCGCCGCCAACCTGCGGGCGCTGCTCGCCGGGTCCGGGCTGATGGCCAGTCACCGGGCCAGCACCCACGCCGTGCAGGACGCCTACTGCCTGCGGTGCGCCCCGCAGGTCCACGGTGCCGTCCGGGACGTGCTCACCTTCGCCAGGAACATCCTCGAGACCGAACTCGGCGCGATCGTCGACAACCCGGTCATCGTTCCCGACGGCGAGGTCATGACGACCGGCAACTTCCACGGCGAGCCGCTTGCCTTCGCCGCCGACATGCTCGCGATGGCGATCTCCGAGCTCGCCAGCATCAGCGAGCGCCGGGTGGACCGGATGCTCGACCCGGCGTTCTCGCGCGGCCTGCCGCCGTTCCTGGCCCCGGCCGCGGGCACGAACTCCGGCTACATGCTGGCCCAGTACACCGCCGCGTCCCTGGTCAGCGAGAACAAGGTGCTTGCCCATCCGGCCAGCGTCGACACCATCCCCACCTCGGGCAAGCAGGAGGATCACGTCTCGATGGGCTGGACATCGGTGCGAAAGCTCCGCGAGGTGGTTTCGAACGTGCGCACCTGCCTGGCAGTCGAGATTTTGTGCGCAACGCAAGGCATCGGGCTTCGATCGGGCATAGCAGCACCCGCCGCGCCCGTGGCAGCTGTCCACGACGTCGTCCGGGCCAAGGTGCCCGCCATGGACGTCGACAGGGAGGTTAGCGACCAGATCATGACCGTCGAGCGGCTGATGCCCGATCTCTGCTCGGCGGCCAGTGCGGCCTGCGGCGGGCTGGCCTAGCGAATGGGTGCGTTGAACTCGCAATTTGTCCCGCGAGCGCATAGCGTCTGGGGTCATGGCGGTCTGGATGAACGGGGACGTCCTCCCCGACGATGACGCGAAAGTCTCCGTCTTCGACCACGGACTCGTGGTGGGCGACGGCGTTTTCGAGACGATCAAGGTAGCGAGCGGCGTTCCGTTCGCCATGACCAGGCACCTGGTGCGGCTGCGCAAGTCCGCGCTCGGGCTCGGCCTGCCCGAGCCGGACATCGAGCAGATCAGGGGCGGCGCGCTGGCCGTGATCGCGGCGTCGGGCGGCCTGCCGCTCGCCCGCCTCCGGGTGACGGTGACCGGCGGCAAGTCGCCACTCGGCTCCGAGCGCGGCAACGCGCCGGTGACTGCGATCGTGGCGATGGCCGAGCAGCCCAAGCCGGCGCCCACGGTCGACGTGGTCACCGTGCCCTGGCCCAGGAACGAGCGCGGCGCGCTGTCCGGGCTGAAGACGACCTCGTACGGCGAGAACGTGCGCGCGCTTGCCTACGCGGCCGAGCGGGGCGGCAGCGAGGCGATCTTCGCCAACACCGCCGGCCAGCTGTGCGAGGGCACCGGCAGCAACGTGTTCGTGGTGATCGGCGGCAGGCTGCTGACCCCGCCGCTGTCCTCGGGCTGCCTGGCCGGGGTCACCAGGGCACTGGTGATCGAATGGGCCGACGCCGAGGAGCAGGATCTGCCGCTTGACGCGCTGGCCGGGGCCGAGGAGGCGTTCCTGTCCGGGACGACGAGGGATGTGCAGCCGATCAGGAACGTGGACGGGATCGCACTGGCCGCCGCGCCCGGCCCGGTTACCAGAAAGGCAGCGGAGATATTCGCGCTCAGGTCGGCCGAGTCACCCGACCCGTGACATCGCCAGAGCCGTGATTAATGGGGAAGTCCCCATTAATCACGGCTCCGTGGGACTTACGCCTGCCAGAGCAGGTCGTCGAGTTCGTTGTCGACGTCGATGAAGTCGCCTTCTGCGCCAGCCGGGATGATGCCGTAAGTGCTCCTGAGGAACTCCGCGGTGGCGCTCAGCGGTGCCTCGAAGTGGGCCTCGCCGAACGGCGACGAGAGCGCGATGTTCAGGATGTCCGCACCGTCCTGGCCGTTCGGCCAGACCTTCACGTCGCCCTCGCCAGCCTGTGCTTCAAGGCCCGCAGACAGCAGCTCCCGTGCGAAGATCCACTCAACCGGCTCGTCGGCTCCGACGTGGAATGCCATCTTGATCGCATAAGGATCGTCGGCGCAGTAGTCGAGACTGGTCACCAGGGGAACGGCTCCATGCTCGGGGACTACCAGGCTGAGGCCCAGCTCAGCGGAGACCGTAACGCTGTTCATCATGGGGTTCTGACCTTTGCCCTTGTCGCATCACGGAGAACCGTCATGCGTAATTGGTGCGGTTGCCATCACATTTGATGGACCTTGGTTCCGCGGAACTGTTGCCTTGGGGGGTTGATTCCGCGATACCGACCGCTCGTAACCTCGGTCACTGATCACCAAAACGCCTGTGACCTGGTCAAACGCTTCAGGAAGCAGAACGCCGAAATTCGCGCGGACTGTTCCTGTGACCTGCCCTAACACGGTGTGACGTTCGTCTCACTCACGGTGTCGTAAAGTTTCGGCACAATCCTCGCCTCGCCCGCGCGCGGCTGCCCGCCGGGTTGCTCGCAGGTGTTTCCGCGATGCCGGCCGGGACGCTGATGCGCTAGTCTGTGATGGCCCCGCGGGACTGTCTTGTCAGTCGGCGGGCGAGGGCGATTGGCTCAGCGGGAGAGCGCCTCGTTCACACCGAGGAGGTCACTGGTTCGATCCCAGTATCGCCCACCAGGTCAGAGGCCCAGAAGCTCAGAAGTCCGCCCGATCTGGGGGCAAAACTGGGGGCTAAGTGTTAGGGTCGCCCGGTGGCAAATCGGGGCAGGCGCGGCGAGGACGCCGTCTACTACGACCACCAGACGGGCACTGTCTGCCGCGACGCGCGCTATCACCGTAAGTGCTCCGGGCGCTGGCGTGCCGAGGTCAGCCTGGGCAAGGATGGCGCGGGCAAGCGCGTGCGGCGGCGGGTAGCGGCCAAGACCAAGACGGAGCTGTACGAGAAGCTGGACGAGCTGCGGCAGGAGCTGGCGATCGGGTCCGGTCGTCGTCCACCTACACCGTGGACATGGCCATCACCCACTGGCTGGATTCCCAGGCCGACCGTCACCCCAAGACTGTGACCACGCGGTCGGAGCTGCTCGCCCCGATCCGCAAGTCCATCGGCGCAGTCGTGCTCCGCAAGCTGACGGCCGACGACGTCCTGGACGCGCTGAAGGAGTCGGCCGCGACCAGGGCGAGCCGCACTGTCCGGGACACCCGCGCGAACCTGGAGCGGGTGATCACCTACGCCCAGGCGCGGGGCCTGGTGGCCAGGAACGTGGCAGCGCTGATCAAGGCACCGCCCGGCACTGCCCCAGGCCGTCCGAGCCGGGCGCTGAACGTCGACCGGGCCCTGGCCGTACTCCAGGCTGCCCGCGCCGACCGGATCTACGCCTACGTCGTGCTGTCGCTGTTGACCGGCATCAGGACCGAGGAGGCCGCGCGCTGCGGTGGGACCACGTCGACCTGGAGGCCGAGCCGCCCAGCGTGGCCGTCTGGCGGTCGGTGCGGGCGCACGGTGACGTCAAGACGCCCAGCTCCCGGAGGACGCTCGTGCTCCCCGCGCGAGCATGTCGGCGCGCTCAGGAGCCACCGGGAACGGCAAGCCGAGGAGCGCGAGGCAGCGGGCAAGCTGTGGACCGACACCGGCCTGGTCTTCACGACCACCCTGGGCGGCCCGCTGGACGCGGCCAACGTCCGCCGCAGTTTCCGCCGGAACTGCAAGGCGGCCGGGATTGGCGAGAACTGGACGCCGCGCGAGCTTCGGCACACCTTCGTTTCAGTCATGTCCGACGCCAAGGTGCCAATCGAGCGCATCGCGGACCTGCTCGGCCACGCGGGCGGATCTCGGGTGACCGAGACGGGACCGCCGCAGCCATCGCCGCGCACACTCTCATGCATGTTTGCCTCGCCGGGCAATAAGTCAACTCACATAACACGCCTTAGGACGGATCGTAGGCGAGCCCGCTGACACTGCCGGGAAGACAGGAGGTCAGCCAGCGGTTATAGTTGGTACCAAAGTCGGTACTAGCCCCAGCAAGGGAGGCGTGTGGAGGATGCCCGCTTTGAACATCAGGTTCAGCGAGGACGAGCTGGAGGGCCTGCGCCGCCAGGCTCGGGTGCAGGGGACGTCGATGACCACTCTGGCCCACGATCTGGTGGTGGGGCGGACCGAGCGTGCTCAGCACAACGCTCTGGTCCTCGGGGCCAGCGCCCGTGTCATGGGGATGAGCGAGGAGCTGCTCAAGCGCCTCGCGGACCGTTGACGGTCTATCTCGACCTGGAGGAGGTTCTGGCCATCCACGATGCCCTGCTGCAGGGTGTCGGGGAGATCCGGGACGTCGGTTCTATCCAGTCGGCCCTCGGCAGGCCGCAGGCGACTGCATTCGGCGAGGACGCCTACCCGACAGTGTTCGAGAAGGCCGCCGCGCTGATGCAGTCGCTTGCCTGCAACCACGGGTGGGTGGACGGCAACAAGCGCACCGCGTGGGTGGCTACGATGACATTCCTGGACGTCAATGGTCATCGGCTGGACCCGGAGTTCGACGTGGACGCGGCCGAGGAGTTCGTGGTTGCAATCGCGGAGGGCAGGATCTCAGGAGTGCCCGAAATCGCGGCCGAGCTGGTCAAGTACACGGGGTAGCCGTTGCTTGCTGCTACTTGCTCCTGCGGTTCGCGGCAAGCCGATGCGCCAGCTCGTCCAGCGGCTTCTCCGCCGCCTTCACGGCAGTCTCCAGGTCGTACGCGGTGGCGAGGTCACCGCCAGTCCTGCCCGAGATGTAGCCGACCTTCCAGCCGACGAAATCGGGCTCGAAGGTGATCCCGATGCCGTGGATGTAGGCCGCCTCCAGCAGGTTGCCGATGTACTCCAGCGCCGCCGGGGTGACCTGAAACTGGGGCTGCTCGTCCGTCATGGTCGACACGATAGCGAGATCAGCAGACCGGCGCGCTCCTACGGCAGCCCAGAATTTCGGGGCCGGGGCTCCAGGTATCTTGACGGCGAGGTAAATGGCTGGGCGGCCAGGTGCTCGGGTGGCGCGGGCAGGGCCAGTTTCTGGTCCTGGTCCTGGTCATGCCGTGCCCCGCCTTCTCGGTCATGGTTCCGACACATACAAGGAATTTTTTTTAAGCTCCACGGCGGACAGGCCGGTCATCATGGAGCCCGCACTGAGCAGCGCAAACGCCAGGGGCTTGTCAGGTACCGCTGTTGAGCCGAGCGCGGCAGCGGCCAGCGCGGCGCACAGCGCACGCACCATTGCCGACCGCTCAACTCGCATGGGCAAACAATACCGCTGGTCAATGGCACGTCCTGGCACTCGCCGCGCTGGACTGTACGTCGAGCGGGGCACACCCGGTCGTGTGTCGTGCTCTCTACATCGGCTCCGTGACGAACCAGCCCATCCCCTTGACGCTCTTGACCAGGCCCTCGTCGGCCAGCAGCCGGACCGCGCGGTCGAACGTGTGGCCGCCAACGCCGAACTCCTGCTCGGCGTCCCGCTTGGACAAGATGCGACGGCCGGGCGGGTACTCGCCTGACTCGACGCGGGCGCGGATCAGGTCGGCGAGCTGCCGGTAGGCGGGCACCGGCCCGTCGTAGTCGATCACGCCTGGCATACCCCCGACCGTAGGAACGGGGGGTGAAGCCGTCTTACCCAGGCCGATGCCCTCCCATGCGGGCCTAGGCGGGCTTATGCTCCTGCCAAGGAACTACACCGACCCGGAAGGGATCACCGATGTTCTCGAATGGCGGAAGCCTCAAGCCCGAATCGACCGACAGCGGCACGCACGACGGACTGCCCTGGATCTTCCGGCTCAGGAAGCTGCCCCGCATGCTCGGCACGACGATGGCCGCTGCGGCCCTGGCCGGTGCCCTGGCCGGTGCCCTGTCGGCTGGTGCGGCAGCACACGTGACGGCTGCCCCCAGCGCCCAGTGCGGCGTCTACCTGCACTCCAGCCAGTGCGGTTAGCGCCGGGCCAAGTTCAGCGGTCGGAAGGAGGAAGATCAGGGTGACCCAGATCGAGCGCCCGAACACCAAATACGTCAACCCGGCCAGGGCCGAGCTGGCCGCCGAGATGCAGCTCGTGGAGAACAGCGCCAGGGACATCGTCGCCCAGGCCAAGGGCGGCGAGATGGGCGAGCACGGCGCGACCCAGGCCCTGCAGCGTCAGCTCGCGAAGGCGCACGAGCTGGGCATCCGCTGGAAGGACGCCGAATTGGCCCAGGCAGCAGCGGACTCTGCCGAGCTGCGCGGCCTCAAGGATGAGGGGGAGGGGTTGGTCCGCCGCCTCGCTGACAAGCAGGTCGATCCGATCGCGGCGGCCCACGCGATGCGCGGTCTGGTCGACAAGGCCTTCGCGCTGGGCGAGGTCGAGGAGATCGTGACCACGACCTGACCGCCGACCGGTGCCCCGGTTCGCCAGCCTTCCGCTACGCGAGCCGGGGCGTCCTGCTGTCTGGGCTATGCTTCGGCCGGTACCAGGCGCTCGTGCACCCCGGAGTCCCGCATCGGACCACGAGGCGCGTGGGGACCGCTTGATTCGGGTACGGGATGTCGGTCATCGGATGCTGCTCCGCATGAATGGTCGGTCCAGGAGATCAGTTAGCGGCGGGCAGGCTACGGCATGCCGTGCTTGTGCCAGTACGCTTTCCAGCGGCTCGGCACAGGTACCTTCAGGCAGTCGCGAAGTACGCGCGTGAGATCGCTGTTGGGTGCGTTGCCCTGCCCGCCGCCGTCCGCGATCTCCTTCTGTTCGTCGCTGCGCAGCGGCTGCGTGACCTGGGTGCCGAGGGCGTGCAGCCAGTGCTCGGTCCAGCCGTGCTTGTAGAGCGGGCCGGTCCTAACTGGGTTCCAGCAAAGCTGCTGGTCGGCGGTGACACCGGACGGCAGGCCTGACGAGTGCGTGGTGTGCGTCGCCGGGGAGTGCGATGGGTTGCCGCTGGCCGCGCAGCCGGTCACCGCCAGGGCGGCCGCCACGGACGCGGTAAAGATCATCTTCTTCAAGAAACGCTCCTCCTTCGTGGTTGATCTGGAGCGGCGCGACGGGCTGGGCAATCACGGTTGCCGGGCCTCCTTGCCCGCCTGCGGCGCGGCCCTCGCCAATACTTGCAGCCGGTGACCTCACGGCAGGGGCGGCCGACACCCAGTGCGCCGATCGTGCGGCGCGCGCCCTCATCCCAGAGCTAGGCGAGCTGGTCAAAGAGCGCGTCGTTCGCGCCGAGCTGCTGGATCACCATACGCGGGCACTATCATCGGAGCCCGGTCGCTGAGGCCAAGCGCACCGCTAGCATCCCCCGGCGACATCCGAACCAGGGTAGGCAGTGCCCCGCCGCGTGCGTCAGCTCGCCGGACAGTGCCGGGCGCCACCCCACAGCGCGAACAGGTCGGCCGAGACAGTGCAGCGGTGCCCTCCGCTTGGTCCCCGGCGGCTTTGACAGTGCAGAGACTGAGCTACCCCAGCATTACGGCCGAAGTCCTGGCAGTGCCTCACGGAGGATCGGGACAGTGCACGGCGACATCCGATAGAGTCCACGAATCGATGACCTGTTCGGGGTCACGCAGGCCCCCGCTAACTTGGCGATTCGCCTGGGCGTTGGGAGCCTAACCGGGAGCCTATGTGCGCAGCTTTGTGATCTGCGGCTACTTGCTAGCTCCGACGAAAGCCCAGGTAGGACCGTACGTGGGCGGTCTGGAGCGGACCAGGCCGGAAGGCTTGTGGTCCGTTCACACCGAGGAGGTCACTGGTTCGATCCCAGTATCGCCCACGAGCCGGCCTTACCTGCTCGGCGGCCTTGGGCCGCCTTCGCGTCAGGCGGCGATACCTCCCCCGGGGGGCCGAAGCCCGCACCCGCGCGGCCACGGCGCCGGCAGCGGTTAGCTCTTATCCGGGCGCCGAGATTCCTAGCCTTCGAGGCTGAAGATCACGCAGGTCGAGGTGGCATGCGCTAGCAGTCGGTCCCGTGCGTCGGTGAGCCTGGCCTCGGCCATGGCAGTCCGCGATCCGCGCGACAGGACAGTGCCGGCGGCGATGACGCGGCCCGTGTCTGCCGTGACCGGGCGCAGGTACCTGGTCGTGAGGTCGATCGAGAACTGCACCATCCAGCGCGCGCTCTCGGTACTCGGGGACAGGCGGACCTTCGTGGTGCTGCGCGAGGTATTCAGCGGGATCAGGCGCTTCGACGACATGCGGATCCGCACGAGCATCCCGCGTCAGGTCCTCAGCGGCCGGCTGGCCAGGCTCGTGGCGGAGGGCCTGCTGCGCCGCGAGCCCTACCGGGAGCCGAGCCAGCGGCAGCGCGCGGAGTCCTGGCTGACCCGCAAGGGCCTGGACTCGTACCCGATCCTCGTCGCGCTCAACGAGTGGGGCACGGCGTACTACGCCGACGAGCAGGGATCCCCGCTGGCCTTCCGGCACCGCAACTGCGCTGGTGAGGTTGGCGTGACGCTCAGCTGCTCGGATGGCCACGACGTCACCAGCGTGCGCGACGTGCTTCCCGCGCCCGGCCCCGGCGCTGGCCGGCTCCGCGCTCCATAGTCAGCCGGGGCTCCCAGGCGGCCGTGATCAACGGTTTACCAGAACGATGGCCATCTGTTAGCGCGGCACGGGAAAATCAGAACGTGACGCAGGGTAGTTGCGACGATACTTTCTGCTGTCGATGATCTGGCTTGCGGAATGGCGGGGGACGGGAGATTCGCGTGCCGGGAGATGGGAAGCCCAGCCGCGCACGTCGCCGGAGCGTGGCGTTCCGGGTGGGCATCGCCGCGGCGGTAGTAGCGGCAGTGGCCATCCTGGCCGGGACCGCGGGCCTGGCCGTGAACGCAGCCTCCGGGTCCGATCACCGGCCAGCCGCGCCCGGGCAGTCAGGTCGCCCTCAGCAGGCGGCCGGACCGCTGCGGGTCGTAGCGGTCAGCCCGTCGGATGGCACCGCCCGCCTCAGCGGCGCTGCGTCCGTCCAGATTGACTTCTCCGCCGCCGTCGCGCGCGCCTCGGCTCACCCGCGCCTGAGCCCGAACGTCCCTGGCCAGTGGCAGGCATCAGGCAGCACGCTGATGTTCACCCCGGATACTCCGCTCGCGCCCTCGACGAGATTCACGCTGCGGATCCCCGCCGGACAGGCGGGCATCAGGTCCGCCGCCGGGAGCCTGCTGGCGAAGCCGGTGACGACGCACTTCAAGACCGCGGCGTACTCGCAGCTCCGGCTGGCCGAACTGCTCGGCAACCTCGGTTACCTGCCGCTGTCCTGGCAGCCCGGTGCCGGAGGCCGCCTGTCGAGTGATCCGACCAGAGACCGGGCGGCGAGCCAGCAGGAGCTGGCCTACAGCCCGCCGACTGGCTCGTTCACCTGGCAGGCTGGGTATCCGGCCTCGCTGCGGAGTCAGTGGCTGCCCGGCCGGCCCAACCCGGTGGTCCGCGGGGCGGTCATGGCGTTCAAGGCGCAGCACCGGATGGCTATCAACGCGGACACCACCGGCAAGTTCTGGGACGAGCTCTTCGCCGCTGCCCAGGCCGGCCAGCGCGACACGGTCGGCTACACCTACGCCATCGCGAGCAAGGGATCTCCGGAGACTCTGACGATCTGGCACGACGGCCGGGTTGTCCTGCGCAGCCTCGCCAATACCGGCATCCCGGTCGCTCCGACCGCATCCGGCACGTTCCCCGTCTACCTGAGGTACAGGTACCAGGTCATGCAGGGCACCAACCCGGACGGGAGCCACTACGCCGACCCCGTGACGTTCGTGGCGTACTTCGATGGCGGCGACGCTGTCCACTACTTCCCGCGCGGATCGTACGGCTCACCGCAGAGTCTCGGCTGTGTCGAACTGCCCTACAGCGATGCCGAGCGGGCGTGGCCCTACCTCACCTATGGCAGCCTGGTAACCGTTACCGGCTGACTTCCTGCGGCAATTCCCGTCCTGGACGGGCGGCTGACGTCCCCTGTCCGGCGCGGCTTCTCCGACTGCTCACGCGGCCCCGCAGTCCGGCCGGCCCGATTCCCCAGGTCGCATACACTGCGTGCGGGCAGCCATTATTTTGTGCCTGTTTCTTCATCTGATCTGCGAGCCGGCTGCGCTCCGGGTTACCTACACTCGCAGGGGAGGAAGAGGTGGTACAGATCGGGGCACACAGCAGGCGGCCTGGACAGGATGGCCAGCCCACAGAAGGCACTGGCGGATCGGCGGAATCCGCGGCGGAGACCAGAGCACCTGAGTCGGCCAGTACCCCTGAGCCGGCCAGGCGTCCTGAGCCAGTCAGTAGTGCTGAGCCGGCCAGTCTTGCCGGGTCGGCGAAGGCCGCGGAGACCGGAGGCTCGGCCGGCCAGGCCCGTTCGATGAGCCCGTCAGGGTCGGTATCAGTCTGGCCAGCATCAGGCTCGGTCTGGCCAGCATCAGGCTCGGTCTGGTCGGCAGGTCCGGCCGGGTCGTCCGGGGCTTCACGACCGTCCGGGCCGTCTGCGGCAGACACCACGGCTGCGGCCAAGAGCCCGTCGGGATCGAGCGTGCCGATCAGTCCAGCCGGGACGAGCCCATCCGGATCGGTCCGGTCCGACGACGCCGGAGCTTCCGGTGCGGCGGCGGCGCTGTTCACCCCGAAGGCGGCCTCCGGCTCGGGTGGTGCCGAGCAGACCGTGCGGCGCGCTGATCCGCTGACCGCGCCTGGCCCGCTCTTCACGAAGAAGGCGGCCGACGCCGGGCCTGCGGCTGACAACGGGCCGGCCAGCGCGTCGGGCTCGGTCCGGCCCGATGACCTGGCGACCCGGCCAGGACCTACGTTCACCAAGAAAGCCGATCGGCCGGACGATGCGACCGCATCCGAGCGGGCCGCTGATCCGCTGAGCGGGCCAGCCGAGGTCTTCATGCCGAAGGCCGGACCGGGTGCGGCTGGCGCGGCTGCGGCGGGTTCGGCGGCCGCTGGATCGTCGGCCTGGACCGCTGACCCGCCGACTCCGCTTGGTTCGGCTGGTCCGTCGAGTCCGCTTGGTTCGGCTGATCCGGCGTGGGCGGCTGAGACAGCGAGTCCGCTCGGTTCGGCTGGTGCGGCGTGGGCGGCGGAGGCGCCAAGTCCGCTGGGCTCGAGCGCTGAGGCGTGGACGGCGGACGGGACGAGGCCGCTGGGCGCGGTCGGTCCCGCCTGGACGGCTGGTTCGCTCGCCGAAGTCGCATCGGCCCGCCGAGCGGGCGACCCGCAGCCCGGCAGCCCGCAGCCCATCGGCTCGCAGCGCGGCAACCTGCGGCCCGGCAACACTGGCGTCGGCAACTCGGAGGCCGGCAACTTCGAGCCTGGCGGTTCCGGTACCGGGGCCTCAGGCACCGGCGGATCCGGCACCGGCGGATCCGGGACCGGCGGATCCGGGACCGGCGACACGCAGACGGCCACTCCCGCCGCTCCGGCCGGGCCATCCTGGTCACTCGCCTCGCTGGGCCTGGCGGGACCCGCCAGCGCCGCCGATGCGCCGAACACTCCGGCTGTCGCCGCGACCGGCGGCCCGCCCAGCACCGGCGGCCCAGCGGACTGGGGCGGCTCTGGCGGCTGGGGCGGTTCCGGCGGCTCCGGGGGGTCCGGCGGCTCGGCTGGTTCCGGCGGCTCGGGTGGCTGGGGGAGCGGCCCCGCCGACCCGCCCGCTCCGGCCCGCCCGAATCAGCGGCGTCGGCTTGGTCCCCTCATCGGCGTCGCCGCCGCGGTGGCCGTGCTTGTCGGTGGCGGCGGTACCTATCTCTACCTGCAGAAGTCGAGCCCGGCGCACGCTGCGGGCAGCGGGTCGGCTAACAACGCGAGCCCGGCCGCCAAGGGGCCCGAGCATGTCGTATCGGTCACGCCCGCGGGCGGCACGACGGGCGTCAACGGCGCAGCGGACATCAGCGTTCTCTTCTCCGAGCCGCTGAGCCCGACCTCGCCGATGCCCGCGCTTAAGCCGGCGATCGACGGCACCTGGCAGCGCCACGCCAACAAGGCGGTCTTCGTTCCCGCCCGTGGCTTCTCCCCGAGGACAAAGGTCACGGTCCAGGTCCCTGGCGGCAGTGCCGGCGTCCAGTCGACGGGAGGCGGCCTGCTCGCGACGCCCGTCACCGCGACGTTCCGGACCGGAAAGCTCAGCGACGTCCGGATCGAGCAGCTGCTTGCCCAGCTCGGGTACCTGCCGCTGACGTGGGCACCGGCGACCGGGGCGGCGGCACCGCTGACCGATGCCCACGCGCAGCTCAGCGCCGCCTACAGCCCGCCCGCAGGAACCTACACCTGGCAATCCGGGTACCCGTCCGCCCTGATGCGGCTGTGGCGCCCCGACAAGCCGAGTCAGGTACTCCAGGGCGCTGTGATGGCGTTCCAGGCCGATCACGGGCTGACGTCGGACCTGATCTATGAGAATCAGCAGGGGCTGACCCTGAGCGGGTCGATCGGCCACCGGCTGTGGCGAGCGCTGTTCCGCGCGATTTCACGCGACGCGACGAACAAGCATGGCTACACCTACGCGCTGGCGAGCCAGAAGGCGCCGGAGACCCTGACTGTCTGGCATGACGGCGCCAAGATCTTCAGGAATCTGGCGAATACCGGTATTCCGGTCTCGCCCACGGCGGTCAGGACCGACCCGGTGTACATCAGGTACCAGAGTCAGATCATGAAGGGCACCAACCCGGACGGAACGAAGTACGCAGACCCGGTCGCCTGGGTTGCGTACTTCCACGGTGGCGAGGCGGTGCATTACTTCCCGCGTTACAGTTACGGGTCGCAGCAGAGCCTCGGCTGCGTGGAGCTGCCGTGGGGGCCGGCGAAGCGGATCTGGCCATACCTGACCTTCGGGACATTGGTTACCGTCACGGCGCCGTAGCGCGGCGACGTCGCACGAACTCTGCGGCCGGGCCGCCCGCCCGCCGTCGTCCTAGGTGGCCCGGCCGAGCGATAACTAGCGCGCGCCGACAGCATGCTGCCCGCTAGCATCGAAGCTTGCGGGCGATCAGATGAGCCCGATCAGCAAGCCAGAGTTCTCGGAGCAGAGATCTCGGCCAGACCTAAGGAGCCAGCAGTGCCTGCCGACAAGCTGCACATCACCCTCGCCGGACGCGAGCACGTGGTGGAAGCCGGCACGACGGCTGGTGAGGCGCTGGCCGCCGGCGGGGGAGGCGACGCGGTCGCCGCCCGGGTCAACGGCACCGTGCGGGACCTCGCCTGGCAGCTCAGCGACGATGACACCATCGAGCCGGTCGACCTGCACTCTCCTGACGGCCTCGCGATCCTGCGGCATTCCACCGCGCACGTGCTGGCCCAGGCCGTTCAGGAGCTGCATCCTGACGCGAAACTGGGCATCGGCCCGCCAGTCGAGAATGGCTTCTACTACGACTTCGACGTAGCCGATCCGTTCAGCCCGGACGATCTCAAGGCGATCGAGCAGAAGATGCGTCAGATCGTCAAGCAGGGCCAGCGGTTCAGCCGCAGGGTCGTCTCCGACGCCGACGCACGCGCCGAGCTGGCGGCCGAGCCGTACAAGCTCGAGCTGATCGGCCTCAAGGGCGCGGGCACTGAAGTCGGGGCCGAGGAGTCCGTCGAGGTCGGCGGCGCCGAGCTGACCATCTACGACAACCTGGACCCGGCCACCGGCGAGCAGCGCTGGAAGGACCTGTGCCGCGGCCCGCATCTGCCGACCACCAGGGCAGTCCCGGCGTTCAAGCTGATGCGCAGCGGCGGTGCTTACTGGCGCGGCAGCGAGAAGAACCCCCAGCTCCAGCGGATCTACGGCACCGCCTGGCCGTCGCGCGACGAGCAGGACGAGTACCTGCGGATGCTGGCGGAGGCCGAGAAGCGCGATCACCGCAAGCTCGGCGCCGACCTCGACCTGTTCTCGTTCCCGACCGAGATCGGCAGCGGGCTGCCGGTGTTCCATCCCAAGGGCGGAACCATCCGCCGGGTGCTGGAGGACTACTCGCGTCGCCGGCATGAGGAAGCCGGGTACGAGTTCGTCAACACCCCGCACATCACCAAGTCGACCCTGTTCGAGACCTCAGGTCACCTCGACTGGTACGCCGACGGGATGTACCCGCCCATGGAGATGGAGGGCGCGACGTACTACCCGAAGCCGATGAACTGCCCGATGCACATCCTGATCTACGCATCGCGGGGCCGGTCCTACCGCGAGCTGCCGCTGCGGCTGTTCGAGTTCGGGACGGTGTACCGGTACGAGAAGTCCGGCGTCGTGCACGGGCTGACCAGGGCGCGAGGGTTCACCCAGGACGATGCCCACATCTTCTGCCGCCCTGATCAGCTCGAGGACGAGCTAGCCAGCCTGCTCGACTTCGTCGTCGGCCTGCTGCGGGACTACGGCCTCACCGAGTTTGAGGCCGAGCTGTCGACCAGGCCGGAGAAGTTCGTCGGCGAGATCGCCGAGTGGGACAAGGCCGAGGCCGCCCTGAAGCACGCGCTTGACGTCTCGGGGCTTCCCTACATCATCGCCGAGGGCGAGGGCGCGTTCTACGCGCCCAAGATCGACGTCCACGTGAAGGACGCGATCGGCCGCCGCTGGCAGCTCTCCACGCTCCAGGTGGACTTCCAGGAGCCGGGCCGGTTCGGCATCGAGTACACCGCGGCGGACGGGACCAGGCAGCGGCCGCTGATGATCCACCGGGCCCTGTTCGGCTCGATCGAGCGGTTCTTCGGGATCCTGGTCGAGCACTACGCGGGAGCGTTCCCGCCCTGGCTGGCCCCCATCCAGGTGGTCGGGATCCCGATCTCCGACGCGCACGTGCCGTACCTCGAGGATGTCGCCGCCCGGCTGCGCAGGCGCGGGATCAGGGTTCAGGTCGACGCCGGCGCGGAGCGGATGCAGAAGAAGATCAGGACCGCCCAGCAGCAGAAGGTGCCGTACATGCTGCTGGCGGGCGATGACGACATCGCCGCCGGAGCCGTCTCGTTCCGCTACCGCAGCGGCGAGCAGCGTAATGGCGTCCCCGTCGACGAGGCCATCGAGGAGATCGTCGCCGCAGTCGAGCAGCGCATCCAGGTCTGACTGGCAGAAGCAGGCGGGCCACAGGCCACCCGATCCTTCGAGATCATGGACAAGGGCGGGCAGGCCGCGCCGCAGCAGCGCCACCTATGCTGCATTCCATGGTGGATAGCGGACCGCCCGAGCTCGTGCCGCAAGAAGGCGTCGGCGCGCCCGACGGCTTCCGGCGGCTGTGGACGCCGCACCGGATGGCCTACATCAAGGGCGAGAACAAGCCAGGTGGTCCCGGCGCCGACGAAGGCTGCCCGTTCGACCACGTCCAGGAACTCCCCGACGCCGACGGCCTGATCGTCGCTCGCGGCACGCTGGTCTTCGCGGTCCTCAACCTGTACCCGTACAACAGCGGGCACCTCATGGTCTGCCCGAACCGCCACGTCGCCGACTACACCGACCTGGACGAGGCGGAGACAGCCGAGCTGGCGAGCTTCACCAGGATCGCGATGCGGGTCCTGCGTGCCGTCTCCGGCGCCCAGGGCTTCAACATCGGCATGAACATGGGCGGCGTGGCCGGGGCCGGCATCGCTGCTCACCTGCACCAGCACGTCGTCCCCCGCTGGGGCGGCGACTCCAACTTCATGCCCATCATCGCCCAGACCAAAGTCCTCCCCCAGCTCCTCTCCGAAACCCGCGACATCATCGCCGCAGGCTGGAAAGACGCCCAGTAACCCGCGTCCGATCGGCCTGGTGATGCGAGCCCTGGGGTTTTGTTCTGACCCATGAGAGCGGGTCCCGCAGGGCATCCAGCCGCGTAGCACAGTGACCCCGGGAAAGGTCTAACCTCACCCCGGCTTGGACTCGGTCGTAACTTTCTCGGCGAGATGCGATGGCAGCGGCTCGTAGCGCAGGTAGGACCGCGAGAAGGAGCCTGTGCCCTGGGAGATCGACCGCAGGTCGATCGAGTACCTGGTCAGCTCCAGCTCGGGGATCTCGGCCTTGACCAGCGTCCGCCCGCCGGCCACCGGCTCGGTGCCGAGCACGCGCCCGCGCCGCGACGACAGGTCGGACATCACGGCGCCGACGTAGTCGTCCCCGATCAGCACGGACACCTCGTCGACCGGTTCGAGCAGCTGCGGCTGCGCCTTCTCTGCCGCGTCGCGCAGCGCTGCGCGGCCGGCCTTCTGGAACGCCATGTCGGAGGAGTCGACCGGGTGGGCCTTGCCGTCGTACAGGGTCACCTTGATGTCGACCATCGGGTAGCCGGCGATGACCCCCTGCTCCATCTGGGTCCGCAGGCCCTTCTCCACCGACGGGATGAACTGCCTGGGCACCACGCCGCCGACGATCTTGTCGACGAACTCCAGCCCGCTGCCCGACGGCAGCGGCTCGACCTCGATATGGCAGATCGCGTACTCGCCGTGCCCGCCGGACTGCTTGACGTTCCGGCCGAGGCCGTTCGCCTTGGCGCCGACCGTCTCGCGCAGCGGCACCCGCAGTCCCACGGTCTCGACAGCCACGCCGTACCGGCTGGACAGCCGGTCGAGCAGCAGATCGGTGTGGGCCTCGCCCATGCACCACAGCACGAGCTGGTGCGTCTCGGCGTTGTTCTCCAGCCGCAGGGTGGAATCCTCGGCGACCAGCCGGGCCAGCGCCTGCGACATCTTGTCCTCGTCCGCCTTCGACTTCGCGGCGATCGCGACCGGCAGCAGCGGCTCGGCCATCGCCCAGGCTTCCATCAGCAGCGGCCGCTCCTTCTCCGAGAGCGTGTCGCCGGTCTCGGCGCTGGTCAGCTTGGCCACCGCGCAGATGTCGCCGGCGGCGCAGGAGGCGATGGTGCGCTGCTGCTTGCCGAGCGGTGAGGTCAGGGCGCCGATCCGCTCGTCCAGGTCGTGGTCGGCGTGCCCGCTGGCGGCCCGGCCGTGGCCGGAGACATGCACGATCGCGTCGGGGCGCAGCGTCCCGGAGAAAACGCGGACCAGGCTGATCCGGCCGACGTACGGGTCCGAGGTGGTCTTGACCACCTCCGCGAGCAGCGGGCCGTCCGGGTCGGAGCTGATGCCGCTGACCGGCTTGCCGTCGATCGTCGTCACGGCCGGCATCGGATGCTCCTGCGGCGAGGGGAATGCCTGCGTCATCAGCTCGAGCAGCTCGGCCAGGCCGATGCCCTGCAGCGCCGCGGCGGGGATCACCGGGTAGAAGCTGCCTCTGGCGACCGCCTTCTCCAGGTCCTCGATCAGGATCTTCTGGTCGATCTCCTCGCCGGACAGATACCTGTCCATCAGGCTCTCGTCTTCGCTCTCCTGGATGATCGACTCGATCAGGGAGCCGCGGAACTCCTCCAGCTGGTCGACGTCGCCAGGCTCGGGATCGCGCTCGGCGCGCTTGCCGTCCGAGTACTCGTAGTACCGCTCGGACAGCAGCCCGATCAGGCCGCGGACGGTGCCCTGGCCGTCGCCGACCGGCAGGTACAGCGGGGCGACCGACTCGCCGAAGGCGGCCCGGCACGCGTCGAGTGCCTCGCTGAAGTCACCCCTGTGATGGTCCAGCTTGGTGATGACGACGGCCCGCGGCGTGCCAGCGTTGGCGCACTCGTCCCACAGCATCGAGGTCAGGCCGTCGACGCTGTCGGCGGCGGAGACGGTGAAAAGGGCCGCATCGGCTGCTCGCAGGCCTGCCCGCAGGTCACCGACGAAGTCGGCATAGCCGGGCGTGTCCAGGAGGTTCACCTTGACATCGTTGTGCACGAACGGCGTCAGGGTCAGGTTGACCGAGCGCTGCTGCCTGATCTCGACCTCGTCGAAATCGCTGGTGGTGCTGCCGTCCTCCACGCGGCCGGTCCGCTGGATCGTGCCTGTCGTGGCGAGCAACGCCTCAGCCAGCGTCGTCTTTCCGGCTCCGGAGTGGCCGACCAGCACAACGTTGCGCACGTTCTCGGGCTGGCCGGCCGCAGGTGCCCTGCCGGCGGCGCCCGATGTTGCCTTCTCCGCCATACCACCGCCTCCTCGTGTTCATGTTCGCTGCTGCTGCTGGTGCCAGCCTTTACCCACTGCTGCGCGACCACAAGCCCCCGGCCGCAATCGGCTCACCTGCCGCTCGCTGGCCGCGGCGCGCGGCCCGTTGGTGAAACGGATTGATCAACCGCCAGTAAGATCAAACGGACATGCTGAAGGTGCTGAGACCCGGTCTTGCCCAGCTGCTGACGCCAGTGGGGAAGGCTCTCGCGCGCACCCCGCTGACCCCGAACATGCTGACGGTCATCGGGGCGGTCGGCGTGACGGCCGGAGCGCTGACCCTGTTCCCGACCGGCCACCTGTTCGTCGGGACCGTGATCTGCACGGTATTCGTGCTCACCGACATGCTGGACGGAGCGCTGGCCAGGATCACCGGGAGCAGCGGCGTCTTCGGCGCCTTCCTGGACTCCACGCTCGACCGGGTAGCCGATTCCGCGGTGTTCGCCGGCATCGCGATCTGGCTGGCGGGCGGCGGGCACGACAGGCCGCTGGCCCTGGTGGCGCTGTTCTGCCTGGTCACCGGCGGGCTGGTGTCGTACGCAAAGGCGCGTGCCGAGGGTCTCGGGCTGCGCTGCGATGTGGGGATCGCCGAGCGGACCGAGCGGCTGCTGATCGGCCTCGTCGCTATCGGTCTGGCTGGTCTTGGCGTACCGTATGTCCTTCCTGCTGGCCTGTGGATTCTCGCCGTGCTGAGCGCGATCACCTTCGGCCAGCGGGTGTACGCGGTGCGCAAGGCAGCGACGCCGCGCCAGCCAGGTGCTCCCGCCGGCACCGGAGCCGCCGGAGTGCCGGGGGATTCCGGCGTCGCGGAGGCTCCGGGCAGCGCGGGAGCTTCAGGCAGCGCGGCCACCTAGAGCGCGTCGAGCGCTCGTTTGCGCAAGTCTCGGAGGTTATGGTGCCTGGTATGACAGCCGGTGCGCCGGCGCAGCCCGGCATGAAGGCCAGGCCAGGCATGCGGGCCCGGCTGGTCGGCGTTGCCTACGCGCTCGGCTGGTCGGCCATCTGCCGGCTGCCTGAGTCGTGGGCCGCGGCGGCCTTCCGCTTCGTCGCCGACATCGCGTGGCGCAGGCAGGGTCCCGGTATCCGGTTGCTGGAGGGCAACCTGATGCGCGTGCTCGGGCCTGCCGCGACCGGCCAGGAACTGCGGGCGGCCTCCCGCGCCTCGATGCGCTCCTACGCCAGGTACTGGCTGGAGATCTTCCGGCTGCCGGTCATGCCCGCCGAGCGACTGGTCGGCGGGATGATCGAGACCGGCGAGGTGGAGGCGATGCTGGCTAACCTGGCCGCCGGCCGTGGCGTCGTCGTGCCGCTGCCGCACATGGGCAACTGGGATCAGGCTGGCGCCTGGGTGATCGGCCGCGGGGCAGGTTCCTTCACCACCGTGATGGAGCGCCTCGAGAATGAGTCGGTGTACGAGCGGTTCGTCGCCTTCCGCGAGGGCCTCGGAATGGAGGTGCTGCCGGCCACCGGCGGCCCGCATCCGTTCGGCGTGCTGGCCCAGCGGCTGCGGGCAGGCAAGCTCGTCGCCCTGCCCTGCGACCGGGATGTTGCGGGCGGCGGTATTGAAGTCGACTTCTTCGGGGAAACAGCACTAATGATGGGCGGGCCGGCTGCGCTGGCGGTGCAGACTGGTGCCGCGCTGATGCCCGCCACGCTGTGGTTCGAAGGCGACCGCTGGGGCGTGCGCATTCACGAGGAGATTCCGGTGCCTGCTGTCGGGGACCGGCGGCAGAAGGCGGTTGCGATGACCCGCGAGATCGCGCGCGTCTTCGAGCAGGGGATCAGGGAGCACCCGGCCGACTGGCACATGCTGCAGCGGGTCTTCGTGGCCGATCTGGATCCTGAGCGGCTGGCTGTCTCCCGGGCCAGGCTTGCCGCCAGGGAGCGGGCGGCGCAGCGGAACGGCACCGGGCCGGGCCAGCGGAACGGCACCGGACCTGGCCAGCGGAACGGCACCGGACCGGGCCAGCCAGCGGCCGAGCAGCCGCCGCCCGCCAGCCCGGCGGCCGGCCAGCCATCGGCCGCTGACACGAGCGCTGACCGGCCGCCGCCCGCCGACACGACGGCTGACCGGCCATGAGAGTCGGCCTGGTCTGCCCGTACTCCTGGGACGTCCCCGGCGGCGTGCAGGAGCACATCAGGGACCTGGCCGAGGCCCTGATCGACCTCGGTCACCACGTCTCGGTGATCTCCCCGGCCGACGACGACGCCAGCCTGCCCGACTATGTCGTGCCGGCCGGCGGGGCCGTCGCCGTTCCCTACAACGGCTCGGTCGCCAGGCTGGCGTTCGGGCCGCTGTCGGCCAACCGGGTCCGCAGGTGGATCAAGGACGGCAACTTCGATGTCCTGCACGTCCACGAGCCTGCGGCGCCCAGCCTGTCGCTGATCGCCTGCTGGGTCGCCGACGGGCCGATCGTCGCGACGGTGCACGGCGCCACCACCCGGTCGCGGGCGCTGCACGCGGCCGAGCCCGTACTCCGCTCGGCCCTGGAGAAGATCAGCGGCCGGATCGCCGTCTCCGAGGCCGCGCGGTCCACCCTGGTCCATCACCTGGGCGGCGACGCGGTGCTGATCCCGAACGGGGTCACGATCTCCAGGTTCGAGAAGGCCGAGCCGCTGGCCGGCTGGCCGGGGGAGGGCGGCGCGATCGGGTTCCTCGGCCGGATGGACGAGCCGCGCAAGGGCCTGTCCGTGCTGCTGCGCGCGTTCGAGATCATCGGTGTCGCCCGGCCGGGTCTGCGGCTGCTGATCGCGGGCCCGGGCGACTCGGCCGAGGTCATCGCCAGGGTCCCCGCCTGGCTGAGAGACCGGGTGGTGCTGCTCGGCCAGGTCAGCGAGTCCGTCAAGGTGCAGGTGTACCACTCGGTCGACGTGTTCTGCGCGCCCAACACCGGCGGCGAGAGCTTCGGCATCGTGCTGGCCGAGGCGATGGCGGCTGGCGCGCCGATCGTGGCGAGCGACCTCGACGCGTTCCGCCGGGTGCTGCGCGGCGGCAAGGCCGGCGAGCTGTTCGCCAGCGGCGACGCCGACGAGCTGGCGGCGGCGATCGGCCGCCTGCTCGACGATCAGCCGCGGCGGGCCTCGCTCTCGGCGGCCGCCTCGGCTGCGGTGCGCGACTATGACTGGTCGAAGATCGCCCGCGACGTGGTCAAGGTCTACGAGGCCGTGCTGCCCGCCGGCTCCGCCGCCGCTGCGAGCGCGTGATGACTCCTATGGTCAGCCTGATCATCATCGCCGTGCTGGCGGTCAGCGGCGTCTACGTGTCGTGGCGGGCCGGCCGCCTTGACCGGCTGCACACCAGGGTGGAGACCGCCCGCGCCGCGCTGGACGCCGCCCTGGTGCGCCGGAGCTCGGTGGCGCTCGAGATCGCCTCGTCCGGCCTGCTCGACCCGGCGGCTAGCCTGCTGCTGGCCGATCTCGCGCATGACGCGCGGTCGGCCCAGTCCGGGCGGGAACTCGCCGAGAGCGACCTGACCAGGGCTTTGCGAGCGGTCTTCAGCCAGCCTGACTTCCATGACTCAATCGAGCCGGCCGAGGGGGCTGACGAGCTGCTGGCCGAGCTTGAGTCGACGGCGCAGCAGGTGTTCATCGCCCGGAAGTTCTACAACGACGCCGTGGCGGTGACGGCGGCCGCGCGCCGTCGCTGGCTCGCGCGGATGCTGCGGCTGGCCGGCGGCGCCCCGCTGCCCGAGTTCTTCGAGATCGACGACACGCTGGCGCCGATCGGGATGGGCGAGCAGGGCACGGACATGCCGCACCTGGCCGGCTAAGGCCAGGCAGCGCCGGCTGACGCCCGGCAAAACGGCGCATACGGTCCGCCTGGCCTGCCGGGTCGCCTGGCGTTGCACCTACCATGGAGGTATCAGCGCGGCTACGAAGTGAGGAACTCTCGTGTCAGTCCATGGCTCCACCGACAGTCCCGACATCAGCGGCAGCGCGGCTGCACCGGCTACCGGTACCCAGCGGGTCAAGCGGGGTATGGCGGACATGCTCAAGGGCGGCGTGATCATGGACGTGGTCACCCCTGAGCAGGCGAAGATCGCCGAGGACGCCGGCGCGGTCGCGGTCATGGCTCTGGAGCGGGTACCTGCCGACATCAGGGTGCAGGGCGGCGTCGCGCGGATGAGCGACCCCGACATGATCGACGGGATCATCGCTGCCGTCTCGATCCCCGTGATGGCCAAGTGCCGGATCGGTCATTTTGTCGAGGCTCAGGTGCTCCAGGCGATCGGCGTGGACTACATCGACGAGTCCGAGGTGCTGACGCCGGCCGACGAGGCCCACCACGTCGACAAGTGGGCGTTCACCGTGCCGTTCGTCTGCGGAGCCACGAACCTCGGCGAGGCGCTGCGCCGGATCGCCGAGGGCGCGGCGATGATCAGGTCGAAGGGCGAGGCGGGAACCGGCAACGTCGTCGAGGCGACCAGGCACATGCGCAGCATCAGGGCCGAGATCCGGCGGCTGTCCGGGCTGTCGCCTGAGGAGCTCTACTCGGCGGCCAAGGACCTGCAGGCTCCCTACGCCCTCGTCGCCGAGGTCGCCGCCGCCGGCCAGCTGCCCGTGGTGCTGTTCACCGCGGGCGGCCTGGCCACTCCCGCCGACGCGGCCATGATGATGCAGCTCGGCGCGGACGGGGTCTTCGTCGGCTCCGGCATCTTCAAGTCGGGCGACCCGGCCGCGCGGGCGGCTGCCATCGTCAAGGCCACCACGTTCCACGACGACCCCGACGTGATCGCGAAGGTCTCCCGTGGCCTGGGCGAGCCGATGGTCGGCCTGAACATCGACACGCTGCCGCCCGAGCAGCACTACGCGGGCCGCGGCTGGTAGTCGCCGAGGCCGGCCAGCACGGCGGCGAGCACCGCGTCGGTGCCGGTGAGATCGGGCAGCACGGCGTGGGCGCTCGCTGCGTCGAGCTCGGCCAGCGAGAACTGGCCGGTCGCGACGCCGACCGCGCGGGCTCCGGTGGCCAGCGCCGCCTCGACGTCGAGCGGCGTGTCGCCGACCAGCACGGTGGCCGCGCCGCCGAAGTCGCGGCCGTAGGCGGCCGCCGCCCGGTCCCTGGCCAGGTGCACGAGCTCGGACCTGATCTCGTGCTCGTTCCCGTACGAGCCGACGTCCAGGTCGAGGTGCGCGGCCAGGCCGAGCGGCGCCAGCTTGGCCTCGGCTAGCGGCCTGACGTTGCCGGTCAGCAGGGACTGCACCACCCCGGGCAGCTCGGCCAGGGCGGCGAGCGCCGCTGCGGCTCCGGGCAGCGCCTTCGCCGAGGTGGCGACCATCTCGGTCACGCCGGGCGCGAGCCTGCCCAGCGCCGCCTCGAACCGGCTGACCTGACCGCGCGGGTCCGGCACTCCGGCTAGCTCGAGCACGTCGAGCGCGATTGCGCGGTCGGTCCTTCCCGCCATGCTGGCTCCGCCCGCCGCGTCGGGCAGCTCCCTGCCGTACAGGTCGGCGAAGGCGGCCCGGTACAGATGCCGGCCCACGCCGTAGGCGTTCACCAGCGTGTAGTCGACATCCCAGAGTACGAGAAAGCTGGACACGTCCCGGAGGTTACCAGCGCCGCCCGGTCCGGCCCGGGGCTAGACTCGCGAAGGTGCCAGGCCGGATCCGAGACGAGGACATCGAGCTCGTCCGTTCCCGCTCGCCCATCGCCGAGGTCGTCGGGGAGTACCTTCAGCTGCGCAGCGCGGGCGGCGGCTCGATGAAGGGCCTGTGCCCGTTCCACGAGGAGAAGACGCCGTCATTCAACGTCACCCCGGCCCGCGGCCTGTGGTACTGCTTCTCCTGCGCCGAGGGCGGCGACGTCATCGCGTTCGTCCGCAAGATCGACAGTCTCAGCTTCACCGAGGCGGTGGAGCGGCTGGCGGCCAGGGCCGGCATCGAGCTGCGCTACGAGCAGGGCGGCCATGTCCCCGGCCAGGAGCAGTCGAAGCGGCGCAGGCTGCTCGAGGCGCATCGGGCGGCCGCCGATTTTTATGCGCGACAATTCCTGACCGCCAGTGCCGGCCTTGCACGCGAGTTCCTGGCCTCGCGCGGATTCGAGATCGCCGACGCGCAGCGGTTCGGCGTCGGCTACGCCCCCGACGACTGGGAGATGACCACCAGGCACCTGCGCGGTCTGGGGTTCACCGAGGACGAGATGCTCACCGGGGGGCTGGCGGGCCGGGGACGGCATGGCCTGACCGACAAGTTCCGCGGCAGGCTGATCTGGCCGATCAGGGACCTGAGCGGCGACGTGATCGCGTTCGGCGCCCGCAAGCTGGCCGCCGATGACAACGGACCCAAGTACCTGAACACGCCGGAGACGCCGATCTTCAAGAAGAGCTCCGTGCTCTACGGCGCCGACCTGGCCAAGCGCGACATCGCCCAGCGCAGGCAGGCCGTGATCGTGGAGGGCTACACCGACGTGATGGCCTGCCATCTGGCCGGCGTTAGCACGGCGGTGGCGACCAGCGGCACGTCCTTCGGCGAGGGGCATATCGCGATCCTGCGGCGGCTGCTGATGGACGACGACCGGCTGAAGGGCGAAGTGATCTTCACCTTCGACGGCGACGTGGCCGGCCAGCGCGCCGCGCTGCGGGCGTTCGGCATGGAGGAGCGGTTCGTCACCCAGACCTTCGTTGCCGTCCAGCCCGATGGCCTCGACCCCTGCGACCTGCGGCTGAAGGAAGGTGACGTCGCGGTCAGGGATCTGGTAGCCAGCAGGCTGCCGCTGTACGAGTTCGCCGTCCGGGCCGCCATGAGCGACTACGACCTGGAGTCCGCCGAGGGCCGGATCGCCGCGCTGGACAGTGCTGCCCGGATCGTGGCCAGGATCAAGGACGTCGCACTCCGCAAGGTCTACGCCATCAAGGTGGACCGCTGGCTCGGGCTGATGGACGAGGACCTGGTGATCAAGCGGATCGGCGAGCACATCCCGGGACGCTCCGGGGGCAAGAATGGCGCCAGGCCGGGGCCTGGCCAGCGGGACGGCGGCAGGCCAGGGCCGCGGCGCCAGGACAGCGGCCTGGTGCCGCCGCGGGGATCGTCAGGGCAGCCCGGCACTGGTGGCCAGGACAGCGCTGGCGCCGGCCGCCAGGCGCCGGCCGGCTATGACCCGAGCGATCCCGTCATCAACCTGGAGCGGCAGGCGCTGAAGCTGGCCATCCAGCGCCCGGCGCTGCTTGGGCCCGCCTTCGACGGCATGGGTTCCGACGTGTTCACCGCGTCCGCGCACCGGTCGGTTCGCGAGCTGATCGCCGCGTGCGGCGGCGTCGCGACGGCAGGCCCGGTCCGCGAATGGGTGGAGCGGCTGCTCGGCGCCGCACCGAACGACAACGCCCGGATGTTCCTGACCCGGCTGGCCGTCGAGTCCGTCGAGGCCCCGGGGGCCGACGGCGAGCCCGATGCCAAGTTCGCTGACGACGTGCTCACCCGGATCGAGGAACTGGCCGTCTCCCGGCAGATCGTCGCAGTCAAGTCGAGACTGCAGCGGATGAACCCGGTGACCGAGCAGACCGAGTACAACCGGATGTTCGGCGATCTGGTGGCTCTTGAGCAGCGCCGCAAGCTGCTTCTCGAGCGAAGAGACGGCGCGTGATCTAGGTGCTTCAGCCCTGAGCCCGACGCGCTGCCAGGTACGTCGGCGTGGTGCGTCGGCGTGGTGCGTCGGCGTGATGCGCGCCCCGAATCTCTTACCTGATTCGGGGCGCCGCCAAACTCGCCATTAGGTGACAATTTTCAAACCGCCCGATGCACCGTTACTGACGCACACTGTTGTGCATGACTCCTGTCCTCACAGCGTCCGCTGATCAGGTCACCGAACTCGTCTCACGAGCGCGGGAGAACGGTTCCATCGCCCTCGCCGAGCTCAACGCGGCTTTCGATCGCTGCGAGCTGATGCCCGACGTCATCGACGATGTCATGCGCATGCTCGCCGAGGACGGCGTCGAGATCGTCGACGCGGGATCTGACGAGGTGGACGAGCCCAGGCGGGGGGACGAGACAGACCGGCTCCGCCGGTCGGGGACCTCCGATCTGGTCAGGATCTACCTGCGCGAGATCGGCAAGGTGCCGCTGCTGACCGCGCAGGACGAGGTGGAGCTGGCCAAGGCGATCGAGGCCGGCCTGTTCGCCCAGGAGATGCTGCACGGCGCCTGCCAGGTCATCGGAGCCCGGGCGAACGGCGCGGAGCTGGCCATGATCGCGGACCAGGGTGACCGGGCCAGGCAGCGCCTGATCGAGGCCAACCTGCGGCTGGTGGTCTCGATCGCCAAGCGGTACATCGGCCGCGGCATGGTCTTCCTCGACCTGATCCAGGAGGGCAACCTGGGCCTGATCAGGGCGGTGGAGAAGTTCGACTACACCAAGGGCTACAAGTTCTCGACCTACGCCACCTGGTGGATCAGGCAGGCGATCACCCGGGCGATCGCCGACCAGGCGCGGACGATCAGGATCCCGGTGCACATGGTCGAGACCATCAACAAGATGGCCAGGATCCAGCGGCAGCTCCACCAGGACCTAGGCCGCGAGCCCTCCCCGGCCGAGGTCGCCGGCGAGATGGGGATTTCCACCGGCCGGGTGGCCGAGATCCAGCGGATCGCGCAGGAACCGGTCTCGCTGCAGGCGCCGATCGGCGAGGAGGACTCTGATCTGGGCGACTTCATCGAGGACGCCGACGCCGTGGTGCCCATGGAGGCCGCGGCGTTCATGATGCTGCAGGATCAGCTCGAGCAGGTGCTCGACACCCTCTCGCCGCGCGAGCAGCGGATCATCCAGCTGCGGTTCGGCCTGATCGACGGTCATCCGCGGACGCTGGAGGAGGTCGGCAAGGACTTCGGCGTGACCAGGGAGCGGATCAGGCAGATCGAGTCCAAGACCCTGGTCAAGCTCCGCCATCCAGGCCGCGCCCAGATGCTCCGCGAGTACCTGGCCTGACTCTTCGCCTGCGCCAGGCTGCGGCCTCATCGAGGGCAGGACGAGTCAAGTCGGCGAGGACGCGGCTGCGCAAGCCGGCCGGGCGCGAGACGGCAGCCTGGTCGGTGTCGCGGGGAGGTGGCCTACAACAGGTCGCGATCTCCGAAGTTGCCGTTAACTGGAACGAAAGGGCGGTTGTCGTCACTGCCCGTCTGACGCGGCATCGCTCCGTTGCCTGAGGCCGTCGATGCGGATGTGCTGGTGCGGGTACTGCTGGACGTCGGGCTCCGCCGGCTGACCTTGGAGGCGCTCTTGCGCATGCCGGTCGTGGCCTTGTCCTTCGCCGTCTTCGCCGTCGCCGTTGCCTGAGCCTGCAGGGCTCCGGCGGTCTGCTGCATGGCGGGGCTCTCCGCTGCCTTGCGGGCAAGCTGCTTCAGCTGCTCGTACCGTTCGCGGCCGGCCTGAGCGCCGAGCACGTAGCCGATAGCCAGGCCGCCAAGGAAGCTGATTCGATAAAAGCGCATCTGGGCCTCTCCCCGAACTTCGGCTCGCGTGCGGCAGTGCCCCCGTTGGCCTGCACACGTCACGCGCGCCGCTGACCCCGTTGTCATGCCCGATACGAAGATTGTTATGCGCACGCGATCACCTGCGGCTGGCGGTGAGGCGCGCGCATCAGCGCAGGTGCGCTAACCTTGTCCCCGCGGCGCAAACCACCCGGGAACCGCCAGCCCGGGTAGCGAGTACCGTCCGATCCCGCGTAGCTCAATCGGCAGAGCGTCCGGCTGTTAACCGGCAGGTTATAGGTTCGAGTCCTATCGCGGGAGCCACGCTGACCTGCGGAAACGCACCGTCAGCCGGAAACGTGCCAGTCACGTGCCAGATACGCCGGTGACGCTTGCCCACGAACGGGCAGCTCTGTACTCTTAATGCAACCGCCCGGCGCATAAGCCGGGTCCGAGGCAGCAGGCCCTAGCCTGCGAGCAGATTCGGGACTTTTCTCGGGAGAGAACGGTCGGAGTCCCGTCGGCGTACAGCCCCGCCGGAATCACGACGTGGCCGGGACCCGCGGAACTCTTCACGGGAGTTCCGCATGCCATCGCGCCGCAAACCAGAACGCCTCGCCAAGCTCATCCCCGCCGCCGAGTACTGCCAGCTCTCCGTCAAGACGCTGCGGCGCCGGCTCATCGACGGGACGCTGACCCCTTACCGGCTTGGCCCGAAGCTTCTCGCCGTCGACCTCGACGAGGTCGACCGGAAGCTCATTCGCCCCGTCGCAGTTGGCGGCGGCGATGCTGCCTGACCGGCCCCCGGGACGACGAACCGAGCCCGAGGTCACCACTCCCCAAGCCCGGCTCAATGTCGAGAATCCTGACGACACCGACTTGGCCATCATGCCACCCGCTGATGACGCCGCGGCGATGCTCCGCCGTCGCCGTCAGGCGGCGCTGCGGCTGCCGCCGCTCGCGGCCGGCCGGCGCGACCCGCTCGATGCCCGCGCCGGACTGCCTGTGCCTCTTGCACGCGACTGGGCTCTGATCACCCGGTGCGGCATGACCGGCCACGACTACAGGCCCGACGCCACGGGATTCGCCTGCGAGACCTGCGGCCAGCCCGCGGGTTCCTGCACTGCCGTCCTGCGAACAGCCGAGCAGCCCGCTGCTCACGTACCGGCCGGCCCGTCTCGCGCCAATGAGCATGACGGCGCGGATCCGCTGCCGGACGAGCCGTGGTCGGAACTCGGCTACGCCCGGCGGCTGGTAGCCGTCTACGGCGGCCGGCTCCGGTACGTGCCCGCGTGGCGCCGCTGGCTGGTATGGGACGGCCAGCGGTGGGCGCAGGACATGACCGGGCAGTCCGCCCGGTGGATGAAGGCCATCGCCAGGCGGCTGACCGCTGATGCGATCGCGCTCGCTGATGGTCCCGAGCGCAAGGCGCTGCTGAACCTGGCCCGACGCGGCGAGTCGGCGGCCGGAATCGCCGGCGCGCTGACCCTGGCCGGAACCGAGCAGGGCGTCGTGGTCACGCCTGACGACCTGGACGCCGATCCGTTCCTGCTCAACTGCGCCAACGGCGTGCTCGACCTGCGGACCGGGATCCTGGGCAAGCATGACCCGAAGCTGATGCTGACCAAGATGACCGGAGCGGCATACCGTCCCGACGCTGCCGGACCCGAGTTTGCCAAGTTCCTGGAGCGCGTACAGCCCGACCCGGCGATGCGGGACTACCTCGCGCGGCTGCTCGGCCACGCCCTGGAGGGCCGGGTGGTCTCGCACATCCTGCCGATCTTCCACGGCGCCGGCGCCAACGGGAAGGGCACGCTGACCGGCGCCGTGCTGGCCACGCTCGGCGACTACGCCGACGCCGCCGATCCCGAGCTGCTGACGGCCCGCACCTTCGACGCCCACCCGACCGGCACCGCGGACCTGTACGGCCTGCGCGTCGCCGTGCTCCACGAATCCGACCATGGCCGGCGCCTGGCCGAGGGCACCGTCAAGAGACTGACCGGAGGCGACCGGCTCGAGGCCCGGCGCATGCGCGAGGACTTCTGGTCATTCGAGCCCTCGCACACGTTCCTCATGCTGACCAACCACAAGCCCGTGATCGGCGGCACCGATGAAGGGATCTGGCGTCGGCTGCGCCTGGTGCCATGGGACGTCGTGATCCCGCCCGAAGACCGCGACGAGGAACTCGGCGACCGCCTCGCGCTCGAGCTGGACGCCGTGCTCGCCTGGCTCGCCGAGGGCTACCGGGACTGGCATGCCCGCGGCCTGGCCGACCCTGATGCGGTCACTCAGGCGACCGACGCCTACCGGGCCGAGTCGGACGTGCTGAGCCGGTTCGTCGCGGACCGGTGCCTGACCGGCCCGCACTTCCGCATTCGGTCATCGGAGCTATTCGCCGCGTGGTCACGGTGGTGCGGCGCGGAAGGTGAGGAGCCCGGCACGCAGACCGGGTTCTCCATCGCGCTCGTCAACCGCGGGCTCGGCAAGAAGTCCACCAACGTCGGCATGGTCTGGCAGGGCATCGGCCTGGCCGGCGAAGACGATGACTGAGGCCGCGAGTGAAGGGTCAGTGAAGGGTTTGAAGGGTCTATCGGTTAACCGCCCACACGTGCGGGGCGTTATGCCGGAAACCCTGCACAACCCTTCACTCGCCGTATGGCGGCGATCATGGCCGCCCGGCGCCCGCCGCAGCCCGAGCCGCCACCGCGACGGCGCCGCTCCATCCGCGGCGAGCGGCCATGGCGCACCTCCGGCCCGGCAGGCGAGGTGACCACCGTCCGGCTCGCCGAGCGCGTCATGCGCGCCAGGACCGAGAGCATCTGTCCTAGGTGCAAATGCCCGGTA
>Ga0307373_10002665_pt1 | contig 31943 bp, 28 predicted proteins | sample OX2MG_FD_202534 | JGI IMG/M metagenome (GOLD analysis project Ga0307373, IMG submission 202534) | Soil microbial communities from Risofladan, Vaasa, Finland - OX-2 | ecosystem: Environmental > Terrestrial > Soil > Coastal area > Acid sulfate soil | place: Finland: Risofladan, Vaasa | collected...
TTCCAGCCGTGAAAGTTGCGCGTCGGATTGTCGAATTGCGGATCGTTCTGGAGATGCTGGATGCCCATCACGCGGCAGAAATCCGGCCAGCGCTTGTCGTCCACGCCGGCGATACAGAGCCATCCGTCGCTGGTCCGGTACGCGCCCCAGACGCCGTGCAAAAACTGATGGCCGCGGCCCGCCCGCAGCGTGTCCCTACCGCTCATCGAGACGAAATCCAGCTCGAACCCCTGCATCGCGATCAGCGTGCCGAAGATTGAAGCGTCGACGCGCTGGCCCTTGCCGGTGCGCTCACGCGCGAACAGCGCGCCAAGTACGCCCGCTGCCAGGCTGAGCGCTCCCGAATGGTCGGCGACCGCGATTCCCGCCGCCAGCGGCGGATCCTCGGGCATCCCGGTTTTAGCCATCAGGCCGCTTGCCGCTTGCGCCAGCGTGTCGCGGCTGGGGCGTTTGACCCACGGCCCTTTCGGTCCCCAGGAACTTGCCTGCGCGTAAACGATTTTGGGGTTGTCCTTGAGCAGGTCGTCGAAGCCGAGCCCCAGGCGGTCGAGCACGCCCGGCCGGTAGTTGGTGAGCAGCACGTCGCAGGATTTGGCCAGGCGATGGATGAGCGCGACGCCGCCGGGCTTTTTGAGGTCCACCGTGATACTGCGTTTGCCGCGGTTCATCGCGGTGAAGTAGAACGAGACGTCCTGATTTTTGGCCTCGGGGCCGCCGATCAGTCCGCAGGTCAGCCAGCGGCTAAGGTCGCCGGTCTCGCGATTCTCGATCTTGATCACGCTGGCGCCCATGTCGGCGAGCACCAATCCCGCGAACGGTCCCTGGATCTCCTGGCCGATCTCGATCACTTTGATGCCTTCAAGCGGCTTGCTCATCGCGTTACCACTCCCCCGGTGCGGGTTTCGTCGCGGCCGTCGACCGTGCGCGCGCGTGCGCTCGCTCTTGCGCGCGGTCATGCGCGGCGCGGACGCATTATCGTGCGGCCCGCGGGCAATCTCAAGCGCGCGTGCGTTTCGACTATAGCGCGAACCGGAGGCCGAGCGGGCCCCGCGTTTTACCGGCGGGCGCGGCTTGGCGATCGCTTCGCGCCACGGCTAAGCTGCGATCGCGATGGAGCCGAGCATCTACGAATACCCGCCGATTTTTCGCCGCGTGCACATGGAGAAGCCCGCTGAGATTGGCGCCGAGGTCGACTTCTTGCGCAAGGTCTGGCGGCGCCATCTCAAGCGTTCGGTGCGTCGCGTACTCGACGTGGCCTGCGGCGACTCTCCGCACGGGCTCGCGCTGGCGCGCGCGGGAATCGCGGTCGCCGGTATCGACCGCTCGCCGACGATGATCGCGGCCGGGCGCAAGGCGGCGGGCGCTGCGCCGATTCGCTTCTACCGGCGCTCGATCGAGCGCTTCCGCCTCCCGGAACGTCCGTTCGACGCCGCCTTCTTCATGTCCGAGACTTTTCCGATCATGACCGACAATCGGGCGCTGCTTTCCCATCTGGCCTCGGTCGGCCGGCTGCTCGGACGCGGCGGGCTCTACTGCGTCGATATCGACCGTCACGACGGCGTCGAGATAACTGGCGCGCGCAAGCTGTGGCGGCAACGCAAAGTCGACGCCGCTGGCACGCGGGTGGACGTGCGCGAGTACCATCGTCCGATCGCCTGGTCTTCGGGTCTGCATTCGATTTACGAGCTCGAATGCACGATCCATTTTCCCGCCGGGCCGGTGGTGACGCGCGACATCGTGCCGGTGCGCTACACGCTGCCGAGCCAGCTCGAGTTGGCCGCGCGGGCTTGCGGATATTTCACGATGGTCGCGTGCTACGCGGATCTTTCGTTCACCAAACCGATCGAGAAATGCTACGGACGCTGGCTCGGCGTACTGCGCCGCGTGTAGGTCCGGGAACGTGTGGGTTAAGGACGCGCAGCTTTACGAACGAATCGACTAATCGAGGAGCGATTGAAAAATGCTGGTCGAGGCCAAAGCTATCGGTGACGGCGTGCGGATGCTCGCGTTGAACCGCCCGCCCGCCAATGCGATTAATCGCGAGTTCAACCGGGCGCTCGCCGAGCAGTGCGACGCCGCGCGGGCCGATCCCGCCGTGCGTGCCGTAATCGTTGCCGGCAACGGCAGGTTTTTCAGCGGCGGAGTCGACCTGCGGGCGGGCGAGAGCGGCGAGATGGTGGGCAATCTCGGGGGCGGTCCCGAGGACGGCGTGTTCGCGCTGTGGACGTTGCCCAAGCCGACGGTCGCGATGGTCAACGGACACGCGATCGCGGGCGGCACGATTATCGCGCTGGCGTGCGACTTTCGGATCACCTGCGAGGGCCGCCACAAGTTCGGGCTCAACGAAGTTTCGATCGGCCTGGTTTTTCCGCAGGGCGCATTCGAGATCGCGCGCATGGCGCTGACGCCGCGGGCGCTGCGGGACGCGACCCTGGGCGCCGAATTGTTCGAAGCGCCACGGGCGCTGGAACTGGGAATCGTCGACGAGGTAGTCGCACCGGAGCGCCTCGAAGAACGATGCGTCGCGCTGGCGCGGCGGCTCGCCGCGCACGGCCAGTTAGCCTACGCGCACACCAAGCGCGCGATCCAGCGCGAAGCGCTCGGGCGTGTGATGGCGCAGCGGCGCGGCGACCTGCTCGAGGTCGCCGAGGTCACCCGATCGGAGGAGACGCGCCGCTTGCTGGCCGCCCAGCTCGCGAATCTGGGCAAGAAGTGACGGATTCATCGGCGGCTTGACGCGCGGCGGGCCGCGATGGCGTGATAAGGCGCGATGGCGACGACCCGCGAAGCCGACCGTCCCCGCATGATCACCGCGGACGAGGCCGCCGCGCAGCTTGGGGTCAAGCGCGGCACGCTCTACGCCTATGTCAGTCGCGGGTGGCTGCGCAGCTATCGCCGCCGCGTTGGACGTCAGGCGCTGTACCGCCGCGACGATATCGACGCGCTGCGCGACCTTGCCACGGTCGAGGGCGGCCGGCGCGGCCGCAGCCTGCCCGACGCCTCGTCATGGGTGACCGTCGCGCAGCCGCCCTCGAGCGACGGCTCGGCCTACGGCGTGATCGTCGCCGAGTCGGCGGTCAGTTCGATTATCGAAGGGCGGCTCGCCTATCGCGGCTATCCGATCGAAGAGTTGATTGCGCGAGCCTCCTTCGAAGAGGTCTGCCTGCTGCTCTGGAACGGCGAGCGGCCGCAAGCCGGCGCACTTGCGGCGCTGCGCCAGGTGATCGCGCGGACCGAGGTGCCGGAGAAAGTCGCCGCGGCTTTGCGTGCGGTGGGCGATGACGCTTCTCCGCTGCTGCGGCTGGAGATTGCGATGCCGGCGCTGGCGGCGCTCGAGCGCCATCGTGGTACGCATCCCACGGTCGAGCAGGGCACGCGAATCATGAGTGTGTTGCCGCTGGCGCTGGTGCGCGGCGGCGCGGGTTATGCCGGCGGGGGCGCGGGGATGGCGGCACGCCTGGCCGGCGTCGGCCTGCACGCGCCCGCGGCCGAGTGGGAGATCGCTACGCTCGATCGCATCCTGGTCGCGTGCGCCGAGCACGAGCTTAACGCTTCGACCTTTGCGGCGCGCGTCGTGGCCTCGACTGGCGCCGACCTCTACGCCTCGGTGCTGGCCGCGCTCTGTTCGCTGTCGGGCCCGATCCACGGCGGCGCATGCGATCGTATCGAGCAGATGTTCGGACGAATCGACGCCGGGGTGCGTCTCGAGGAGTGCCTGGCCGCGTTCAGCGTCAAGTGGCGCCTCCCGCCCGGTTTCGGCCACGCGATCTATCCGGCCGGCGATCCGCGTGCGGTGCTGCTCAAGAAGGAGGCCGCGGAAATCGCGCGCCGGCGTGGGCGGCGCCTGTTCGAAACTGCTCTGCGAGTCGAGGAAAACGTGTGGCGGCGCGAGCGGCTGCGTTCCCAACCTCGACTTCTATCTGACCGTGTGCGCGCGGATGCTGGGGTTTGCGCGCGGGCTGCCGGCCGCGATCTTCGCCGTCGGCCGCGCGGCGGGATGGATCGCGCACAGCCTCGAGCAATACGCCGATAACCGGCTCATCCGTCCGCGCATGCGCTACCGGGGCGTGCCGATGCGCCATTGGACTTGAACCGTCCGCCACGCCCATCGTGGGAGCGGCGCGAGGACATTTCGCTCCCGGCGCGCCTTTGACGGCGGCGGGCACGCGGTCGTATTAAATGAGACTCTCTATTCAAATGAGACTGTGGGGGTGAACCGATGAAAGCGATTGCCAAGACCCGGCCCGCGCCCGGCGCAGAACTTATCGATACGCCCGTGCCCCATCCGGGCGAGGGCGAATTGCTGGTCCAGGTCGCGGCCTGCGGCATTTGCGGCTCCGACCTGCACATCTATGAATGGGAACTGGGCGCGGAGCGCGCCGTTGGGCGCCTGCCCGCGGTGCTCGGTCATGAGCCGGCCGGCGAAGTGATCGAGGTCGGTTCGCGGGTGAGCGGTTTCAAGGTGGGCGATCACGTCGCGCTGGATCCGTTCGGCCAGTGCGGGCGATGCGGCCCGTGCACGGCCGGGCGCTTCAACTATTGCGACGCGCCCACGCGCCTGAGCGGCGCGTTCGCCGAGTTCTGCATCGCGCCGGTCACCAATTCCTGGCTGGTGCCGAAATCGATGGACATGGAGAGCGCCGCGATGCTGGAGCCGTTCGCTACCGGCGTGCACGCGGTGGAAATTTCGGGCCTCCACGCCGGCGACAGCGCGGTGGTCGAAGGGCCGGGGCCGATTGGGCTTAGCGCGGCGCTCTCGGCGCGCGCGCTCGGAGTCACCTCGATCGTCCTCACCGGCCTCAAGGTCGACGCCGAACGCCTGGAACTGGCGCGCCGCATGGGTTTCAGGACGGTGTGCGCGAGCGATCGCGACTGGCTCGAGCAGGTGCGCGCGCTGATGCCGCCGGGCGGCGCCGACGTGGTCTTCGACGCTTCGGGCGCGTTCGATTCGGCGCGGCATATCGTGCGCAAGGGCGGCGCGCTGATCGAGCTTGGATGGCCGGCGCGCGACGTCGCCGGGACCGAGTTGCGCTCGCTGTTCTTCCACGGCGTCAGCATCATTCCCTCGCGCGTGCGCACGCCCGAGACCTGGCGGCGCGCAATCGCGACCGTGGCCAGCGGCGCGGTCGATCTTAAACCGATGGTCACGCATCGCTATGATCTGGATCACGGCTTGGAGGCGTTCGAGCTGTTGAAGGCGCGCCAGGGCCTCAAGGCGCTGATTGTGCCGCGCGCTTGAGGCCGCCCGATGGCGGCCGTCGGAGCGTCCGGACGGAACATTAAGTAATACTTGAGAATTGTGAGGTGGCCAGCGATGAAGGACGGATACAGGATTGTCGACGTCGACAGTCACATGATGGAGCCCGAGTGGCTGTGGGAGAGGTATATCGAGGATCGCTACAAGAGCGCCGCGCCTAGGATGGGTATCGCGCCCGCGTCGGGCCGGCGCACCTTCCTGGTCGAGGGCGAACCGTTCACCCGTGAAAAGGGCAAGTACCCGATGGCCGCGCCGGCATTTTTCAAGACCGTGGCCAAGGCTATGGAGCGCTTCAAGCGCGCCAGCTCCAACGGCTTCGACGCCCACAGCCGCCTGCAGGACATGGACGAGCAGGGCGTCGACGTGCAAATCCTTTATCCGACCTTCGCCGGCCAGATGCTGGGGCGCCGCTTCAACGACGCCGAACTTCTCGCCGCGTGCTGCCGCGCCTATAACAACTGGGCGATCGAATACTGCTCGGCGAATACCGGGCGTCTGCGCTGTGCCGCAATCCTGCCGATGCAGGACGTCGACAAGGCTGTCGCCGAGGCGAACCGCGCGGCCAAATTGGGCGCGGTGAGTTTCTACGTCCGGCCCAATCCGGTCGACGGCTCTTCAATCTTCGACGACTACTACCTGCCGCTGTGGACCGAGGTCGAAAGGCTCGGCCTGCCGATCTCCACTCACGATTCGGCCTCGTCCTCGGTGCCGTCGTTCGGCGACCGGATGAACACGCACGTCAGCGGCCACATCCTGTCCCATCCGTTCGAGGCAATGGCGGCGATGACGGGACTCATCTGGTACGGCGTGCTGGAGAAGCTGCCGAAGCTCAAGGTGGTCCACGTCGAGGCCGACGGCGGATGGGTGCCGTACTGGCTGCAGCGGATGGAGCAGCACTGGAACTACGGCGGCAATGCCGAGCACGAGTATCTGACCAAGCCACCGACCGCGTACTTCAAGCGCAACTTCTGGGTTGCGTTCCGCGGCGACGAGCCGACGATGAAGGCGGCGGTCGAGCTGGTCGGCGACGACAATTTCCTGTGGGACACCGACTATCCGCATCCCGACGGAACTTTTCCATGGGGAATCGACGCGATGATGCGCCAGCCCATCGAGCAGGCGAGCAAGCGCAAGATCCTGTGGGACAACGCGGTGCGCGCCTTCAATCTCAACTGACGCGTCCGGGCAACGGCGGAGGTCGTCCGGTCATCGGAGGCCATCCGGCAAAGGCATCCAAATGGATTTCGAGTACACGCCCGAGCAGCAAGCCTTTCGCAAACAGGTTCGCGAGTGGCTGCGCGCCAATCTGCCGCCTGAACTGTGCGTCGACGACGCGATGGACGAGCGGATCGCGTCCACCCGCGAGATCTTCGAGAAGCGCCGCCGATGGCAGCGGAAGCTCAACGCCGCGGGCTACGCCGGGCTAGCCTGGCCCAAGGAATACGGCGGCCGCGCCGCTCCACTGATGGAGCAGATTATCTTCGACGAGGAATATTCGCGCGCCCGCGCGCCGGTGCTGCCGGGCTATTCGGGTCTCCAGTTGCTCGGGCCAACCCTGATGTACTGGGGCACCGATGAGCAAAAGAAATACTACATTCCGCGCATCCTGAGCGCCGAGGACGTCTGGTGCCAGGGCTACTCCGAACCGGGTGCGGGCTCCGACCTTGCCGGGCTGCAGACCCGCGCGGCCGACCACGGCGACTACTTCATCGTCAACGGCCAGAAGGTCTGGACCTCGGGCGCGCAGTGGGCCGACCGCATTTACATGCTGACCCGCACCGATCCCGAGGCGCCCAAGCACAAGGGCATCAGCTACCTGCTGGTCGACATGAAGAGCCCCGGCATCGAAGTGCGTCCGCTGGTCCTGATGACCGGCCATCGTCATTTCAACGAGGTCTTCTTCGACAACGTGCAGGTGCCGAAGGAAAACCTGGTCGGGCCGCAAAACGAGGGATGGAAGGTCGCGATGACCACGCTCGGCTTCGAGCGCGGGATGGCCAGCGGCGGAGGGCATTCGTCCCAGGTGCGCCGGCTCGCGGAACTGGCGCACGCGGTAAAGATCGACGGCCGCCCGGCGTGGGAGCAGGAGTGGGTGCGCCAGCGGCTGGCCGAATTCATGACCGAATGCGAGGCGCTCAAGTATACCCGGCTGCGCTCGCTCACGCGCCGGCTAAAGGGCTTGCAGCCGGGACCGGAAGGGTCGGTCCTGAAGCTGGCCGGCTCGGAGCTGGGAGTCGCGATCGCGCGCTTCGCCAGCGAGCTTCTGGGTCAGTATGCGCTGCTCGGCGAGCCGACCGGCGATGTGCCGGACGCGCCGCGATGGCTCAACCGGGTGCTCAACTCGCGCCAGTACACGATCGCGGGCGGGACCAGCGAGATTCAGCGCAACATCATCGGCGAGCGCCAGTTGGGCCTGCCCAAGGGCTGAGCGCCGCGCGCGGCGGCGCGTTGTCGCGCGCGCACCTTCATCCGGCGAGCTTGCGGCGCAGGACTTCGTTGACCACCTTGGGATTTCCCTTGCCGCCCATCGCTTTCATAACCGCGCCGACGAAAAATCCGTAGAGCTTGTCGCGCCCGGCGCGGTACTCGGCGAGCTTGGCGCTTTCCGCCGCCAGCACCCGGTCGCAGGCCCCGGCGATCGCGGCTTCGTCGGAGACCTGGGCGAGGCCGAGTTCCGCGACGGTTGCGGCCGCGCCCTTGCGCGAACCGCACATCGCCGCGAACGCATTCTTGGCGGCGTTAAGGCTGATCTGCGATTCCTCGACCATCTTCAGCAGGGCGCCGGTCTCCTGCGGCTCGGGGGCCGCTTGCGCGAGCGGCTTGCCCGATTCGTTGGCTGCGCGCAGGACCTCGGTCATTACCCAGTTGGCCGCTGACTTCGCATTGACTCCCATCGCAAGGACCTGGGTGAAATAGTCACCCAGATCGTCGCGCCCGAGAAGCACGCCGACTTCGTAGGGCGTCAGCCCGAAATCCTTCGCATACTTCTCGCGCTTGTAGGCCGGCAGCTCGGGCATCGTGGTCCCAATACTCTCGACCAGGTCGGGCGGCACGATCAGCGGGGGCAGGTCGGGCTCGGGAAAATAGCGATAGTCGTTGGCGAACTCCTTGGAGCGCATCGGGCGCGTCACTTCGCGCTCGGGATCCCAAAGAAGGGTTTCCTGCGCGATGCGCCGGCCGGCGCCGACCTCTTCGATCTGTCGGTTCGCCTCGTACACGATCGCCTTCTCCACGAAGCGAAACGAGTTGAGGTTCTTGATCTCGGTTCTGGCGCCGAGTTCCGTAGCGCCGCGCGTCCGCACCGAGACGTTAACGTCGCATCGCAGGCTGCCTTCCTCCATCTTGCCGTCCGAGGCGCCGACGGCGACGAGGATTCCGCGCAGCTCGCGCAAATAGTCGACCGCTTCCTCGGGCGAGCGGATATCCGGCTCGCTGACGATCTCCATCAGGGGCACGCCCGAGCGGTTGAAGTCGACCAGGCTCGCGCTATCGGCATGGATATTCTTGCCGGCGTCCTCTTCAAGATGGATTCGCACCAGCCGGATGCGCCGCGGCTCGCCTTGGCGCGCCGGAAGTTCGATATATCCGCCACGGCAGAGCGGCTGGTCGTACTGGCTAATCTGGTAGCCCTTGGGCAGATCGGGATAGAAATAGCTTTTGCGCGCGAACACCGAGTGCGGTTCGATCTTGCTATGCGCGGCGAGCCCGGTGCGAATAGCCAGATCGACCACGCGGCGGTTGAGCACCGGCAGCACCCCGGGCATCGCCATACACACCGGGCAGACGTTATGATTGGGCGGCGCGCCGAAGTCCGCCGCACATCCGCAGAACAGCTTGGAGCGCGTCAGCATGTGGGCGTGGACTTCGAGCCCGATTACCATCTCGTAGGCGTCGTTGTTCATTGCTTCGATGATCCGTTCCGTATCGGCGTTGCCGCTAGAGCCGCGGGGCGCGCGGCACAAAGCCGCCCGAGCGTTCCCAGGCGTCGCCCGCGCGCAGGATCGCTTCCTCGCCGAAGGGTGGGCCGATCAATTGCAGTCCGATCGGCATCCCGCGCGCGTCGGCGCCGCACGGCACCGACATCCCGGGCAGCCCGGCAAGGTTTACCGAGATGGTGAAAATGTCGGACAGATACATCTTGAGCGGGTCGTCGGTTTTTTCGCCGAGCCGAAAGGCGGTGGCCGGCGCGACCGGCGCGGCGATGAGATCGCAGCCCTCGAAGGCGCGCTCGAAGTCGCGCCGGATGAGCGTGCGAACTTTCTGGCCCTTCATATAATAGGCGTCGTAGTAGCCGGCCGAGAGCGCGAAAGTGCCGAGCATAATGCGCCGTTTGACCTCGGCGCCGAAGCCCTGCGCGCGAGTGCGATTGTATAGTTCGATATTGTTGTCGGCGACGGCGCGAAGTCCGTAGCGCACGCCGTCGTAGCGCGCCAGGTTCGCGCTCGCCTCGGCGGTCGCAATCAGATAGTACGCCGCGACGGCATAGCCGGTGTGGGGGAGCGAGATTTCAACCGTCCGCGCGCCCATCGACTCGAGTTGCTTGAGCGAGTTGCGCACGGCCATTTCGACCGCGGCGTCCATCCCCTCGACGAAGTATTCTTTGGGCACGCCGATACGCATCCCCCGGACCTCGCCGGTGAGCGCGCGTTCGTAGTCGGGCACGGGCCGTGCCGAGCAGGTCGAGTCGCGCGGATCGGCGCCGGCGACGGCTTGCAATACGGCGGCGACGTCGCGCACGGTGTGCGCGAACGGGCCAACCTGATCGAGCGACGAGGCGTAAGCGATCACGCCGTAGCGGCTGACGCGGCTGTAGGTCGGTTTGATTCCGACCACGCCGCAGAACGAGGCCGGCAGGCGAATCGATCCGCCGGTGTCGGTTCCGAGCGCGGCGAGACACTCGTCGGCCGCGACCGCCGCCGCCGATCCGCCCGACGAGCCGCCGGCGACGCGTTCCAGGTCGTGAGGATTGCGCGTCGGGCCAAAGGCCGAGTTCTCGGTCGAGGAGCCCATCGCGAACTCGTCCATGTTGGCCTTGCCGACGAAGACCGCGCCCGCGGCGCGCAGCTTTTCGATTACGGTGGCGTCGAACGGCGGCGTGAAGTCGCCGAGAATCTTCGAAGCGCAGGTCGTGCGCACGCCGCGCGTGCAATAGATGTCCTTGATGCCGAGCGGGATGCCGCAAAGGTCCGGCGCGTCGCCCGTGGCGAGCCGGCGGTCGGCGTCGTCGGCCTGCGCCAGCGCCTCGGCTTCGCATACGGTGATGAACGCATTGAGGCGCGGCTCGACCGCGGCGATTCGCGCGAGGCAATCGCGAGTCAGTTCGCGCGAGGTGATTTCGCGCCGCCGCAGGCGCTCGCGCGCCTCGGTAATCGTCAGGCGGTTAAGTTCGGATCCCATGTCATTCGATAATTTTGGGCACTTTGAAGAAGAAGCCCTCGCGCGCCGGCGCATTGGCCAGCATCGCGTCGGCTGCCGGATGGTTGGTGACCTCGTCTTCGCGTACCGGGGTGCCGGATTCGCCGACCTGGGTCGTCGGCTCGACCGCGTCGGTGTCGAGTTCGTTGAGCTTGTCGACGTAGCCGAGCATCTCGCTCATCTCGACCTGCAGGCGCTGTTCCTCGGCCGGCGCAAGTTCCAGGCGCGCCAGGCGCGCGACGTGCCGGACCTGCTCAAGGCTGATCTTCTCCTGTGCCATCGCCGACAATCCTAACATCCGCCGTTTGCCAAGTCAGGGTCTTCGCTGTTCATCGCGGTTCAGTGGCCGCTTGCCAGCGGGCATCGAGACCCCTACCTTTGTGGGGCGGTGAAATTCGCCGGTCGTTTTGGCGCCTGGATGAAGGGGATCTCGAATCTGCGCGATTTCGGGTGGCGCTCGTTTGCCGGCCTGGACCGGATCGCACTGGGACGCCGAGGCGAACGGATCGCGGAGCGTCATTTGCGCCGCCACGGCTACCGAATCCTGGAGCGTAATTTTCGCGGCGCGGGCGCCGAGATTGACCTGGTCGCGATGGATGGCGAGACGTTGGTGTTCGTCGAGGTGAAGACCCGGCGCACGGCGCAAGCCGGGATGCCCCAGGAAGCGGTGAACTCTTACAAGCAGCGCCATCTGAGACGCGCCGGCGAGGTTTACGCGCACACGCATCGCGCGCACGATCGTCCGATGCGCTTTGACGTGGTGGCAATCCTCGAAGACGGCGCCGGCCGCCATCTCGAACTCCTGAAGGACGCCTTCTGAGAGAAAATGCTCGATATCCGACTCATTCGCGAACAACCCGACTTCGTCAAGGCCGAGCTTGCCAAGTGCGGCGTCGATCCCGCCGAGATAGACCTGCTGCTGGAGACCGACGCGCGCCGGCGTCGCCTGCAGCACGAACTCGACGATTTGCGGGCGCAGCGCACCCGCGAGTCGCGCGAGTTGGGCAAAGCGTCACCCGAGGAGCGCGAGCGGCGCCGCGCCGATATGCGCGCGCTCGGCGACCGCATCTCCGCGGACGATCGCGAGCTGACCGAAGTCGAGCGGCAGTTCGAACAATTAATGCTCGGGATGCGCAACCTGCCGCGTCCGTATGTCCCCGCGGGCAAGAGCGAGGCCGATAACAGGATCGTGCGCAGCGAGGGTGCGCCAGCCGAGTTCGCGTTCAAGCCGCTGCCGCATTGGGAGTTAGGCGAGCGGTTGGGGATCATCGACTTCGAGCGCGGGGTGAAGCTCTCGGGCACGCGGTTTTACGTGCTGATGGGACTGGGGGCGCGCCTGGAGCGCGCGCTGATCGCCTGGATGCTCGAGCTCAAGACGCAGGAGCAGGGCTACCTCGAAGTGATTCCGCCGCTGATGGTCAATAGCGCCTCGGCCACCGGCACCGGCCATCTGCCGAAATTTCAGGACACGATGTACCGCGATATCGAGGAGGACTACTGGTTCATCCCGACCGCCGAGGTGCCGCTGACCAACCTCTACCGCGACGAAATCCTCGACGCCGAGCGTCTTCCGATCTACCTCACGGCCTACACGCCATGCTTTCGGCGCGAGAAGATGTCGGCCGGGCGCGACGTCCGCGGCATCAAGCGCGGCCATCAGTTCGACAAGGTCGAGATGGTCAAGCTGGTGACGCCGGAGAGTTCCGATGCGGAACTCGAGAAGCTGGTCGAAGACGCGTGCGAGGTATGCCGCCGGCTCAAGATTCCGTTTCGCGTGGTGCAGCTTTGCACCGCCGACCTGGGGTTCTCGAGCGCCGCGACCTACGACGTCGAGATGTGGGCGCCCGGGTCGGGGGAATGGCTGGAGGTCAGCTCGTGCTCGAACTGCACGGACTTTCAGCCGCGCCGCGCCAATCTGCGCTTTCGCCGCGCCAGGGGCGAGCGTCCCGAATTCGTCCACGCGCTCAACGGCTCGGGCCTGGGATTGCCGCGCACGCTAATCGCCGTGCTGGAGAACTATCAGCAGGCCGACGGCACCGTGGTGGTGCCCGAAGTGCTGCGGCCATTTATGGGCGGAGCGGAAGTAATCCGCCCGCGTCAGGCTTAACATTTCCGTAACATAACTGCCGCTAAACTCTAATACCCTTTTGCTAGGCTGGCGATGCAACGTTTGTATGTCACATCACACTGGAGGTGCGTTGATGTCGCCATGTTCCTGGATTTCCAAGACCGCCGGCCTGGCGGGGATTGTGTTGGCGTTGGGCGCGTCCGTGGCGCTTGCGGCCACTCAGCTCACGGGCGCTGGCTCGACCTTCGACTACCCGTTTTTCTCGAAGGCGTTTTACGAATACAGCCAGCAGCACGCGGACGTTACGGTGAATTATCAGTCGATCGGCAGCGGCGGCGGGATTCAGCAGTTCATCGCCAAAACCGTCGATTTCGGCGCCTCGGATGTTCCGATGAACGCCGAAGAGCTCAAACTGGCCAAAGCGCCGGTGCTTCAGGTTCCGGTGACCTTGGGCGCCGCGGCTATCGGCTACAACATCCCGGGCATCGGCAAGGGCCTGCGGATGACCCGCCAACTCATCGCCGAGATCTATCTGGGCAACGTAAAGAAGTGGAACGCTCCGGAGATCGCCAAGCTGAATCCGAAGCTGAAGCTGCCTGACATGGATATCACGGTTGTGCATCGCTCCGACGGGTCGGGCACGACCTATATTTTCACCGATTTTCTGAGCCACGTTTCCGCGCAATGGAAAGAGAAGGTCGGCACCGGCAAGAGCGTGCAGTGGCCGGCCGGCATCGGCGGCAAGGGTAATGAAGGCGTTGCGGGCCAGGTGCGGCAGACCCCGGGAGCCATAGGCTATATCGAACTCGCCTATGTGCTCGAGAATCAGATGAGCTATGCGCGGGTTGAAAACAAAGCGGGTAAATTCGAGTATCCCACGATCGAGACTGTCGCGGCGGCCGCGGCGTCCAAGCCCGAAGTAAGCTCCACGGATTTTTCGATCGTGGATGCGGCGGGAGAAAACTCATATCCGATCAGCGGCTACTCGTGGGTGATGCTTTATCAGCATCCCTCCGATCCGGCGCGGGGCAAGTTGGTTCGCGAGACGATGGAATGGCTCGTGACCAAGGGCCAGGCGGTCGCCAAGTCGGTCGATTACGTGCCGCTTCCCGAGAACGTGCAGCAGCGGGCGATCAAGCTCGTTTCCGCGATGAAAACCTGAGAACGGGTCGCGGCGGCGGCTGAAAGACTCTATGGCGAACGTGGACAATGGCAGTGCATCGGACGAATTGGGTCTGTCCGGCGCCGCCGCCGATGACCCGGCGGCGGCGCCGGCCAGTGTGGCCGGGGCAGTCGGGCAGATCGAGCAGATCAAGCTGCCGCCGGCGCCGCGCGGGAAGATTTTCGAGTGGGCGGTTTACGGCGCGACGGGCGTTTTCCTCGCCATAATCGTGGGACTGTTCATCGAGCTCCTGGCCAACTCATGGCTCTCGATATCGACCTTCGGCCTGTCTTTTCTGTGGACCAGCCAGTGGAATCCGGTAACCAGCCAGTTCGGCGCCCTGCCGTTCATCTACGGCACCATCGTCAGTTCCGCGATTGCGATTCTGTTGGCTTCGATCGCGGGCGTGATGGCAGGGGCTTTTCTGGCGGAGTTTTCTCCGCCCCAGATCTCGGAGCCGTTGAGCTTTGTGATCGAGTTGCTCGCCGCCGTCCCGAGCGTCGTTTACGGTCTGTGGGGGCTATTTGTCCTCGGCCCGGTGATGCGCGACTATGTCGAGCCGCTGCTGCAACGCTATTTTGGTTTTCTGCCGATTTTCGCGGGCACCATCTACGGAGTCGGGATGCTCACGGCCGGCGTGATCCTGGCGATCATGATCGTGCCGACGGTCACCGCCATCTCGCGCGACGTGATGAGAGCGGTTCCCAATTCCCAGCGCGAGGCGATCTGGGCGCTCGGAGCCAATCGGTGGCAGGGTTTCACGATGGTGGTGTTGCCGATCGCCCGCCCGGGTGTCTTCGCCGCCTGCATTCTCGCTCTGGGACGGGCGCTGGGCGAGACCATCGCGACCACGATGGTGATCGGCAACCGCCCGGCGATCGCGGCGTCGCTGTTCGCTCCCAGCTACACGATCTCGAGCGTGATCGCCAATGAGTTCACCGAAGCCACCACCCAGGTTTATCTGAGCGCGCTGATCGAGCTGGGTTTGCTGCTTTTCATAATCAGTGTGATCGTCAACGGGCTCGCGCGGCTGCTGCTGTGGACGATTTTTCGTCCCATGGAGAGCTAGATGGAACCGGCGGCAGCCGTTCGTCTGCGCCAGGCGCGCGGGGCCCTGGGCATCTTTCTGACCGCGCTTTGCACCGGCGCCGTGGCCGCCATCCTGCTGCTCATCCTCGGCTACGTCATTCGGGAGGGCGGCGGCGCCCTGTCCGTCGCCTTTCTCACTCAACTGCCCCATCCGGTGGGCGTCTCCGGCGGCGGCGTGGCGAACGGGATAGTCGGCAGCGCCATCATCGTCGGAATCGCGGCGCTCATCGCCGTCCCGATCGGCGCCCTGACCGCGGTGTATCTGACCTTCTTTGGGCGTGGCTCCTTTGCGGCGACGGTGCGCTTTCTGTCCGACGTTCTTTCGGGCATTCCGAGCATCGCCATCGGCATCTTCGCGTACACGATACTGGTGGCCCCGCTGCATCACTTCTCGGCCCTCTCCGGCTCTTTCGCGTTCGCGGTCCTGATGCTGCCCGTGATCATCAGCACGGCGGAGTCGGCCATCAAGGGAGTGTCGCGTGAAATCTACGAGGGCGCGCTGGCGCTTGGCCTGTCGCGCTACAGCGCCATCGTGCGCGTGGTGCTTCCCTCCGCGCGCTCCGGGATCATCACCGGCATCGTGCTGGCGATCGCCCGCGTGACCGGTGAGACCGCGCCGTTGCTCTTCACCGCCTTCGGAAGCCAGTTCTGGGAGCTCAATCCCAACAATCCGATGGCGGAGCTTTCGCTTCAGGTCTTCACCTACGCCATCTCGCCCTATCCGTCGTGGCACCAGCAGGCGTGGGGCGGTGCACTGATACTCATCATCGTCGTATTTCTCCTGAATCTCGGGGCGCGCATAGCCTTGAGACCGGCGCGGGGCGGCTGAGGGTGTTCGACACATTCGAGGAAGGCTCTGAGGCTGCGAGGATCGGCGCCTCCTACGCCGGGTTGCCACGCCATTTTTTCCGGCCGGCGGCGCCGGCCGCCAGGCTGAGGGCCATCGTGCCGCACACGGGTTGGGCGTAGGATGAGGAAACCGGGAGGAGCGCGCGCGCGGCGCGCCAGTGGCTATGTCCGATAAGCTTGCCGCACGTCATTTCAACGCCTACTTCGGACAGCTCCGCGCGATCCACGACATTAACTTGACCTTTCCGGCTAACGTGGTGACCGCGATCATCGGGCCATCGGGATGCGGCAAGTCGACGCTGGTGCGCTGTCTCAATCGGATGCACGAAGTGGTGCCCGGCGCGCGGGCCGAGGGCGAAGTGTTGCTCGACGGCGAGGACATCTACGCCCCGGGGATCGACGCAGTGCTGGTGCGGCGGCGGATCGGGATGGTGTTTCAGAAGCCGACGCCGTTTCCAACCATGTCGATCGAGGACAACGTGACCGCGGGACTCAAGCTCAATGGCGTCGCGCTCAAGCGCCCCGAGCGCGATCGAATCGTGGAGCGCAGCCTGCGTCAGGCGGCCTTATGGGACGAGGTCAGGGATCGGCTGCGCCGCCCCGGCGCCAGCCTCTCCGGCGGCCAGCAGCAGCGGCTGTGCGTCGCGCGGGCGCTGGCGGTCGAGCCCGAGGTGCTGCTGATGGACGAGCCGTGCTCGGCGCTCGATCCGATCTCGACCGCGCGCATCGAGGAACTGTTGCTGGAGCTCAAGACCAGGTACACGATCGTGCTGGTAACGCATAATATGCAGCAGGCGGCCCGCACCGCGGACCTGACCGCTTTCCTGTACGCGGGAGAGCTGATCGAGTTCGGCAACACCCGGCAAATCTTCACCAACCCGGCCCGCCGCGAGACCGAGGACTATATCACCGGGCGTTTCGGCTAACCGCCGGACGCCGGGGAGGCGCAGATGGACAACTTGCAGCCGCAGCATACCAACCGCCAGTACGAGGAGGAGTTGCGCGCCGTGCGCGCCGACCTGCTCAAGATGGGCGGGCTGGTCGAACATCAGATCACCGAGGCGATGGAAGCGTTGGTCAGCCGCGAGGAGGCCAAGGCGCGCGAGACCATCGCGCGCGACACCGAGGTCAACCGGATGGACGTCGAGATCGACGAGCGCTGCGTGCAACTGCTGGCCCTGCATCAGCCGGCCGCCAGCGACCTGCGCTTCATCACCACCGGGCTCAAGATCACCACCGATCTCGAACGCATCGGCGATAACGCCGTCAACATCTGCGAGCGCGCGCTGGAACTCAACGAAGAGCCGCAGCTCAAGCCCTACCTCGATTTGCCGCGGATGGCGGCGGCGGCGCAATCGATGCTCAAGGACAGCCTCGACGCCTTCGTGCGCAACGATGCCGCGCTGGCCGAGGAGGTGATCGAGCGCGACGATGAAGTCGATCAGCTCAACTACCAGATGTACCGCGAGCTGCTCTCCTACATGGCCGAGGATCCCAAGACCATCGGCCGTGCCACGCGCCTGCTGTTCATCTCCAAGTACCTCGAGCGGATCGCCGACCACGCCACGAACATTGCCGAGATGGTCGTCTTCATGGTCAAGGGACGGACCATCCGCCACATGGACAAAAAAAAACATGAGTGAAACCGCCGCCACCCAGACGCGTTCCGCCGCGCGCCATCGCATCCTGCTGGTCGAGGACGAGCGCGACATCCGCGAATTGGTGCGTTACAGCCTCGAGCAGGAGGGCTTCATCGTCGACGAGGCCTCCGACGCCGACACCGCGCTCGAACGCATCGGGCGGCGCGCGCCCGACCTGATGGTGCTCGACGTGATGCTGCCCGGAATGTCCGGGCTCGAGCTGTGCCGGCGGATGCGCGCGCAGCCGCCGACGGCCGCGATGCCGATTCTGATGCTCACCGCCAAGGGCGCCGAGGTCGACCGGGTGCTCGGGCTCGAGATGGGGGCCGACGACTACGTGGTCAAGCCGTTCAGCCCGCGCGAGGTGCTCGCGCGCATCCGGGCGCTGCTGCGCCGGGCGCGGCTGCTCAGCGAACCGGGCGAGGGCGGGAGCTTCGAACGCGGGCGGCTCAAGATGGACTTCGGCACCTACGAGGCATTCATCGACGGGCACCGGCTGGAGATGACGCTGCGCGAGTTCGAGTTGCTGCGCTTTTTCGTGCAGCATCCGCTGCGCGTCTACACCCGCGAGCAGTTGCTCGACCTGGTGTGGGGGCGCGACACCTTCGTCGAGCCGCGCACGGTCGACGTCCACGTGCGCCGGCTGCGCCGCCATATCGAGCGCGACGACGCCAACCCTGAACTGATTTTAACCGTGCGCAGCGTCGGCTACCGCTTCAATCCGGAAACGCTTGGGTAAATCGATAAAGCTTCGCCTCGCGGTGGCGGTGCTGCTCACGCTGGTGCCGCCCGCCATCCTGCTCGGCGTGTTGCTCGCTGCGGGGTTGCTCGCCTGGCCCTGGGCGATCGTCGCGCTCGCGGCGGGCTGCATCATTGGTACCCTGGCCACTTCCGCGATCGCGGCGGCCTGGACGCGCAGCACGGAGCGGGTCGAGGAGGCCGCCGCGGCGCTCGAAGAGCGCCGCCCGCCCGCCCATCTGCATCACGAGGGTGCCGACGCGATGGGGCTTGCGGAGCATCGGCTGCTCGTGGTCGCCGACGCGGTGGCGCGCGAACTCGAGGTGCTGGCCGAGCAGCGCGACGAGTTCGAGGCCATCCTGCGCAGCATGACCGAGGCGGTGGTGGTGACGGGGCGGCGCGGCGATGTCGTGCTGCTCAACGGAGCGGCGCGCGGCCTGTTCGCGCTCGACGCCGACACCGATTACCGGGGCCGCGCTTTCGTCGAGCTGTGCCGCGACCCGCGCCTGCAGGAATTCGTCGCGCGCTCGATGAGCGCGGCGGCGGCGGACAACGGGATGGTCAGCGCCGAGTTTCAGATTCAGAGCCCCGCGCCGCATTTTCTCGCCGCCAACGCCGCCCCGGTGCGCCCCACCTCCGGCGCCGCGGCGGCCTGGGTGCTGGTTTTCCATGACATCACCCAGCTCAAGTCGTACGAGACCGTGCGCGCGGATTTCATCGCCAACCTGACCCACGAGATCCGCACGCCGCTGAGCGCGCTTTGCGGCTATGCCGAAACTCTGGTCGCAGGCGTCGACGACCGCGACACGCAGCGCCGCTTCCTCGGTATCATCGAGCGCCAGGCGCGCCGCCTCGCCCGGCTGATCGACGATCTGATCACGCTGTCCGACCTCGAACGCGGGCTGTCGCCGCTCAGGCTCGAGCCGCTCGAGGTCAGGCCAGTGGCCGACGAGGCCGTCGAACTGATGCGCGAGAGGGCCGCGCGTCAGGGTGTGACGCTGGAGACCCGGTACGCCGACGACGTGGTGCGGGTGGAAGGCGATCGCGACCGCCTCAACCAGGTGATGATCAATCTGCTCGACAACGCGATCAAGTACACGCCGCGCGACGGCCGCGTGACGGTCGAAGTGCGGGCCGCCCGGATCGCCGATCCGTCGGGCAAGGAGCCCCGCGACGGGATCGAACTGGCGGTCGCCGACAGCGGCGAAGGCATTCCGGCGGCCGACATCCCGCGGCTCACCGAGCGGTTCTATCGGGTCGACCGGGCGCGCTCGCGCGAGCTGGGCGGGACCGGCCTGGGCCTGGCGATCGTCAAGCACATCGTGCAGCTCCATCATGGCCAACTGCGCGTCGAGAGCCGTCTGCGCGAAGGCACCACGGTGACGGTGTGGCTGCCGGCGGCGCCCGCGCCACCCGCGCCGTAGCGTGCGAGAACGCCAGCCATAGTATCTGCGCGGGCGCGGCGTCTTGCGGCGCTGCGTTCGATGTGAGAAATTTTTCTGTCCCGGTGTGCGCCGTTAGCTCAGCGGATTAGAGCATCAGACTACGGATCTGAGGGTCGGGGGTTCAAATCCCTCACGGCGCGCCAATAAATCCAAATAAATCAAAGGGTTTTCGCCCGGTGCCAGCCAACGTGGTAATGGTTTGTGCCTGTGCTGTGCCTTAATTCGAAATTCTGTACTGAAGCACTTTGGCGGCTTCGAGTTATCCAAGGCCATTAGTCGCCTCCATGCGCGGCCTGCCGGACGGCGCGCCCGCAGGCTCGATTCTCGGCGCCCAGGCGGCTCAGACCGCGCGTGTGGCTGCGCGCTGGCGGGCAATTCCGGCGCGACCATCGCCGCTCGTAGTACTGCGCAACTGGGAAAGAAGCTCCAGCGGCTCTTCGACCGGCTGGAAAAGCTGGCGGCGGAGGCGAAGGCGCTGGTCGGGAGCGCAAAGTTGTCGTAGTTCGCCAAGACCTCGCCGCTCCACAGGCCCGGCCGCCGCCACCGGCGCGCCGGGCCTTCTTAATTTCACTTGAGGCGCGGAATCGCGGAGGGGAAATCGTCGGACTCGACAGCGGATAATATGCTCATTAGTTGTGGACAATCGGCTTCGAGAAGAAGATTTAGGCGAGGTGGCGCATTGATCGCGTGGCGAGTTCGGTTATGCTCAATCGCGTGGGATCACCAACGAGATAGAGGAGGCGGGGAGCATGGATGCGCCGGTCTAGTTCACGCGTGACTACCGGCGGTTGAGATGAGGCCCAACCTCGACCCTCCACCATGCTTCCCCGCCCCTCGCCCAACTCGCATCATTCCACTGACGTGCCCCTGATTCCAGACCCTATCGAAGATTCATCCCCAGTTCTGTTTTACAACTCTCAAGGCTATCGGAGATCTCGCAGCCGATCCGGCCTCTTAGTTTAAGGCACCACGCAGCGGAGCGCCGGCCGGGTAGCCGATCGAAAAAAAGCCCGATAAAGTGGCGCTTTGTACACTTTTGCGGCTCGCTGTACCACCCGTCTTTCGGCTACGGATCTGAGGGTCGGGGGTTCAAATCCCTCACGGCGCGCCACTTTCCCTTCGGCAAGCTAATAGATGCGTTTCGTGGCGTAGTGTCCCTCACGCTCGGCTTCTCTCTCCACATAATAAAGCTCGTCATGCGTACCCTCGCCGCCGGGCGCTGGGTCGCTTCGCGTGAATGAACTGCCGGGCCGTGAGAGTCCACGGGCAGAATCGAAAAACCGATTCTCTATACAAAACCAAGTCCGCTATTGAGCGACTGGTTGCGAATCAACCCGGCGCGTCAGCGTCCGCCTTACTCGGTTAGATGGATTGACGCGTCATTCAGCACAGCGCTTGATACTTCTTGACACATTCTATTATCTCTATAAGAGTTGTGATTTGTTTTCACATAGTAACACTAGTAAAAAATGGAAAACACATAACAAGACAAGATTTTGGATACTGTAGCTCGCGTGTCGCTATCGAAACTCGCGAATTTCTGCGCTGCGAAACTGGAGGGGGGAAAATGAGAACAGGCACTGTTGCGATTTTCGCGGTAGCCGGACTCTTGCTCAACGGTTGCGCAACGCTGATTCACGGCAGCCATCAAACAATTCCAATAACTAGCGACCCGCCGGGTGCTCAGCTAAATATCGGAGGCTCGCAATACATCACACCGGCCGACGTGTCGCTCGCACGCGACCAAGAGTATCAGGCTATAGTCACAAAGCCCGGATACGAAACCCAGACTATGGAGATTCATTCGTCGTTTTCTGCCGCGACGCTGGTGGATTTGATTTTCATCATTCCTTGGGCGGTTGATCTGGCAGACGGTGCTGCGTACTCGCTGGAACCTGAAACGGTCGAACTTCGCTTGCAGCCGCAATTGGCCTCGGCGGCTGCGCGGTCGGACGTAGCAGCGGCCATAGCCGCGCCCGCAGTCGCGACGGCTGTTCCTCCGGGGTTGCCCGTAAATGCGGGCTCACCGGGGAACGAGTGGCAGCCCGCACAGTGATGCAAAGGGTTGGACTCCCTTAGGCCGGGATGCTACCCGTAAAGACAGTGGGTGATCGGGGTATGAGCGCCGATTTTCAACGACGCCTGCTTCTGGGCCTGATGGTCTTCCTCATTTTCTCCGGCTGTTCGTCGACTGCGGATCGGCAAGCCGCGAATTTCAAACAAGCGCAGAAGCTGCGTCAGGATGCACTGGCTGCCGCCCGGCAAGGCGATACCGCCAGCGCACTGAACGACATCAACCAGGTGCAGGTGCTGGAACCGATTGTCAGCAGGTCGCCCGGCTTGCCGCCGCCGTCCATGAGTGCACCCGAGCATCGCGCCATCGCCCCCGCCTCCGGCCAGACAACCTGCAGCAACATCGGCATCAACCGATTTTCCTGCTTTTGACTCCTTTCGGCCTGCCGCGGAACTGCGGACGCCGAGCGGGTCGCTTCAAATCCGAAATCCTGAGGCTGTAGTCGGAAGCTTGGGCGGCCGACGCTTATTCAGCGCGAACGGCAACGGGCAAATTGGGAGCGGTCTATCTTCGACCGGCGAAAACCGTACCCGCAGCGGCGAGGTTACCAGGAAATTACCTTGGTCATCACGTACCACAGGGCAAAAAGCCCGGCCGCCAGGAACAGGAACATCCGGACGTTTTCCCAGAAATGGCTTTCGTTAAAAGCGGTTCTTTTTCTCATGTCCCTGAGCCGTCCCCGTGGTGAAGTGCTCCGGCCGATCGCGGCTCGCAAAGCTAATTCACTCAAAATGTACACTCTTTTGGGACGCTATGGCAGTCCTGACACGTCTTTCTTTAGCCGGCGCAGATCCGACACCAAGGATGGCCGCAGGGATTTGTGTCGGCGCAATCGTTGGGCGATCGGCTGCGGTTCGGAAGCGGCCGCCTTGCCGAATACGTCACGCGGCGGCAGGCGCGGAGACCGATTTGCGGGATGCAACGGTCCGCTCGGCGTATTGGTTTGTCGGAACTGCCGGAGTTTCCGGGACTATCGGAATTTCCGCGAAGTCGGCCGGCGGTTCGGTGAGCGCCTCATACGTTGGGATGGCTTGTTCGGCGGGATGACGACGCGGGGGCGCAAGCAAGGCCATGCGGCGAAAGTCCGCCGGTGGCTCTTTGAGCGCGGTGTAAGTAGAGGCGGCCTCTGTGTACTGGCGGCGTTGCGGCACAAAGATGGCTTTGAAGTCCGCCGGACGCTCGGTGAGCGTGGAGTAGGCGTGAGCCGTCGCATCCGCCGCCCCGCATGCGTCATAGCCCGTGGCGCTCGGCGTCTCTTCGCTCAACATCAGAGCCTCGCGGTCGTTTTCGAGCACCAGAGTTGGTTCGTTCATGACTGCTTGCCTCGCTGAGTTTGTTCTCACGCGATCATATGTAGGCAAGCGGGATGCCAGACTTTCGCGGCGCGCAACGCGCGTCAACATGCGGCCGAATCGGCTCGCGTGTGCGTTGATTCGTGCTCAGAGCAGCCAGCGAGGTCGAATTCTGAGACAGGCTGGCCGTGCCAGATCCGATAAGAGCGCGCTCGGTGAGACAGTGAAATGGTGAGATTGAGACAGTGAGACAGTGAGACAGTGAACGTGGAAACGAGAAGACGGGCGGCCGGACAACGGCTATAGAGTCGCTGCCCAGCCGTCCCGCGCATCTATTGCGCGATCCAGCCTCCATCAACCGCCATCGGCAGTCCGGTCACAAATGACGAGGCGTCCGAGCACAGCCACACCACCGCCTCCGCGATCTCCTCCGGCTTGCCCATCCTTCCCACCGGTTCGGCAGCCTCGAGATCCTTCTCCGTGTAAGTTTCCAGCGTGCTGGCGTCAAGCATCCGCGCGACCATCGGTGTCCTGATCACACCGGGACATACCGCGTTGACGCGGATTCCCTGTTGCGCGTATTCGAGCGCCGCCGTCTTGGTCATCATCACGACGCCGCCCTTGGACGCGTTGTAGGCGACCAGTCCGCGAAATCCGACCAGTCCCGCCACTGACGCAGTGTTCACGATCGCTCCGCCGCCCTGCTTGAGCATCTGCGGAATTTCATGCTTCATGCATAGCCACACGCCCTTGAGATTAATCGCGATGACGCGATCGAAGTTCTCTTCGGTGCATTCCGCGGTGTTGGCCATGCGGCCCTCGATGCCCGCGTTGTTGTGCGCGCAGTCGAGCCGCCCCCAGGTCTGTACGACCTTGTGCACTAGCGCCTCGACCTGCTTGCCGACCGAGACGTCCGCGTGGATGAAAATCGCTTCTCCGCCGGCCGCCGCGATCTCCCTGACCGTGCGTTCGCCGCCTTCGGGTACGTAGTCCGCGACCGCGACCTTCGCGCCCTCGCGCGCAAACGCCATCGCGGTCGCCTTGCCAATCCCCGAGCCGCCGCCGGTGACCAGCGCCACTTTGCCTTTGAGGTTCGATGCCATCAGTCTCTCTTGGCCTCCCGCTTCTTCATCCCGCCTATGGTCGGTTTAATCAAGAGCCCGCATGAAATCGCGGCTCCGGTCAGATTAATCGAGAACGAAACAACAAAGGTCAGCGCAGGCGAGGTTGGATGATCCAGGGGGGACGAGAGCCGCAGCGGAGCCGAGAACAGTGCCAATCATAGCCAAATAAAGAGAAGCTAATCTATTCAATGCGAAATTATTTGAAGTTAAATAGAGAATTTACTGGATTAGATATGGAATCGCCATATTGCATCTGTTACAAAGCTGTACTGGATGCTTAAACAAGCAAATGCCGCTCTTGAGTTCCTTTCACCGTTCTTCGACCTCGAACCTGGCATAGCCACGATGGCGCGCTAGCCCCGTTTGAACCAACCTTTTCCGGGAGGAGAGGAAGATGTCCTGGCTTAAGAAGATTGTCTCTACGATCACCACGCGCGGCGAGCAGATGGCCGAGGAGGTCGTCGACGCGATGCCCACTGCGCAGTGTCTCACGGCTGCGCCCGAGGCTGGGCCGGTGAGCGAGCTTGCCGCCGCGGCGGAAGATGAAAATCCTATCAAGCAGCGTCGTTACTTCGTGAAAAAGGGACTTTACGTCGATAACGCGGAGGAGAGAGCAGCCGCTGTAGAGGCTGAATCCCACGAAGAGGTCGCCGACAAGCGCCCGGTCGACCTCAAAACGCTATTTCCCAAGCTCTCGCTCCGCTGAGCCGCTCGCCGCGGGCGCGGCCTCGTCAGCGCGGGCCGCGCCCTTGACAGGCGGGCATTAAAATTACAAACGAGACCAGTACATGATGTGCTCCCCCTGAGACCCGTCCAGACCGGCTTGGCGCTACCGCTCATTCGCATCGTTGCGGTCTATTGTCGGCCTTTCGGTTATTAGTCGTTCCATTCCGGGGAAACGCTGCCGTTCAACTCCATCGCAGGCTTAGCGACGCCCACCAAACAAGTGACGCTGTCGCCACCCTGATTGCTGACCCAGACGTTGCCGTTGTGGTCGATGGCGATGCCGTAGGGACGATCGAGGCCGGCGCCGGTGAAACCCGCCGCAGGGGAGAGCGGTGTGCCCAGTCGCGGCAGACCCCTACTTTGCGCACGTTCGTACAAGCCGAATTCTGTAGTATAGCCGACGAGCTCGGTGACGCTGTTTGCCCTCGGTGCGTTGTTGGCGACCCACACATTGTAATCGCCATCGATCACAATTCCTTGGGGACAAGCTAACCCTCCGCCCTTGAATGGCGAGTCCGGAAACGGATGGCCATCGTGGTCGAATGCGGCGACGCTGTCGCTCATGCAGTCGGATATCCACAACGGCGAAGTCCATGCCAGATGCTGCGGAGTGCTGAATCCATCACTGCGAAATTCTGAGATGAGCTCGGCTGACGCACCAATCGGGCGGTTGGTGAAGACGCTGGGAGGATCTACGGCGATGATGTCGTGTGCTCGGGGATTTGCGATACATAGAGCGTCTCTGGCAGCGCCGCTAATGGTTCGCCCTGCCTCGCAGTAGATGATCGCGCTTGCCCCAAGGATTGGCGCGGTCTGCGGCGCCGCCGCCGCCGGCGTCCCGTCGAACTTGAACAGACTTAGCGTGCCTGCGCCGGCGTTCACGACCACCGCGATCATGCCGAGAACCATGTGGTCGTGACCGTCATTCACCCACCCCAGATTGTTGGGAACGAAGATGATTGCCGACGGCCGATTAAGCCCGTTACCGGTAAGCCGCGTGACGGTTGGAACACCGAAGATCGCTGGCGGGTTATGCCCGCCGGTCGTCCTTTTGAAGGAAAGAACCGTGACGCTGTTGCTCGCCCGGTTCGTCACCCAGATCGAAAATCCAGTCGGGCTCGACGCCGGTTGCGGCTCAATCTCGACGTACTTCAAATCCGATGGGGCGCTTATCCCACCGCCGCGGTAGCCACCGATCGGCGAGAGGGGCGCGCCGAGACTGACCGGATCGGTACTTAGCGCGACCACACTGTTGCCACCGGTGTTCGCAGCCCACAGTGCTTCGTCCTGGCTGTCCGTCATGAGCGCGGTCGGGCGGCGGAGCCCGACGATGGGGAAATTAAGGCTGAGCAGCCACGCGCCGGGGGCAGTTGAAAGGGCCGGATTGTATGGATAAGCGCCGGGCAGCAGGCGGAAAATGGCCTCGGCGTTATGCGTCGGATTCTGCGCGATATCGAGCGCTGCGGCGAGTGTGTCGTGCGGCTCGCTTCCCTTGCCCCAGCCGTTTCGCGAAGGCGTCGATACCGTGAAAAGGTTTGTGCACGCCGTCGTCTTGGGGCCCGCTGAGCCCACACAGGTCCAGAGGATATCCGCGAGCGTATTCAGAGCGGCGGGCGAGTTGCGCCCCGCGACCAGATAGCCGCCCGCTTTTCCAGTCGCAAAATCGACGAGGTGCGGCAGCAAGGCCTTCTGACCCCCGACGATAGAATCGGGCGCGCCCGAATGCATCGAGTGCGCTAGCGCGAAGACGGTGGCCACGGTCGTGAACTCATTGATCGTCACGCTGCCTTGATTCGGCGGCTGCCCAACAGCTAGCGCCAAGGCGATCGCCGCGCCGCCGCCCGCTTTACCCCCTCTGGCGATCAGGTAAAAACTGTCGGGATAAAACCTCTCCGCGAAATAGCGGATCGAGAATTTTCCATCGACATCCGTCGTTGCGCTTCCCGCCCGCTGAACCGCAGCGAAGCATGGACCGCCAGAGCCTCCCCCGCACCGCGTGGTGGTGCCATATAGCGTCACCCGTGAACCGGATATAGGCGTACTCCCGCTGAGCACCCTTCCTGAAATCGATTCCGCCAGCACCGAATGCGGATAGAGCATTGCCGTAAGCACGAGAAGCCCGCTCGCGACCAGCCATCCACAATGCCGAAATCTCATGGGGTTTCCTCAGTCGGTCAAGGTAATGGTCGGCGCTACCGTACCTGTTTCTATCTAACTCATCGAGTCCAATGAATCAGGACGTTATCAGCGCGCCCGGCGCCCTTGACAGGCGGGGGTTAAAGCTACCAAACCAGATCGGTCTATGATGTCGTCGCCGGGCCTGACCCGCGTGCTGCGGGTCCAGGCGAGGAGGTTGTTGCGATGTCGACCGGTAAGACTCCCGATCCCGCGGCGATTCGCGCGCGGCTCAGCCATCCCGTGATCGATTCCGATGGCCATTGGCTGGAATTCGGACCCGCTATCACTGAATACCTGGAACGGGTGGGTGGCCGCGGCGTGCTCGAGGCGTTCACCTCGCGCAATGGACGGATCCTGCGCGATCTCACGCTCACCCTGGACGAACGCCGCGACGCGCGCCGGGCGCAACAGACCTGGTGGTCTTTTCCGACCCGAAACACGCTCGATCGCGCGACCGCGATGCTCCCGCGCCTGCTCCACGAGCGCCTCGACGAGCTCGGGCTGGACTTCTGCGTGCTCTATCCGACCGCCGCGCTTGCCGTGCCCTTCATCGGCAACGACGAGTTGCGCCGGGCGACCTGCCGCGCCTTCAACACCTTTGCCGCCGAGCAGTTCGCCCCCTATGCCGATCGGATGACGCCGGCGGCGGTGATCCCGATGAACACGCCGGCCGAGGCAATCGAAGAACTCGAGCACGTCTCGAAGACGCTGAAGCTCAAGGTCGTCGTGATGGCGAGCGTGATCAAGCGGCCGATCCCGGCGGCGGCGCGCCGCTCGCCCGACCTCGAGCGCTACGCGACCTGGCTCGACATGTTCGGGCTCGACAGCGCCTACGACTACGATCCGGTGTGGGCGAAGTGCGTCGAGCTCGGCATCGCGCCAACCTTCCATTCCAGCGGACGCGGTTACGGGATGCGCGTATCGGTGTCGAACTTCACCTACAACCATATTGGACATTTCGCGGTCTCGGCCGAAGCCGTGTGCAAGGCGCTGTTTTTGGGCGGCGTGACGCGGCGCTTCCCCACGCTCAAGATGGCATTCCAGGAGGGCGGCGTTGGATGGGCCTGCAATCTGTACGCGGACCTCGTCGGGCACTGGAAAAAACGCAACGCTCGTGCGCTGGCCGAGGTCGACCCGGCCAACCTCGACCGCGCGCGCCTGGCCGAGCTGTTCGGCCGCTATGCCAGCCCGGGGTGGACCGGCAAGCTCGCGCAGTGGAAGCTGGAGGATGAGGGCGGGATGCCCGCGATGCCGGGGGTGGGGCGCTACGACGATTTCGCGGCGTGCGGAATCGAACGCGCGGAAGACATCCGCGAGCTGTTCTGCAGGAACTTCCACTTCGGTTGCGAAGCGGACGATCCGATGAACGCGTGGGCTTGCAACTCGCGCGTCAACCCATACGGCGCGAGGCTCAAGACGCTCTTCGGCTCCGACATCGGCCACTTCGACGTGCCCGACATGCGCGGGGTGCTGCCCGAGGCGCACGAACTGGTCGACGAGGGGTTGATCGAGGAGCGGGATTTCCGCGATTTTGTCTTCACCAACCCGGTCGAATTCTGGGGCGGGATGAATCCGGATTTCTTCAAGGGCACGCGCGTCGAAAAGGAAGCCGTCGCCGCGCTGGCGCAGGCGGATAAAGAGCCATCCGCATCGCGCGCCGCGAAGTAGCCGGACGCGCGGCGCTGCTCCAGCTTAGGATGTCATCCTGAACGAAGTGCAGGATCTCGTGCGGTCCCGCGCCGCGCCTTTGTTCGATGAGAATTATGCACGGAGGACCGCGCGAGTCTCCTTCGACTCCGCGAAGTCGAGGGGCCCCGGCGTCAGCTCGCGCCGACCTTGCCAACGCTCGCGTTTGCGGGTGCGGGGCGGGAAGCTTTCGGCTTGCCCCTCGCTTCCGATGCGTTTTACAGTAGCGGCGCGCGCGCACGGAACCGTCGTTCCGGCCAGCCGTAGCGCGATCTCGAAATCGAGGCATGGATGAAAGTATCGCTATTTTATCTCCCGTCGGTCGGTAACAAGGCCCAGGTCGAGCAGGGGATGGTCGGCCTTCGCGGCGATCTGTACGACCAGATGCTGCGCGAGGTTTCCGCGCAGGCGCGGCTGGCCGACGATCTCGGCTACGACTCGATCAGCTTCACCGAGCATCACTTCCACGCCGAGGGCTTCGAGCTTTCCAACAACCCGGTACTGCTCGACCTCTATATCGGGATGCAGACCAAGCGGCTGCGCGTCGGCCAACTCGGCATCGTGTTGCCGGCCAACAACCCGATCCGCGTGGCCGAGGATATCGCGATGCTCGACCACATGACCGGCGGACGCGCCAACGCCGGCTTCGCGCGCGGCTATCAGCGCCGCTGGGTCGACATCATGGCCCAGCAGACCCACGGCATCCACGGCGCGCAGCCCCATCAGCACGACGAGATCGACGCCGCCAACCGCGCCGCGTTCGAGGAGTGCTTCCGCATCATCAAGGCCGCGTGGACCCAGGACATGCTGAGCTATCAGGGCAAATACTGGCGCATACCACCGGGCGAGACGCCGTGGACGATCGAGGCCACGACAAAGTGGGGCAGGGGCGTCGAGGACGGCATCGTCAAGGCGGTGAGCGTGGTGCCCAAGCCCGTGCAGAAGCCGCATCCGCCGATCTTTCAGCCCTTCGCGTCATCCGAACGCAGCATCCGATGGTGCGCGCAGGAGGGCGTGACCGCGGTGATTCCGCCGCTTTTCCCGGCCTTCGAGCGCCAGCTCTGCGACGTCTACGCCGAGGTCTCGGGCCGTGCGCCGGGCGAGGGGATGGGCGTCCTACGCGACATCATAATCGCCGACACGGACGCGGAGGCGCGCGCAATCTGGCATGAGAGCGGATATTTCTGCGGCCGTGAATGGTTTCTGCCGTTCGGATTCGCCAAGGGACTGGAGGATCCGAAGACCGGAGAGACACCGGACCTGTTCGAGAACGGCCTAGCGCTGATCGGCACCGTCGACACCGTGACGCGCCAGGTCGAACGGCTGCTCAAGCGCTTGCCGGTCTCGTGGATCTTCGCCTGGATGTACAACGGGCTGATGGCGCACGACCGGCTGATGAAAACTATCGAGCTGTTCGCGACCAAGGTGCTGCCCCGGGTGGCGGACCCCGCCTAAGCGATCCATAGGAGACGCGCGCAAGCCCTGGGCTGGGTCTGGCGGCGCGACGGTAGCAGGCATCGCCTGACGACAGTTCTCGGAAGGCCGCAGGTCAGCTGCTGGAGGCCGTCTCCAAACCGGCATCGGCAGGCTTTTGGAGCACGCCGCAGAGAAGCTTCCTTCGCCTGAGCGTCCTGCACGCGCGTAACGCCGCCTGCCGGTCGAGGCCGACGAAACGCGCACTGTATCGGGGGCGGTGACGGCGTACGATTTTGACCAAGCTCGCGCGGGCGCTCCGGATCTCATGCGACGCGCACCGTGAGGCGCGTCGCATCGCCGCGCGTGCGGCGGATTTATGACGAAAAGCGCCGCCCACCACTATTCCCCAGGCAACGGACGGCGCTTCGACGTCGGATTCGCCGGAGGCGCTGGCCTTGACTATCCCGTCGCGCATGGCAGCCGGGCTCGCCGCAGGGGCGGCGGCGACGCTCGCGTCGGCCACCCGCTCGTCGGGCTCAAGCGGCGGCACTTTTGCGAATGCCAGGTCAAGCAACTGCATCATGTGGCGGTCGCGCGACCCAATCGACGTGCCGCCCAAAACTACGCCTACCAGCCTACAGCCGTGGCGTTCGGCCGAGCTGACCAGGTTGAAGCCGGAGGCGCGGATGAAGCCGGTCTTCATGCCGTCGGCGCCGGCATATTCGCCGAGAAGGTGGTCGTGTCCTTTTATGACCCTGCCGTCGAAGACGAAGCTGCGAACGGAGAAGAAATGGTAGTAGTCGGGGAAATCATGGATGAGCGCGAGCGCGAGCGTCGCCATGTCGCGCGCAGTGGTTAGCTGATACGGATCGGGCAAGCCCGAGGCATTGCGAAAAGTCGTGTCCTTCATCCCGAGGCGAACCGCCGCCCGGTTCATCATCGTAGCGAACCTGGCCTCGGTGCCGCCCTCGGCCTCCGCGAGCACCACCGCCGCGTCGTTGGCCGACTCGGTGACCAGCGCCAGAATAGCCTGCCGCACCGAGATGCTTTCTCCCGGATGCAATCCGAGATGGGTTGCGGCTTGCGCGGCCGCGTGCCGCGAGACTTCCAGCCGCGAGTCAAACGTGAGAGCCCCGCTCCTTACCTCGCTGAAAACCAGAAAGAGCGTCATCAATTTCGTCAGCGACGCGGGATAGGTTTTTTGGTCGGCGTTGTGGGATTCGATGACCTGGCCGGTGTCGGCGTCGATCACGATCGACGCCTGCACGGCCGCCCGCGTTGTGGGCGCACACAGAAGCAGCGCCGATATCGCCAACAGCGGCGTCCACAATATCGGTGCACGGGCCGCGCAAACCTCCCGACTGAACCGATGAAGGAAAACGATGGGATTGAAAGCGCGATCAAACGCTGGTTCGACAACCCGGTTCCCTGCGGCCACCACACCACACCTCCACAACCATTTTCACCAGCACCGATGCTAGAACCATCGCGCTCACATCGCAACGGATCGGAAGACGTCGCCAGGCGAAAAGTGCGCGTCGCTCTCGACCAAGGTGGCACTTGCATCGCTGAGCCGCGCGGGTTTCCACGGGTTTCCGCGCGTTTCCGAATGATATTTGCTTGACCTGGAGTTTCGTGTTAGCGAAAGCGAAACGAATGAATGCGCACTGCGCATCGTCGGTCGGAGCGAGCCGCGCGACGACGTCGACCAAAGGGAGGAGGCCATGCCTTACGCGGACAACAAGGGCGTCAAAGTCTATTACGAGAGTTGGGGAAGCGGCGGC
>Ga0307373_10002666_pt1 | contig 31942 bp, 29 predicted proteins | sample OX2MG_FD_202534 | JGI IMG/M metagenome (GOLD analysis project Ga0307373, IMG submission 202534) | Soil microbial communities from Risofladan, Vaasa, Finland - OX-2 | ecosystem: Environmental > Terrestrial > Soil > Coastal area > Acid sulfate soil | place: Finland: Risofladan, Vaasa | collected...
ACCAGCACCCCACCGAACACGAGAGCGGTCCGGGGTGTCGTTCTCACCCCGACATCATGGCCCCGGGGTCAGCAGGCGAGCGGTCACCCGGTCGGTCCCTCCTGGAGGGACCGACCGGGCCGGACCGGGCCGCACCGCCGGACGACGTGAGGCGACGGCCCGGTTAGGTGCTGGCCATTCCGACGATGTTGCCGACGGCGACACCGAGACCGGGCAGCGACTTGTTGAACAGGGCGTCGCCGAAGGTGAATATCCCTCCGTCGGAGCCGGCCAGTGTGTAGCCGGCGCCGTCGGGCGTGGAGCCGATGCCCACGACGTTACGCACGTGGGCCCCGTCACCGGGTACCGAACCCAGATAGGCGGCGTCACCGAAGGAGAAGACACCGCCGTCGGACGCCACCAGCCAGTAGCCATGGCCGCTCGGCGTCGGAGCCAGGCCGACGACGGGGGCGTCGAGGTGCTGGCCGCCCATCGACCCCTTGAAGCTGGCGTCACCGAAGGAGAAGACACCGCCGTCGGACGCCACCAGCCAGTAGCCCAGGCCCGTGGAGGTGGGCACGATACCCACGACGTTGTTCACGTGGACGCCCATCCCCGGGAGCGAGCCGTGGTACGAGGCGTCGCCCAGGGCGAACACCCCGCCGTCGGAGCCGACCAGCCAGTAGCCGAGACCGTTGGTGGCGCCTTGGTCGGTGGTGGGGGTGGGGGCGAAGCCGACGATATTGCTCACATGGACACCGATCCCGGGCAGTGAGCCGTAGTAGTAGGCGTCACCGAAGCCGATGATCCCGCCGTCGGCACCCACTTCCCAGTACCCGCCCCGGTCCCGGCTCGGTGCGATCCCGACGATGGGCTTCTGCAGGTGCAGTCCGGCGCCCGGCGCCGAGCCGTAATAGGCCCCGTTGCCGAAGGCGAAAGCGCCGCCGTCGGACCCGCCCAGCCAGTACCCGCCACCGGCGGTGGGCACGGTGAAGACGGCCGTCCCGCCGGTGGGCAAGGTGATGGTGTTGGCCCCGATGGTGGTGGTGGTCGCCCCTTTGCTCCAGATGCCCACCTTCTGGTTGACGATGGTGTTCCCGCTGATCGAGGTGCCCGAGATGGTGGCCGCGTTGGCACCGGGGAATTGCTCGTCGATGAGGGCGATGGCGTCAGTCGACGGTGCCGCGTTGGCCGCGCCCCAGTTGTTTCCGTCCAGGGTGTTGTTGGTGATCGCCGTCGTGGCGATCGTGTCCTTGGGCGCATTGGCGTGGAGGGTTATTCCCGTCAGGAAGCTCTGGGTCACCGTGTTGTGGTTGATGGTGGTGTCGGAGATGCTCGTACTGGCGGCGTTGTCGGCCACCACGATCTGGCCGATGTCAGGCCCGTGGGGACCGAAATGGCCGGCGGTGCCGGTGATGGTGTTGTCGTGCACATCTGTGCCGGTCACGCCGCCACCGGGATTGAAGGCCTCGATGATGATCCCGCAGCCCCCCGTGTTCCCGGTGAGGGTGTTCCCGGAAATGACGTTGTTGCTCGAGGTGACCGCCGATCCCGGCCCGGCATTGGGCGTCCCGGCGTCGACCGGACCGTTGTCGGCCAATCCGATCCCGCCGCCGTTGTTGTTCTTGATGGTGTTCCCCGAGACAGTGGCACCCGACACGCCGTCGAGGGCGACGGTGTGCTCATCGGGTATGGATTTGGCGGGATCGACCGAGTTGCCCTGAATGGTGTTGTTGCTGATGGTCAGCGAGGCCGCGCCCTCGGCCAGGATGGCCTCGTCGTTGGCCCCGCTGATGGTGGAACCGGTGATGGTGACGCCCGATACGGCGACATAGACACCGACGTCACAGCCCGTGGCATCGATGGTCTGGGTGATCGTCTGATTGGTCGTCGCCACCACTTCGGCGCTCAGACCCGTTGCACCGACCGACGGGTTGGGGCAGGCGACCGCTCCCGCCGATGTTGCTCCCACCAGTCCGGTCAGTGTCACTGCTCCGGCCCCCAATACCAGACCCAGGCCGACGCGACTCACGGCGCGCCGGGCGTAGCGCAAACGACGTACGAGCATCAAGCACTCTCCTCTTTCACCATGTCCGGGCGCGCTCATCGAGAGCCTGCGGCACCGGCGATTGTCCGACGGCCAGAAGTCGAGCACCAATTGACTCCCGCGTCCAGAGCACCCCCGATTCTTTTCTTCCCCAGGAGCACAAGAAGCGTCTCCCCCGCAGCAGAACGATCGCCAGGTTTGGCGAATGTCACTCTGGGTAACGTCACCGAACGGACATGGACGTGTCCGGTCCGTGACGGTACTGCCTCTCACGACAGAGCCCACCATGTCTCGCGCCTGGCACAATGAGCGTGGGCCGGCTCCACGCCGGAGCGGGCGGGGGACAGGAGGGTCCATGCAAGAGCTTCGGGGAAAGGTGGCCGTCGTCACCGGCGGGGCCAGTGGCATCGGTCGGGCGGTGGCCGAGGCGGCGGCCGCCGCCGGCATGAAGATCGTCCTGGCCGACATCGAAGACGGAGCGCTCAAGGACACCGAGGCGACGTTCACCGCTTCGGGGGCCGACGTCGTGTCCGTGGTCACCGACGTCTCTGTCGGCGCGTCGGTCGAGGAACTGCGCGACAAGGCCCTGTCGCACTTCGGGGCTGTCCATCTGATCCACAACAACGCCGGTGTGGCCGTCGGCGGCCCCGTGTGGACCGTCTCCGAGCCGGACTGGAGCTGGGTGCTGGGCGTCAACCTCTGGGGTGTGATCCATGGCATCCGGGCCTTCGTCCCCGTTCTCCTCGAACAGGGCGAGGGGCACGTCGTCAACACGGCGTCCCTGGCCGGACTCACATCGCCGGCCATGCTCGGGCCCTACAACGTCACCAAGCACTCCGTCGTCACCTTGTCGGAGACCCTCTACCGCGATCTGGCCGCCTTCGGATCGCCGGTCGGTGTCTCGGTGCTGTGCCCGGGCTTCGTCCGCACCGGCATCGCCGAGTCGGACCGCAACCGACCCGACTGGGCTCCGGCGTCCACCCTGCCCGAGGGCGTCGAGTTCCAGGGGGTCGTGCGCAATCTGGTGGCCAGCGGCATTGCGCCGGCCGAGGTGGCCGATCAGGTCATCGACGCCGTCCGCCACAACCGCTTCTACATCATCACCCATCCCGACACGTTCGCCATGGTCGAGACCCGGCTACGCGACATCCTGGCCGAACGGAATCCGAGCGACGCCCCTATCGGTTGACATCACACCCGGCGAGGCGACCGACCACCACCGCGCTACCGTCCACTCACCGACGCCAGACCAAGGAGTTCCCCCATGCCCGAATTCTCGTCCTTCCCACCCGGGACCCCGTCATGGGTCGACCTCTCGACGCCCGACACCAAAGCCGCCGCCGCCTTCTACGGATCGGTCTTCGGGTGGTCGGCCACCGACATGGGGCCCGACGCCGGTGGGTACGCCATGTTCCAGAAGGACGGCGCCACCGTCGCCGGCCTCGGACCCACCCACGCCGAGAGCCAACCGCCGGTCTGGACCACCTACATCGGCGTGATCGATGCCGAAGCCACCGTGGCCCGGGCCAAAGTGGCCGGCGCCACCGTCTTCATCGAGCCCATGAAGGTTCTCGATGCCGGATACATGGCCATGTTCGCCGACCCCACCGGTGCCGTCCTCGGTCTCTGGCAGCCCGGGCAGAACACGGGTGTCGACGTGGCCAATGAACCGGGCGCCTGGTGTTGGAGCGAGCTCAACACCCGCGACACCGACAAGGCGTCCAGTTTCTATCGTCACGTCTTCGACTGGAGTGCGGCCAAGTCTGACGCCGAGGGCGTCGACTACGTCGAGTGGAAGCGCGACGACGGAGCCACGGTGGGCGGCATGTTGGAGATTCCGGCCATGGTGCCGGCGGAGGTTCCCGCCCACTGGCTCGTCTACTTCGCCGTGGACGACACCGACGCCACGGCGGCGGCGGCCAACCAGCTCGGTGCTGTCACCTTGGTGCCCCCCACGGACATCGCTCCGGGCCGTTTCTGCATCCTGACCGATCCGGCCGGCGCCATGTTTGGCATCATCAAGATGGCGGCGGCGGGCTGAACCCGCCGGACACCACGGGGACCGAGGCCTCCCCACACCGATCAGGGGTCGCACCGGTAGCGAGGGGAGAAACGACCGTGTTCCTCATATTCGGAATCAAGCGGATGGCGCGTCGGCTGGCCACCCTGTTCGCCCTTTGCGGCCACTGTGGTAGCCCGGCCGCTCAGGTGGTCGTACGCCGGAGCACCTGGTTCTCGCTCTTCTTCGTTCCCGTCATCCCCCTCGGAACGAAGTACTTCACGACCTGCACACTCTGCGGTGTCACCACCAGGCTCGACAAGGACCGGGCCATGAAAATGGTGGCCTCGGCCGAACAGCTGTCGGCCCGCTCGGCGGCGGCCCCGGTCACCGGCACCGGCACCGGCACCGAGCTCCAGACCGACGCACCGCCCCCACCTGCTCCTCCTCTGCAACCCTGAGGAGGTCCTAAAGTACGTCCATGTCCGACGTCCGCACCTGGGAGACGATGAAGCAACGCATCCACGCCCAGTTGCTGCGCCAGACGGACACATCCGTCGACGAATGGAACGCACGGATCAAGGTCGAGTCTCTCGAAGACGAGCCGGCGCTGCGCACCTGGCTCGGAGCCCAGGGGGTCACCGGCTATCCCCAGACGCTTCTGGTCTGGGAGTCGTTCGGCTACCCCGATTTCCTCCTGGCGTCGGCTGACGAACTGGTGGACGCCCAGTATGCCGGCCGTCCCGAGCTGCGACCGATCCTCGACGCCGTCCTCGGCGCCGTCAGCAGCCTCGGCCAGGTGGACGTCCAGGCCCGCAAGACCTACGTCGCCCTGCTCACACCGTTGCGGACCTTCGCCGTCGTGCAGGCCACGACCAAGAGACGCGTCGACCTCGGCCTCCGGCTGAGCTCCACCACCGCCGGAGGTCGCCTGGTCTCGGGCAAGGGTGTCGGCAACGAGGTCATCAATCTGCGTATCGGCCTCGAGTCGGTGGACGATCTCGACCAGGAGGCACTCGACTGGCTCGAGCGCGCCTATCGCGAGAGCTCCTAGCGCCTCGCCCCCGGTGGCGTCGACCCGCTCAGCGCAGGGCGAGTTGCCCGGGGATGAGCGGCGCCGGGAGCGCGCTCTGCCCCATCAGGGCCCGGTCGACACCGGCGGCACACGAACGGCCCTCGGCGATGGCCCAGACGATCAGGCTCTGGCCGCGGGTCATGTCCCCGCACACGAAGACACTGTCGTGGCTGGTGGCCCAGTTGCCGTCGCAGGCCACATTGCCGCGGGCATCGAGCTCGAGCCCGAGCTCCTCCACCACCCCGTTCCTCTCCGCTCCCAGGAAGCCCATGGCCAGCAGCACCAGCTCGCAGGGCAGTTCGAATTCGGTATCGGGGACGGGCTCGATCACGGGGCGGCCGTCGACCATGGTCATCTCCACCTGCTGACCGGCGAGCGCCCTCACCGCCCCGGTGCCGTCGTCGACGAAGGCGGTGGTGGTCACGGCGTACACCCGCTCGCCCCCCTCCTCGTGGGCCGGCGACGTCCGGTAGATCAGCGGCCAGGTGGGCCAGGGATTGTCCGGGGGACGGGCGTCGGGTGGTCGGGGCATGATCTCGAGCTGGTGCACCGATGCCGCCCCCTGCCGGTGGGCCGTCCCCAGGCAGTCGGCCCCGGTGTCGCCACCGCCGATGATCACCACGTGCTTGCCTTCGGCCGAGATGGGCGACTGGGCCCACACTCCTTCTCGCACCAGGTTCGACGACTTCAGGTACTCCATGGCCCCGTGCACTCCACGGAGCTCGCGTCCGGGGACGGGCAGATCACGCGGAAGCGTGGCGCCGCCGGCCAGCACCAGAGCGTCGAACTCCCGGAGCACAGTGGAGGCGGCCACGACGTTCACGTCGGGGGCACTGGCCGTGCCGAGACCGCGCACGTCGCCCGGCTCGGCCGTCGTGGCCCCGGCCCCACCGGTCCCGACGCCCACGGCGGTGGCACACCGGAAGATGACCCCCTCGGCCACCATCTGCGCCAGCCGTCGGTCGAGCACCGACTTCTCCATCTTGAATTCCGGGATCCCGTAGCGCAGCAGTCCCCCGGCCTTCTCGGCCCGTTCGAAGACCACGACCTCGTGACCGGCCCGGGCCAGTTGCTGGGCGCAGGCCAGACCCGACGGTCCCGAGCCCACCACGGCCACCGACTTGCCGGTATGGCTCTCGGCCACCTGTGGCCGCACCCATCGTTCGGAAAAGGCCCGCTCGGCGATCTCGTATTCCATCCGCTCTATGGTCACCGGTTCGGCGTTGATGCCGAGGACACAGGCGCCCTCGCACGGGGCCGGGCACAGCCGACCGGTGAACTCGGGAAAGTTGTTGGTGGCGTGCAGACGCTCGGCCGCCTCTTCCCACTGGCCCCGCCAGACCAGGTCGTTCCACTCGGGGATCAGGTTGCCGAGCGGGCACCCCTCGTGACAGAAGGGGATGCCGCAGTCCATACAACGCGCCGCCTGCTCGCGGGCCGACTCCTCGGGGAACGGCTCGTAGACCTCCCGCCAGTCCTTGATCCGCACGGCGATGGTCCGCCGGCCGGGGAGCCGGCGGGGGAACTCCATGAATCCGGTGGGCTTGCCCATCAGCCGTGCGCCGCCGCCATCACGGCCTCGTCCACCGACCGACCCTCGTCGACGGCCCGGCGCGTGGCCTCGAGGACCCGCCGGTAGTCACGGGGCATCACCTTGACGAACTTCTCGACGGCACCGTCCCACGACCCGAGCAGCCGTTGGGCCACGCTCGAACCGGTCTCGCCGCCATGGCGGGCCACGATGTCGGCCAAGAACCGACGGTCGTCCTCGTCGAGGCCCTCGAGAGCCACCATGTCGAGGTTCACCCGTTCGGCAAAGCTCCCGTCGGCGTCGTAGACATAGGCCGTCCCCCCCGACATGCCCGCCCCGAAGTTCCGCCCGGTGGGGCCGAGTACGACCACGCGTCCGCCGGTCATGTACTCGCATCCGTGGTCACCCACGCCCTCCACCACGGCCGTGGCCCCCGAGTTGCGCACGCAGAAGCGCTCACCCACCTGGCCCCGGATGAAGACCTCGCCGGCGGTGGCGCCGTAGAGGATCACGTTGCCGGCGATGATCTGCTCCTCGGCGGCGAACGGGGAGTCCTCCGGCGGGCGCAGCACCACCCGGCCCGCCGACAGACCCTTGGCCAGGTAGTCGTTGGCATCGCCGATCAACCGCAGGGTCACCCCCCGGGGGATGAAGGCGCCGAAGCTCTGGCCGGCCGATCCCCGGAAGGTCAACACGATGCTGTCGTCGGGCAACCCGGCCGCACCGTGCCGCTTGGTGATCTCGTAGCCCAGCAGGGTCCCCACCGTCCGGTGCACGTTGGAGATGGGGAGCTCCATGGCCAGAGTCTCTCCGCCGGCGCTCCCGCCGGCCTCGATCACCGGCCGGCAGGCGTCGAGGAAGGCGTGGTCGAGCGCCTTGTCGAGCCCGTGGTCCTGCACACCGGTACAGAAGCGGTCCGTCGGGGGCCCGAGGGCGGGCTCGGCCAGGATGGGGCCGAGGTCGAGGCCCTTCGCCTTGTAGTGGTCGACCGCCTCCACCGTCTCGAGCAGGTCGACCCGCCCCACGGCCTCGTGCAGGGACCGCAGTCCGAGGGCGGCGAGATACTCCCGGACCTCTTCGGCGATGAACTCGAAGAAGTTCTCCACGAACTCGGGCGTTCCCGTGAAGCGCTTGCGCAGCTCGGGATTCTGGGTGGCGATCCCCACCGGGCAGGTGTCCAGATGACAGACCCGCATCATGATGCAGCCCGACACCACCAACGGCGCGGTGGCGAACCCGAATTCCTCCGCTCCGAGCAGGGCGGCCACCACCACGTCACGACCGGTCTTCAACTGCCCGTCGACCTGGACGACGATCCGGTCCCGCAAACCGTTGGCCACCAGTGTCTGCTGGGTCTCGGCCAGGCCCAGTTCCCAGGGGATCCCGGCGTGCTTGAGCGACGTCAGCGGGCTGGCGCCGGTCCCGCCGTCATGGCCCGAGATGAGCACCACGTCGGACTTGGCCTTGGCCACCCCGGCGGCCACCGTGCCCACTCCCACCTCGGCCACCAGCTTCACGTGCACCCGGGCGAGCGGGTTGGCCGATTTCAGGTCGTGGATGAGCTGGGCGATGTCCTCGATGGAGTAGATGTCGTGATGCGGTGGCGGCGAGATCAGCCCCACACCGGGTGTGGAGAACCGGGTACGGGCGATCCACGGATACACCTTGTGCCCCGGCAGCTGGCCCCCTTCGCCGGGCTTGGCGCCCTGGGCGATCTTGATCTGCAGGTCGTCGGCGTTCACCAGGTACTCGCTCGTCACCCCGAACCGGGCCGACGCCACCTGCTTGACGGCGCTGCGCCGCAGATCGCCGTTGGCGTCGGCGGTGAACCGTTGCGGGTCCTCGCCCCCTTCGCCGGTGTTGGACTTCCCGCCCAGGCGGTTCATGGCGATAGCCAGATTCTCGTGCGCCTCGGCCGAGATGGATCCGTAGGACATCGCTCCGGTGGCGAACCGCTTCACCACCTCGGAGACGGGCTCGACCTCGTCGATGGACACCTCCGGGAGCACGCCCGTCCGGAACCGCAACAGGCCACGCAGGGTGGACAGGTTCTCGGACTGGTCGTCCACCAGGCCGGTGTACTGCTTGAAGATGTCGTAGCGCTTCGTCCGCGTGGCGTGCTGCAGCTTGAACACCGTCTTCGGGTTGAAGAGATGGATCTCGCCTTCCCGCCGCCACTGGTACTCCCCACCTGGCTCCCGCTCGCGGTGCGCCCGCGCCGTGGGGTGCGTCAGATGGGCCATCCGGTGACGTTCGGCCACCTCGCGCGCCAGAACGTCGAGACCCACGCCGCCGATCCGGCTCACCGTCCCGGTGAAGTACTCGTCGATCACGTCGGAGGCCAGGCCCACCGCTTCGAAGATCTGCGCCCCCGTGTAGGAGGCGATGGTGGACACCCCCATCTTGGACATGATCTTGATCACACCCTTGCAGGCGGCCTTGATGTAGTGGTTGCGCGCCCGCCGCGGTGTCACCTCTTCCAGGGCTCCCGTGGCGATCATGTCGTCAATCGTCTCGAAAGCCAGATAGGGATTCACCGCCGACGCCCCGAATCCGATCAACAACGCCATGTGGTGCACCTCACGGGCGTCACCCGCCTCCACCACCAGGCCCACGCGGGTCCGAGTCTTTTCCCGCACCAGATGCTCGTGCACCGCGGCGGTCAACAGCAGCGACGGGATCGGCGCCATGGTGGCGTTGGAGTTGCGGTCGGACAGGATGATGATGTTCGAACCGAGCGAGATGGCGATGCTCACCCGTCGGCGCACCTCTTCGATGGCGTCGCCCAGCGACTCCCCTCCCCCGCTCGGGTCGAAGAGCCCGTCGATGGCGAAGGCGTTGAAACCGGGCGTCTCCCCGTGTTCGTTCACATAGAGCAACTTGGCCAGGTCGTCGTTGTCGATCACCGGGTAGGGCAGGATGATCTGCCGGCACGACGCCGAGGTCGGCTCGAGCAGGTTGCCCTCGGGACCCAGCCGGGAGCGCCCCGAGGTCACCAGCTCCTCGCGGATGGCATCCAGAGGTGGGTTCGTCACCTGGGCGAACATCTGGGTGAAGTAGTCGTAGAGCAGTCGGGGCTTGTCCGACAGAGAGGGCAGTGCGGCGTCGTTGCCCATCGATCCGATGGGCTCGGTCCCCAGCCGGGCCATGGGGGCCACCAGGAGCCGGAGCTCCTCGTTGGTGTAGCCGAACAGACGCTGGTGGGTCACCACCGAGGCGTGCTGGGGCGTGAGCATCAGCCGTGGCGGCAGGTCGTCGAGTTGCTGTTGGCCCTCGGCCAGCCACTGCCCGTACGGGTGTTCGGCGGCCAGGTCGGCTTTGATCTCGTCGTCGTCGACGATCCGGCCCTGGGCCGTGTCCACCAGGAACATCCGTCCCGGTTGCAGCCGTCCCTTGCGCACCACCTTGGCCGGGTCGATGTCGAGCACGCCCACCTCGGAGGCGAGCACCACCAGCCCGTCGTCGGTCACCCAGTAGCGCGCCGGCCGCAGCCCGTTGCGGTCGAGCACACCACCGGCGATGGTGCCATCGGTGAAGACGACGGCGGCCGGGCCGTCCCACGGCTCCATCAGCGACGCATGGAAACGGTAGAAGTCCCGGCGCTGCCGGTCCATCTGCGTGTGGTTCTCCCACGCTTCGGGGATCATCATCAGTACGGCGTGCGGCAATGAACGCCCGCCCAGGTGCAGCAGCTCGAGCACCTCGTCGAAGGTGGCCGAGTCGCTGCCTTCGGGGTCGCAGATCGGGTAGAGCCGCTCCAGGTCGCCGGGGATCAGGTCGCTTCGCAGCAGCGCCTCGCGGGCCCGCATCCAGTTCCGGTTCCCCCTCAGCGTGTTGATCTCGCCGTTGTGGGCCAGGTACCGGTAGGGATGGGCCAGGGGCCACGAGGGAAAGGTGTTGGTCGAGAAACGCGAGTGCACGAGGGCCAGGCCGCTGTCGAAGCGTTCGTCGGCCAGGTCGGGGAAGAAGGGATCGAGCTGCTCCGGGGTGAGCATGCCTTTGTAGACGAGCGTCCGCGCCGACAGCGACACGATGTAGACCCCGTGCACCTCATGCTCCACCCGCTTGCGCAGACAGAAGGTCATCCGGTCGATGGCCATCGGGTCGGCCGTGCCGTTGGTCGGCACCACCACCACCTGCCGGATGGCCGGCATGGCCCGCCTGGCCGAGGCGCCGAGGCTCTCGGGGGCCACGGGGACGTCGCGCCACGCCAACACCCGCAAGGATTCCTCGGCCGCCAATTCCGCCATCCGCTGTTCGGCCTTGGCCGCGTCGTCGGCGTCGGTGGGAAGGAACACCATCCCGGCCGCGTAGCCGCCCGCCTCGGGCAGCCCCCCGGCCACGACACCGGAAAGAAAATGGTGGGGCATCTGGGTCAGGATCCCGGCGCCGTCACCGGTGGCCGCTTCGGCGCCGGTGGCCCCGCGGTGGGCCAGGTGCTCGAGAGCGGTCACCGCCTGCCGCACGAGGCCATGGCTCCGCCGTCCGTGCAGGTCGGCCACGAGCGCGATGCCACAGGCGTCGTGCTCGAACGCGGGGTCGTACAAGCCCTGGGAGGGTCTTTGTGTGGTCGTCAACGGGGCTGCTCCGTGGTCCATGCGCGGAGATGGCTGGAAAGGTCAGGCTGCCCGGGACGACGCTGGCCCTACTGCAGTGCTCATAGGATACATGGGGTGACCCCCCGCTACGACGCCATCGTGGTGGGCGGGGGCGCCATCGGCCTCACCAGTGCCTGGCGGATGGCCCGGCGGGGCATGCACGTCGCCGTCGTCGATCCCGAACCGGGCCGGGCCGCCTCCTGGGTGGCCGCCGGCATGCTCGCCCCCGTCTCCGAGGTCCACTACGGCGAGGAGCAGCTCCTGGCCCTGACCATGGCCTCGGCCCGCCGCTGGCCCTCCTTCGCCGCCGAGCTCGAGGCCGATGCCGGGGCCGGCATCGGCTATCAGCGGACCGGCACCCTGGTGGTGGACGTGGACGACGGCGACCGCGCCTGGTCAGACGAGCTCTTCCACTTCCAGTGCTCCCTCGGCCTCGACGTCGAACGGTTGAACGGCCGCCGGGTCCGCCAGCTCGAGCCCAACGTCGCCCCCGGAGTCCGTTCGGGCATGCTCGTGAAGGGCGACCACCAGGTCCAGACCCGCCTCTTCGTGACCGCCCTTCTGGCCGCCGCCGCCCATCGGGGGGTGGAGTTCCACCGCTCCCCGGTCACCACCGTCGACGTGGACGGGAAAACCGCCGTCCGTGGCGTCGAAACCGGCGGCAACCGGCTCACCGCGGCCGTGGTCGTCCTGGCCGCCGGATGTTGGACGCCGTCCATCGCCGGACTGCCCGACGGTGTCCTGCCCCCCGTCCGGCCCGTGAAGGGCCAGATCCTCCGCCTCTCGGGAGAACGCCAACGCCCGCTTCTGCGCCGGTCGGTCCGGGGTGTCGTCCACGGTGCGTCGGTCTACCTCGTCCCCCGGGCCGACGGCACCGTGGTGGTGGGGGCCACCGTCGAGGAAATGGGTTTCGACACCACCGTCACCGCCGGGGCCGTCTACGAATTGCTGCGCGACGCCCACCGGGTCGTCCCCGGTGTGGCTGAGCTGATCCTCACCGAAACCCGGGCCGGTCTCCGGCCCGGCTCTCCCGACAATGCCCCCATGGTGGGCGCCACCACGGTCGACGGCCTCATGGTGGCCACCGGTCACTACCGCAACGGCATCCTCCTCTCCCCTCTGACCGCCGACGCCGTCGCCTCCCTGGCCGCCGGAGAGGACCCACCCGTCGAGATGATCCCGTTCGGTCCGGGTCGCTTCCTCCCGGCGTTCTTGGCCAACGGCACACCGTGTTCGTGAACGGCCGCGCCTGCACCGTCGACCCCGGAACCTCGGTGGCCACCCTGGTGGCCCAGTGGTGCCCGTCGGCCGACGGGATCGCCGTGGCCCGCAACGGCGAGGTCGTTCCCCGCAGCGCCTGGCCCTCGACCAATTTGAGCGACGACGACCGGGTGGAGATCGTCACCGCCGCCGCCGGAGGTTGAGGTGACCGACTTCGATCTGCGAGCCGATGTCGGACGCGACGCCGACGGCACGACCGGCGGCGAGCTCGTCATCGACGGACGGACCATCGGATCCCGTCTGATCCTCGGCACCGGTGGGATCACCAGTCTCGACGTCCTCGACGCCGTCCTCGAGGCCTCGGCCGCGTCCCTCGCCACCGTCGCCGTCCGCCGCGTCGATCCCGGCGCCCGGGGTGGCATCCTGGACGTCCTGCGGGCCCACGACGTCGACGTCCTGCCCAACACGGCGGGCTGCTTCACCGCCGCCGAGGCCGTCCTCACGGCCACCCTGGCCCGCGAGGCCTTCGGCACCCATTGGATCAAACTCGAGGTCATCGGGGACGAGGACACCCTCCTGCCCGATGCCGTGGAGCTCCTCGCCGCCGCCGAACAGCTCTGCGACGACGGTTTCGTCGTCCTTCCCTACACGAACGACGACCCCGTCCTCGCCCGCCGTCTGGAACAAGCGGGCTGCGCCGCGGTCATGCCCCTCGGTGCCCCCATCGGCAGCGGCCTCGGCATCCGCAATCCCCACAACATCGCCCTCATCGCCGACACCTGTTCGGTTCCCGTCATCCTCGACGCCGGGATCGGCACGGCCTCCGACGCGGCGCTGGCCATGGAGCTCGGCTGCGACGCCGTCCTGGTGGCCACGGCCATCACCCGCTGCCGCCAGCCGGCCCGTATGGCGGCCGCCATCCGCAGCGCCGTCGACGCCGGCTATCAGGCCCGGCGGGCGGGTCGCATACCGCGCCGCTGGCAGGCCTGGGCGTCGAGCCCGACCGAGGGCATCGTTCGGGCGTCGAGCCCGACCGAGGGCATCGTTCGGCCGTCGAGCCCGACCGAGGGCATCGTGTCGCTCGATTTCCCTTCCCTCGACCCGCCGGCCTGAGGGGTCCCTTCCCGTGAACCCACCGGTGGCCATGACCATCGCCGGCTCCGACTCGGGGGGCGGCGCCGGCATCCAGGCCGACCTGAAGACCTTTGCCGCCCTCGGGGTGTTCGGCACCAGCGTCCTCACCGCCGTCACCGCCCAGAACACCACGACCGTCCTGGGCGTCCGGATCCTCGAACCCGATTTCGTCGACCTCCAGATCGAGGCCGTCCTGAGCGATCTGCCGGTGGCCGCCGTCAAGACGGGCATGTTGGCGTCGGCCGCCACGGTGGCGGTGGTGGCCCGGCGGGCGGCCGCCGGCGACCTGCCCCACCTGGTGGTCGATCCCGTCATGGTCACCTCCACAGGCACACCGCTGCTCGACGACGACGCAGTGGCCGCCTACCTCGATCTGCTCCTGCCCCACACCACCGTCTGCACACCCAACATGCGCGAAGCGGCGTTGCTCACCTCCATGGCCGTCACCGACGTCGCCAGCATGGAGAGGGCCGCCCGCCGGCTGGCCGAGCACGGGCCGAAGGTGGTGGTGGTGAAGGGCGGACATCTGTCCGGCGACCGGGCCCCCGATGTCGTCCTGGCCGACGGGGAACTCCGCGTCCTCGAGGGGCCCCGGGTGCTCTCCGCCAACGACCACGGCACCGGCTGCAGCCTCTCGTCGGCCATCGCCGCCCACCTGGCCGCAGGCACAACCCTCCCCACCGCCATCGCCGAGGCCAAGGCCTTCGTGGCCCGGGCTATCGAGGGTGCCGCGTCGTGGACGCTCGGAGCCGGTCACGGCCCCCTCGACCACTTCGGCTGGAGCGGCGGCGACGGCTGAGTCCTTCCGATCACAGCGGGACCCGCTAAATCAGGGGGTGACCGTCTTGATCAGGCCACGCAGATGCGACAGCCCGACGTCGAGAATCACCACGGCGGCCACGGCGCTGACACACGTCAGGGTCACGGCCGACTGTCGCAAGAGAGGGGGCTCGTCGGCCACACCACCTGCCTCATATCGTCGCGCACGCCGGTCCGCACGAACAGACCCGTGGCGTCGGCGCCGGCCCACGGCCGAGGATCACTGCTGTGCTCGTCGTCGGGACCGCGCCATAACGACAAGACAGAACCCCACCCCGAGCAGGATCAACGCCAGGCCGACCAGCTTCAACGTTCCGGCCATACCGGTAAAGGCCAGAATCCCCGTTCCCTTCACGGAGCGACTGAGAGTGGCCGGACTCACAGTGGTGGTCGTCGACCCAGGTCCCGTGGTGGTCGTCGACCCCGGTCCGGTGGTGGTGGTCGACCCAGGTCCGGTGGTGGTCGTCGCCGGTTCGGTGGTGGTGGTCGGCATCGACTTGGTGGTGGTCGTCGTGGTTGTCGGCTTGGTCGTGGTGGTCGCTGGGGTCGTCGTGGTAGGTGGGGAAACCGATGTGGTCGTCGACATCGGTGTCGTGGTGGTGGTCGGTTTGGTGGTGGTCGGTGGGGTCGTGGTCGACGTCGGTTTGGTGGTGGTCGTGGTCGTCGGCTTGGTGGTGGTGGTCGACGGAGGTTTGGGCTTGGTCGTGGTCGTAGTCGTGTGAGTGCACAACGGAAGGAGGACGGTGGCGCCACTCTTCACCGCACTCCTGGCAAAGGTGCACTCCTGGCCCGAAGATGCTTTCCAGAGGCCGAGATCGAAAAAGACAAATCCCATCACGGTCAGAGCGACGCCGATGCGCAGGATTCGCTGTCCCATTGATCGTGGCCGGGTGCCCGTCGCCATGACAACGCTCCTTGATCGTCCCCTTCCGGACTCGGCATCCAGGCAGAGGCGAAACAGAGGCGAAAGTCACATTGCCGTCCCGGCTCGGCGTCGAATCGACGCCGGAATCGATGACCGTCGCTCAGGATCCCCGGATGTCGCGAAACCCACCGGCGCCACCTTCGGCCGCCGAGCAGGAGATCGTGGAGCGTCTCATCGAGGCCTACGAGACCAGTGACCTGGAAGGCGTTGGCGCCCTCCCCACCGACGAGGTCATCGTCCCCAGGCAACCGGATCTCGGGGAATGACGCGATTCGACAACAGTGTGCTGCCGGGCTTCGGGCTCCTCCGAACCCTGGCCGACGAGGACCTGCCGACGGGCCCGCCGATACTGACACCCTCCCGGCCTAGAATTGACCGGTCGGCCGGGGGAAGGTCGTCCGGTGTAACGGACGAGGGCCTGCGCCTCGTTGATTCTGACAGAGCTCCAACAAAGGAGAACCATGTCCCGACCTCTCGCCCTGATCCTGGCCGTCTCGGTCGCCGCCGGCGGCATTCTCACCGACGCCCTCCTCGTCTCCTCCGCCGCGGCGAGCACCACGGCGGCGGCACCGCACATCGTGGCCCGGCCGAACAGCGTCATGGTCAACCACACCACCAAGCTGACCGGGAAGCACTTCGCCGCCTCGAAGCGCATCACCCTCGAAGAGTGTTCCCAGTCGACATTTGTCGTCATGTCGAATCCGTGCGACTCCACCAACACCATCAAGGTGAAGACGAACGCCCAGGGTCGGTTCCAAACGACATTCACGGTGAACACCTGCCCGGGGGGTACGATCACACCACCGGGATTCCAACAGACGTGCTACATCGGTGAGCCGCTTCCCTCCGGTGTCGACACCATCTCCCTCCAGGGGTCGGTGACCATCAGCATCACCGGACCCTGGTCAGAGCCGTCGGGGTCACGCCGTCGTACGTGAGGCGAACGCCGTCGTACGTGAGGCGAACGCCGTCGTACGTGAGGCGAACGCCGTCGCCGCGGGGGCGGCTTCGGGAAGTCAGACGAGGATGCGCTCGTCCGGGGCCCGGACACCTATGACGGCCAGGACCCGGCCGAGACCGAGGAACATCCCGCAGCACATGGTCAGGTCGGCGATCTCGTCGTCGGCGTAGACATCACGCAGGCACGCCCAGAAGGCGTCGTCCATGCCCTGGTGCTCCAGCGCGAAACGTTGGGCGTACTCGGCGGCGAGACGTTCGCGGTCGGTGAGGACGCTGCTCGTGCGCCACGCAGCCACCTCGGCGTAGAAGCCCTCGTCGACGCCGTGGGCGGCGCCCTCCCGGGCCCGGGTGTCCTGGCAGACCACACAGTCGTTGATCAGAGCGATCGTCCACCGGGCCGCTTCGCGCTCACGCAAGTCGAGCTTGGTGTTCTCGTAGACGGCCTTGGACAGCGCGCCCATGCCCACCGCCATCTCGGGCCGCATCAGCGCCCAGTCGACATGCTCGCCGAGTCCGTGTTCGGGAAAAGAGATCCTGGCCATGACCCAAATCTACCTCCCGACATCGATGAGCGACGATGCCGACCCGGCGACCCCGCCTGTACACTCGGGCGTCCGGTTCGTCAGCACCGACGCCTCCCCATGCCCCGCACCCACCACGCAACTCCGGCCACCGCTCCCCCGCCGAACGGCTCCCCGGTGACGAGCGGCCCGGACGCCCCGCGGCCGGGCGACCTCGGTGGCAACGGTGGCAACGGACACGGCTCCTCTGCTTCCGGTCCGGCTGCGAGCCTTCCCGGGCGGCCCCACGGACCGAGCACGCGCCCCGCGCTGATCGTCCTGGCCGTGGCCGTCGGGGTCCTCCTCGTCGGCTTCATCGGCGCTCTGGCCACGGGGGGCGGGAGCAAGCCCACGGCCCCTCTCACGTCACTGCCGACGGCCAAGGGGGCCGGGATCACGGCGATCCCGGGACGACGTGCGCTGTCGCCCATCGTGGTGGGGGGGCAACCGGCCGACGACATCCTCGACGCCGTGGCGCTGCCGAAAGGGGCCACGGTGACACCGGGATCGGCCACCAACAAGGGCATCGGCCTCTACGACCACTCCCTCTCCTTCGTCATCGCCGGGTCCGAACAGCGGGTCATCGATTTCTTCCGCGCCGAGCTGCCGGCGCTCAGGTGGAGGATCGTCAGCCAGGGTCCGCCACCGAAGGCCACGCCGGGCTACCGGATCGTCGGTCAGCACCCGAGTAGCGACGGCTACGAATGGGAGATCGGCGTCACCGTGGCCCCCACCACGTTCGCCTCGGGCGCCGGCTCCCGGGAAACCACCTCGTTCGTCGTCCGGTTGTTCGCCGTCACCGACAACTGAAGGCGCCGGATCTTCGGGGCCACCGCCGGCCCGAGGGCGGGCGGGTCAGACCCGGGGCGCCGGCAGCTGGCGAACGGGCTCGTCGCCGGGATGCAAAGCGACGTGTCCCCTCCCGCCGGCCGCCTCATCCCCTGCCAACTCGTGGCGCACCGGCCCGTCCAGCGACAGCATGGGTGAGCCCAGATCCTCGCTGCGCAGGAGCCACGAGAAGATGAAGAAGTCGACCGGGTACAGCAGGTAGCCGATCCTGGTGGCCGGGGCCACCAGGATGGCCACGGTCATGACCCAGCCGAGCAGGCGCGACAGGTCGGCCGCCGTCCGTGGCGTGTGGCGGACCAGGACGAAGAGCACCACCACAGCCCCGGCGGCGGCCACCACCACAGTGAAGAGCCGGTGGATCGAAGGGAACCACGAGACGATGGCGTGTCCGAGCAGCGGGCTGGACGCGGGCGAGGTGATGCCGGCCAGACCGAGGGGGAAACGCACGACGTTGTCGATGAAGGCGGCCGGATTGCCGATGAAGGTGGGGAGGATCGAGGGGGCCATCACGGCGGCCAGGCCCCCCACGAAGAACAACGACGGTCGTCGCCCTCGCCTACCGTCCCGATCGGTGGCCACCAACAGGGCCAGCGCCGCCAGGGGCCACGCCGTGATCTTCATGGACGAGGCGATCCCGAGAATGATGCCGGCGGCCAGGGGTCGGCGGCGCTGGAGCAGGATCAGCCCGAGAAGCAGCAGCGCGGCGATGGGGACGTCGTCACCTCCCGTGGCCAGGGGCAGTGCGGCCGTCGGGAAGACCGTCATGGCCTGAAGCGAGAGCACCCGGGGACCCGTCGGGCCGCGACACAAGGCCAGGGCGGCCACCACCACCAGGATGGTGATGAGCGAGAAGACCACCCGGGCGTCGGTGAGCCGGCGGGGCGCCTTGGTGCTGCTCGGAAGGCCGAAGAGCGACATCAGCGGCAGATAGGGGTTGTAGACGTCGTAGGCCGGCTGCCCGGGAGGGGCGCTGATGCGCTCATGGCGGCCGTCGATCACCCGGTAGAGCGGCTTCCCGTGGGCCAGGTTCGACCCCGAGCCCTCCACCACCAGGGCCTCGGGTTGCACGTGCGACGTGCCCCCGCTGTCGGTCTGCCAGAGCACCTCGAGAGCGAGGGGGCCAAGCGTGGCGCCCACGAAGACCACGAGGAAGATGACGGTACGCGACGTCGTCCAGTGCCATGTGGGTGTCTCGGTGGCCGACGACGCCGACGACGCCGACACCGCTCCGGCCGCCCTGGCCGCCTCGGCGTCGGCGGCGCGGTGGCGGGCGTGACGGGCGGAGACGGCGGATGCCACCGCCCCCAACGTGTACGGGCCCACGGCCAGCCAGCCCCACTGCTTGTACAGCGAGATCGAAGACCCCTGGGCGGTGACGATGGCGAAGAGCGCGGCCGCGGCGTACAGCACGGCGTCGCGCTCTTCCGCGCGCCACGACGCGGCCAGCCGGGCACCGCGCCCGAGGAGGCGGCTGGGCATGGAGTCCATGCTACGCTCCGCCGCCGGCGTCTCCGGGGGGGCGACGACGGGGGCGGTCACGAGGGGCCCGTCCCCAGCCCGAGGACGTCGCGCACGAAGGCGATCTCGAGCTCGGCGGCGCGGGTGATGGTGTCGGCCCGGCGGAAGCCGTGACCCTCGCCGTCGAAGACGACGTGGTCACAACGCAGGCCGCGCGCCCGCAGGGCGTCGGCCATTCTCTCGGCCTGATCGGGTGGGACGACGGGGTCCTTCGAACCTTGGAGGAGCAGGACCGCTCCCTCGATCCGTTCCGGATGGTGCGCCGGCGACCGTTCGTCGTAGAGGTCGGCCGCCTGGGGAAGCGGGCCCACCAGACGGTCGATGTAGCGGGCCTCGAATTTGTGGGTGTCGGCGGCCAGGGCCCGGAGGTCGGTCACCCCGTAAGCCACCACGGCGGCGGCGAAAGGCCCCCCGGCCACCAGGCTCCGCAGCGCCGTCAGCCCTCCGGCACTCGATCCCTTCACCACCATCCGCTGCCCGTCGACCAGTCCGCGGTCGGCCAGGAAGGTGGCGGCCGTCATGCAGTCCTCGGCGTCGGCCACGCCCCACTGTCCGTCGAGGAGCCGACGGAAGGCCCGTCCGTGGCCGGTGGAACCGCGGTAGTCCACCACCGCCACCGCCACCCCCCGCGATGTCCACAGCTGGACGGTGACGTCGAATCCGGGCTCGGCCCCCGAGGTCGGGCCACCGTGGCAGACGACCACCAGTGGCGGCAGGGTGCCGTCGGGTCCCGACAGCTCGGGCCCGTGCGGGGCGTAGTAGAGCATCGACGCCGGGGTCCCGGACAGCACCGTGGGGAAGTCGATCTCCCGGGGAATCGACACCCACGGCTCGGCCAGGGGGGGCTCCACCGGTTGATAGAGGGTGTGGTGGGTTCCCGGTCCGTCGGAGATTCCCGCCGGCATCGTCACGGCATGGATGCCCGCAGGACTGCCGACGGTGGAGCCGAGGACAACGACGTCGCGCTCGGCGCCCGAGCCCCGGTAGCGGACGGCGGCGATGGTGACGCAGGGTTGCTCCACCTCCCGCACCACCGCGGTCGCCGGATCGAGGATCCCCAGCCGGTCACGGCCGTGGCGCCGGAACCGACAGACGACAAGGCCGTCGTGGCCCACGTCGAAGGTGGTCTGGCCGAGAACCCAGTCGGGGCCGTGGAACTCGGCCTCCTCGGCGCACATGCGCGTCACCCCGCCGTCGCGGCGCCACCGGAAGGGCTGCCACCAGCCGAAGCGGTCGGACACGAACCAGAGGTCCTCCCCCGCCCAGGTCGGTTGGCCGACGGACTCGTCGGGTCCCCCGGCGATGCAGGCACCGTCGTCGGCCAGACGGGGGCGATGGCCCACCCGACCGGGCTCGGGCAGGTCCAGGTCGGCCACCCACAATTCGCTCCCGTCCCACGGCATGTTGGGGTGGTCCCAGGTCACCCAGGCCAGACGGCGGCCATCGGGGCTCGGACGGGGGGCGGCGACGAAGTCCCGGCCCGAGGCGAGAACGGCCGGGGTGACGCGCCGGAGCCGGTCGACGGCCACGATCTCGTCGTCCACCTCGTCCCCGTGGTGCCGCTGGCGGACGCAGACCACCCACCGTCCGCCGGCCACCGGCCGGGCATCGGCGTAGCGGTGGGACTCCCCCTTCGGTGCCGGAGGGGTGAGCCGGACGGGCCGTCGGTCCGGGTCGAGCCACCACAGGGCGTTGTCGTCGGCGTTGGTGCACAACAGACCGTCGCCGTCGGCGAAGTGGGCGCCGCCGCCGTACTCGTGGACGGTGGAGCGGATGCTCACCCCGGGCGGCGACATCTCCTCGGGCTTCTCGTCCCGGCGGAGCCGCATGACCACCTGCCGGCCCGCCTCCCGGGGCCGGCTCTCCGACCACCAGCACGTGTCGCCCACCACCTGGAGCCCGGCCAGGGAGATGCGGGCCCCCCCCAGAACCTCAGGGGAGAGCGGCGACGGCCAGAGTCCGTTGGGTGCGATGGGCACGGAAGCCGTACGGTACCCCCCGGTGACGAAGAGAACGGGAACCGCGGCCGTCCCCGACCGGTTCCCGGCCTACCTGGTGACCCGGCACGAGACCGCCCCCGGTCGAGGTCTGGGTTCACTCTCCCCCGCCGACCTGCCCGCCGGCGAGATCCTCGTTCAGGTGCAGTGGTCGTCGGTGAACTACAAAGACGCCCTGGTCACCCGGCCGGGCAACCGGGTGGCGCGGCTCTCCCCCCTGGTCCCCGGGGTCGATCTGGCCGGTCGGGTGGTGGCCAGCGACGACCCGTCGGTGGCGGTGGGCAGCGTCGTGCTGGCCCAAGGGGGCGACATCGGCGTCTCCCGGCACGGTGGTTTCGCCGCCTACGCCCGGGTGCCCGCCGGCCTGGCCCTGCCCCTGCCCGCCGGCCTGTCGGCCCGGGCGGCCATGATCATCGGGACGGCCGGATTCACGGCGGCACTGTCGGCCGACCGCCTGGAAGACCACGGGCTCGCCCCGGGAGACGGGCCCGTGCTCGTCACCGGCGCCTCCGGCGGGGTGGGCTCCTTCGCCGTGGCCCTCCTGGCCGGTCGGGGCCATCAGGTGGTGGCGAGCACAGCGAAGACCGGGGAGCGGGACTGGCTGGAGACCCTCGGGGCGACCGAGGTCGTGGGACGCGACGATCTCGACCCCGACCCGGACCGGGTCCTCGGGCCCGAGCGGTGGGCCGGAGCGGTCGACTGCGTCGGTGGCGTCACCCTGAGCCGGATCCTGCGAACCCTCCGCTACGGAGCCGCCGTGGCCGCCAGCGGCCTCACCGGGGGGACGGCGCTCGAGACCACCGTCTTCCCCTTCATCACCCGCGACGTGGCCCTCCTCGGCGTCGACACCGTCCGCACCGGGGCCGAGCGGCGCGTCGCCGTCTGGGAACGTCTGGCCGGCGACGTGGCCGGTCTCGATCTCGAGTCGATGGTGGCCCGCGAGATCTCTCTCGATCAGCTCGACGGTGCCATCGACGACGTCCTGGCCGCCCGGGTCCGGGGACGGGTGCTCGTACGGCTGGACGGCACCGACTGAACCACACGGGGCGGCGCCGGCTCTCGGGGCGGTGCCGGCTCTCGGAGGTGCGATCGCCCTTTTGGCGGAGGTTCAGCCGTTCGGAGGTGCGGTCGTCTGGGTGGCGGGTGAGCCGTGGCCGAAGACGGGCGAGACCGTCAGGGTGCCGTGGTCGCAGACGTTGTACGAGCCGCGGACGACGAGGGCGGTGGTGGTGTTGGGCGCGATGGCCTGGAGGACGGCCGCCGTGGGGCACGACGACTCGCCGGCGGTGGGGATGCCGGAGTAGGCGACGTTGAAGTAGGCCGTGGCCGACGGGCCGACGCTCACGTTGGCCGGGGCGAAATCGGTGAACGAATAGCTGCCACCGCGGACCGTGGTGGTGGCGATGTCGTGGCCGGAGGAGTCGATCAGCTGCAGGCCGGGATAGCCGACGAGGGTGCATGTGGCTGACGAGGTGTTGCGGAACCCGAGGGTGAGCTCGGAGGTGCCGGCCGCCCCCTGGCTTCCGAGCTGGCTGAGGACGTAGTTGGAGCCCGTGCAGCCGGGCACCGTGGTCGAGGTGGTGGGCGAGGTGGTGGGCGAGGTGGTGGTCGAGTGGGAGGCTCCGGTGGTCGTGGTGGCCTTGGAGGTGGCCTTGGAGGTGGCCTTGGAGGTGGGCGAGGCGGTCGGCTTGGCCGAGGAACAGGCCGCCAACACCGCCGCACCCAGGATGCAGGTCACGATGAGGCAACTGGTCCTCCCGGCGCGGCGGATGGCCGTGGGGTCGCTCAAGAGCTGAAGTCCTCGGGCCGGACGGTGTCGAGGAACTGGCGGAACTCTCCCACGAGTTCTTCGGGCGTGGCCGACTCGTCGTCGTCCTCGTCGCTCGGCAGGAGGATGCCTTCGGAGTCCATGAGATCGTCGGCCACGAAAAGGGGGCTGGAGGTGCGGACGGCGAGAGCCACGGCGTCCGAAGGTCGGCTCGAGACGGTGAGGACACCGTCGGTGCGTTTCAGATGGAGCTCGGCGTAATAGGTGGCCGACCGCAGCTCGGTGATGACGACGCGTTCGAGGCTGGCGCCGAGTGTCTCCACCACGTCGCGCAGGAGGTCATGGGTCATGGGACGCGGAGGGGCCACCCCCTGGATGGCAAAGGCGATGGCCGTGGCTTCGGGGGCACCGATGAAGATCGGCAACGTCCGTCCCACCCCCTCCGTCTCGGTCAAGAGCAGGACAGGGGTATTCGACTGGAGGTCCACCCTCACTGCGCTCAGCCGGACTTCGACCATGCCTGCAACTTACCGCCCGTAGAGCTGTTGGACATGCGCTTCGGGGTCGTCTTCGAGGGCTTCTCGGTCACCGGCGGCGACGAATGGCAGGTTGCGGTACCGGCCGGCCACATCGAGGCCATATCCGAGAAGAAGCTCGTCAGGGGCCTCGAAACCGGCAAAACGGACCGGCACGGGCACGATCCGGCGGGTCCGGCGGTCGAACAAGGTGCAGACCTCGACCGAGGTGGGCCCCCGTCGACGGAGTTCACCGAGGACATAGGTCGAGGTGAGCCCCGTGTCGACGATGTCCTCGACCAGCACCACGTGGCGATCGTGGACGTCATTGTCCAGGTCTTTCACGATGCGGACGCGGCCCGTCCCCTCGGTGTAGGCCGATATGCCGAGGAAGTCGACCTCACAGGGCACGCTGACGTTACGGACGAGGTCGGCCAGGAAGAGGATGCTGCCCTTCAGCACGGCCACGAAGAGCACGCCGCCGGGATAGGCCGCGCTGATCTCTGCGCCCAGACGGGCCGCGGCCGCCGCAATGTCGCCGGCGGTGTGGAGGATCCGGGCGCCGCCGCGCCCCGTCACCCGCCCAGTTGGTCGCGCAGGGCGTTACGAAGGAGCACCGAGCGCAGCTGGAGGCCCAACCGGGTGAGTTCGGTGACGTTGTCGTGGGCGCGTTGGCGTGCCTCGGGATTGCGCTGCTTCAACAGAGGCAGGACGATCTGCTCGATGAACCCCGCTTCGCGCTCCGCCGCCAGCTTGTGGATTCTCAGGTGGCGCGCCTCGACGCCGTACCGGGCGAATCCGGCCGCCGTGCGGGCAATGGCCAGGGCATTCTCGTCGTAATAGACGACCCCGCCGACCAACCGGCCGCCGAGTAGGCCGAACGACTCCAGCTGCTGGACCTCGGCCACCGTGAGACCGGCGGCCGAGGTCAGCTCCTCGATGGTCATGTCGTTGCCGGACATGGTGGAGACGGCCGGCTCGATGCCCGCCGCGGTCACCGACCTGGCCTTGGCCGCCGGGGACGAGGCCTTGGCCGTGGCGCTGGAGGCTTTGGCCGTGGCGGTGGAGGCTTTGGCCGCGCCACGGGCGGCGGCCGGGGACGACGACGCCCGGCGGGGCGCCGGGGATCCGGCCGGGGACGACGGCGGACCGGTGGTGGTGGAGGGCTGCTCGTCGACGCCGTCGACGAAGGTGGCGGCCGCCATCTCCGCCGCGCCGACGTGGCCCGGTGGGGAGGACGGCGTCTCGAAGCCGGGAAGGGCGGTGCCCGATGGCGAACCCGTCGCCGCCGACGAGAGGGGCGCCCCCTGGCCGACGAGGACCGGGACGGGACGACGGCGGAGCTCGGCGCCCTCGGAGGTGTCGCGGGTGGAGGCCCGTGCCGCGGCCGGCTGCCCGAGGTCGGCGTCACCGAGCTCGGTGCCGTCGTCGTAGGCGCCGTCCTCCGAATCGATGACGTCGGTGTCGGGGTCGAAGGCGTCGGCGTCGAAGGCGTCGGAGTCGGGGTCGAAGGCACCGTCGGCGTCGTCGACGCCGTCGACACCCTCCTGCTCGAGACGACCCTTGATCACCTTGAGGGGCAGGAAGTGCTCGCGCTGCTGGCGGAGAACCCAGCGCAGGCGCTCGACGTCTTGTTCGTAGAACTTGCGGTAGCCCGAGGGGGTGCGTTCGGGATTGACGAGACCCTGGCTCTCGAGGAAACGGATTTTCGAGATGGTGACGTCGGGGAACTCCTGACGCAGCAGGGTCAGGACGTCCCCGATGGAGAGGTAGCTACGGCCGCTCACCGCGGGCTCCGCCCGTCTGTCACGTCGCCGGGCACGATCATTCGTCGGCCGCCGCCAGGTAGACGAGCTTGAACTTGCCGATCTGGACTTCGTCTCCGGTGGACAGCACGGCCTCCTCGATCCGCTCGCGATTGACGTAGGTCCCGTTCAGCGAGCCCACGTCGCGGATCGAGTAGGTGCCGTTCTGGCCGACGAACTCGGCGTGGCGCCGGGAGACGGTGATGTCGTCGAGAAAGATGTCGCTCTCGGGGTGGCGGCCCGCCCGGGTGACCACGGAATCGAGAACATAGCGGGTCCCCGCGTTGGGCCCCCTCTTCACCACCAGGAGCCCGGCACCATTGGGTCGGTCGGGAAGTGTCACGGTGAGCTCGTCGTCACCGGCCTCGCCCTGGGCGTCGACCGGGTGGAGGGTGATGGTGGTATCGGATGCGGGCGGGCCGAGGACGGCGCCGCACGACGAGCAGAAGTTGGCACTCGTCGGGTTGCGGTGCCCGCAGTTGTTGCAGAACACACCGTCCACGCTAGTCCGTCACCTGGTCGACGCTGCGGGGCACTAGCCGGCGATGAGCTCTGAGTACCCCGCGGCGTCGAGAAGACCGGCGACGGCGTCGGGTTCTGATGGTGCGATCTCACAGATCCAGCCCTCCCCGTAGGGGTCCGAATTCAGTTGCTCGGGCGCCTGGGCCAAGGACTCGTTCACGGCCACCACCTCACCGGCAACCGGCGCATAGATCTCTGAGACGGATTTTGTGGACTCGACCTCACCGAGGACCCCCTGCGCGTCCACCCGCGATCCGAGCTCCGGGAGCGAGACGAAGACGACGTCACCGAGGGCATCCTGCGCGTAGTCGGTGATACCGATCCGCACCCTGTCGCCGTCCTGGCGGAGCCACTCGTGGTCGGTGCTGTAGTGCAATCCGTCGGGCACCTGCATGGCGGGGACCCTACCGGAAACGTCGCGGAACCGCCCAGGGCCAAAGAGCCCGTGGCCCGGCTGTCAACGCAGCATCTGTCGGATCCTCACCGCGTGCTCCGACGCCCGGGCCCGCGCTCGGGCGTCGGTGGGCGCCTCGGCCCAGACGTGGGTCAAGGGCTCCTCGGGGTCGGGGACCACGAGGACCCAGCCGTCTGGTTCGGGCATCTTGACCCCGTCCACCAGCACCACGGAACGGCCCTTGGCCCGCTCCACGGCGATGCGCATGACGGTGCCCTTCTGCTCCCACGGGGTGACCACTTCCTCGTGGGCGATGTGGACGGTGGGAAGGCGTCCGGCCAACTTCGAGATCGACTCACCGGTCATGGCCAACATGGCCAGCAGGTGGACCAGGGTGGAGACGGCGTCGAAGCCGGGGAGGAAGCGCGGGAAGATGAAGCCCCCCATCTGGCTGGCGGCGAAGGTGACTCCCCCGGCGCTCGAGAGCTCCATGAGATGGGTGGCCGACAGCTTGGTCCAGATGATCTCGGCGCCGGCCGCCTCGCAGATGCGCTCGGCCGCCGTGGGGACGGCCACGGGCAGTGCCACCTTGGCCCCCGGGGTGGTCGAGACCACCAATTCGAGCATGAGCAGCAGGGCTTCATCGTCGGTCAGGACCCGGCCGTCCCCGTCCACCAGGGTGATGTGCTCCCCTCCGGGGTCGATGACCGCTCCCAGATGGGCTCCCGACGCCCGGACCAGGTCGGCCACCCGCGAGGCCGAGGCGGCCCGGTCGTTGGAGACGACGGCGGCGGTGGCGGCGTAGGGATTGACGACGAGGACATCGGCGCCCAACTTGGCCAGGACGTTGGGCATGACGAAGCTGCAGGTGCCGTAGGAGTAGTCGAGGACGAGCTTGAATTCGGCCGCCGCTATGGACTCGATGTCGACGGCGGACATCATGGCCGCCGTGTAGAGCTCGAGGGCCCGGGGCGGGAATTCGATGTCGCCGATCTCCGAGGCCAGGGCCCGGCGGAACTCCTCGCGGTGGTAGAGGCGTTCGATCTTGCGCTGGGCCGCCTCGGCCAGGTCGATGCCGTCCTCGTCGAAGAAGCGGATCATGACCGACTGGGCGTCGTCCTCGAAGAGCCGGACGGTGATGCCGCCGAGGCTCGATCCGGAACGGACGTGGGAGCGGGTGACGGGGACGGTGGCCACCTCGAGGTCGTCGACGTTCACGCCGGCGGCGTTGCAGCCCACGATGATGGCCCTCTTGAGCACCCGGGCGGCCCGGGAGGTGTCACGTGAGGTGGTGACCGTGGACCCTCTCTCCAGGTTGCTCGCCCAGGCCATGGACAGGCGCATGGCCAACTCGGGGCTGATGTCGACATTGGCCAGACCGGTGACCCCCAGGCGACCGAAGAGGCTGCGGGGACCCCGTGACTCCCAGACGATCGAGGTGTTGACGATGGCACCCGCCTCCACCGTCTTGAAGGGATAGACCTTGACCCCCGACTTGAGGGTGGCCTGGGCGCCGATGAAGGTCTCGTCGCCGAGGACGACGCCCTCCTCGCAGCGGACCCCCTGGCGGAGGTCGCAGGACCGGCCGAGGACGCAGCCGTCGAGGCGGACGCCGTTTCCCAAGAAGCCGTTGTCGTGGACCACCGTCCGCTCGAGGGTGCTGTTGTCCCCGATGCGGACGTTGGCCCCGAGGACGCAGTAGGCGCCGACGACGGTGTCGGAGCCGATGTGGCAGTTGTCCCCGACGATGGCCGGCCCCCGGATGGCGGCGCTCGGGTCGACCGACGCCCCCTTGCCCAGCCAGACGCCGGGCCGCAACGGGAACCCGCTCACCTGGACGGCGACCTTCTCGTCGAGGATGTCCTGGTGGGCGCGCACATAGGCCTCGAGGGTGCCGACGTCCTCCCAGTAACCGTCGGTGATGGCACCGAACAGGGGTTTGCCCGCGTCGAGGACGGCGGGGAAGACCTCTTCGGAGAAGTCGACCGGCCGGCCGGCGGGGATGAAGTCGAAGATCTCCGGCTCGAGGACGTAGATGCCGGTGTTGATGGTGTCGCTGAAGACCTGGCCCCAGGTGGGCTTCTCCAGGAACCTGTCGATGGAGCCGTCGTCCCGGGTGATGACGATGCCGAACTCGAGGGGGTCCTCGACGGCCTTCAGGGCAATGGTGGCCAGGGCCCCCTTGGCCCGGTGGAAGTCGACCACGGCCGTCAGGTCGATGTCGGTGAGGACGTCGCCCGAGATGACGACGAAGCGCTCGTCGAGCTCGTCACGGGCATTGAGGACCGACCCCGCTGTCCCCAGGGGGGTCGATTCGGTGGCGTAGACCATGCGGACGCCGAATTCGGAGCCGTCGCCGAAGTAGCTGCGGATGGCGTTGGCCATGAAAGCCACGGTGACCACGATGTCCTCGAAGCCGTGCTGGCGGAGCAGGCTGACGACGTGCTCCATCATGGGCCGGTTGGCCATGGGCAGCATGGGCTTCGGTTGGTTCGAAGTGAGCGGGCGGAGACGCGTCCCCTCACCGCCCGCCATGATCAACGCTTTCACGGCAGCATCAGACCCGAACCCTACCCCCCGGGGATGTCCGACATACCTGAGGCCCCGGGGCCGGCGGGGCCGGGGACGGCTCCGTCCGGGCGGCGGCCGTGGCGTCCGTGGACCAGGGCGTGTCGGGCCACGGGGACGTAGGCGGCGGCGGCGATATAGGCCAGGACGAGGGCGGGAATGGCACAGAGCCAGGCGAAGACGGTGACCGGGGTGTGCCACGAGACGTTGCCGTAGCCGAAGAGGAACGACGGGTAGGCCACCATCAGGCCGAAGGTGCCGGCCTTGCCCACCCAGAGGACGTCGATGCGCTCGGCGCCGAAGGCGGCGAGGAGCAGGACGGCGGCCGAGACGAGGACCTCGCGGGCCAAGGTGGCGACGGCGAACCACAGCGGGACGGCCCCGTGGATGATGACGGCGATGACGGCCGTGGCCACCAGCAGGCGGTCGGCCACCGGGTCGAGAACCTTGCCCAGGGTGGAGACCTGGTGGAAACGCCGGGCCACGTGGCCGTCGACCCAGTCGGTGGCCCCGAGGACGGCCAGGAGGATCGCCGCGTCGGTCTGGCGCTGCGCCCCGAAGAGCAGCCAGAGGAAGAGGGGGATGCAGGCCAGGCGGACGAAGGTGATGACGTTGGGGGCGGTGAGGACGCGGTCGAGTCCCGCCTCGTCCGGCCCTGCGTTCTCGGCGAGCACCGGCGGCAGTCTACGACCCGGTGGTGAGATGACTGCGTATCGTGAGCCCAAGGGTCCGGGGGAGGCCCGGAGCGGCGGTCGGGCGCCGGGCCGGCCGGCTACCGGTGGGTCCGGCGGCCGTGGTAGGCAGGAGCGATGGCTCCCCGCTTCGAACCCTTCGCCGGGCTCCGGTACGACCCTTCGATCCCGCTGGAGAAGGTGATCGCCCCGCCCTACGACATCGTCGGACCCGAGGAACGGGCCGTGCTGGCCGGCCGGCACCTGGCCAACGCCATCCATGTGGAGCTGCCGGTGGACGACCCCCGGACCGGGCTCGACCGGTACCAGTCGGCCGGGCGGTACCTGGCCCGGTGGACCGAGGAGGGGGTCGTGCAGCGCGAGGGCCGGCCCGCCTTCTACGCCTACCGGATGACCGAGCCTTCGGGGAGGAGCTCGACGGGGGTGATCGGGGCGCTCGGCTGCGACCCGGGCGGGAGCGACATCCTGCCCCACGAGCAGACGATGCCGAAGGACACGACCGACCGGCTGGACCTGCTGCGCGCCTGTCACGCCAACCTCTCTCCCATCTGGGGCCTGTCGCTGACGGAGGGACTGTCCAAGCTGTTCGAACCGAGCGGGCCGGCCTCGGCCGAGGCCACCGACGACGACGGGGTGGGGCACGCCCTGTGGGTGCTCGACGATCCGGCCGTGCTCGAGGCCATCAGCGCGGCGGTGGCCGAGTCACCGGTGGTGATCGCCGACGGGCATCACCGGTATCACACCGCCCTCGCCTATCAGAAGGAGCGGCGGGCGGCTGTGGGCGAGGTGGCCGGTGGCTACGACGCCGTGATGGCCCTGGTGGTCGAGTTGAGCGAGGAGCAGCTGTCGGTGGGTCCCATCCATCGGACGCTGTCGGGTGTTCCCGGGGGTGTCGACCTGGCCGAGGCGTTCGGGCGGTGGTTCGACACGGTGCATGTGGGTCCGCTGGAAGAGTCGTTGGTCGACGCCGTGGCCGACTCCGAGGCATTGGCGCTGGTGACGGCCGGCGGGGTGTGGCTGCTGACGCCGCGCGAAGAGACGTACCGCGAAGCCGGATCCGACCTCGATTCGAGTCTGATCGGGTTGGTGGTGGAGGAGATCCCGGGAGCGCAGGTCAGCTACCGGCACGACTGGCACTCGGCCGTCGGGGCCGTGAACGCCGGCGAGTGCGACGCCGCCGTGCTGATCCGGCCGGTGACGGTGGCGCAGATCGGGGAATGGGCCCACGCCCACAAGCGGATGCCGCCCAAGAGCACGTACTTCCATCCGAAGCCCCGGACGGGGATGGTGTACCGGCCCGTCGAGGGCTGAGAAGAGGTCGCCGGTCCGGGGGCGGAAGAAACCTGAGGAACAGAGGCGGTACGGCGACCCCCCAGTCGCAGCGGGCCGGCTGTGACGTTGCGCCGCACACGCCCCGTTCCTTACCCCCCACGGGCGTCTGTGCTCCGGCCTTTCGGCTCGGATCCGTCCGCCCACTGTCCTATCGGCGCGCCGGGGCCCGCCATTGAGGACGGTGACGGAGGGTGGTCGGATTCAGGGTTCGACGGTCCAGGTGCCTCCGGAGGCGAGGAGGGCGGTGAGGTCGCCGGGTCCCCTGCGCTCGGAGGCCTCGAGGAGCTGGCGGGACATGGCCGCGCCGTACTCGGTGCGCTCGACGGCGCGAAAGACACCGATGGGTGTGGGTTCGTAGGGACCGCGGGCCAGACGGCTCAATTGGAAGGCCAGACCGGGATCGTCGCGCCTCTCGTCGTGGACGAGAAGGGCGTCCTCCCCCACATCGGCCACCTCCACCACGCGGACACGGCCGTCGGGGTCGAGGACGACGCCGTGTTGGGCGTCGGTGCCGAAACGGATGGGCTGGCCGTGGACCAGGGGGATCAACTGATCGGGTCGGGCGTCCTTGGAGGTGATCTTCTCGAAGGCGCCGTCGTTGAAGACGTTGCAGTTCTGGTAGATCTCGACGAAGGCGGCGCCCTGGTGGGCGTGGGCCCGGCGGAAGGTCTCCTGCATGTGCTTGCGGTCCATGTCATGGGTGCGGGCCACGAAGGTGGCCTCGGCCCCGAGGGCCAGGGAGATGGGGTTGAAGGGGGTCTCCAGCGATCCGAAGGGGGTCGACTTGGTGACCTTGCCCTGCTCGGAGGTGGGTGAGTACTGACCCTTGGTGAGACCGTAGATCTGGTTGTTGAACAGGAGGATGGTGATGTCGACGTTGCGGCGCAGGGCATGGATGAGGTGGTTGCCGCCGATCGACAGGGCGTCGCCGTCTCCGGTGACGACCCAGACGTCGAGGTCGGGTCGGGTGACGGCCAGCCCCGTGGCCACCGCCGGGGCCCGGCCGTGGATGGAGTGCAGTCCGTAGGTGTTCATGTAATAGGGGAAGCGGGCCGCGCAGCCGATTCCGGAGAGGAAGACGGTGTTCTCGCGTTTGGCTCCCAGTTCGGGCAGGAGCATCCGGACGGCGGTGAG
>Ga0307373_10002668_pt1 | contig 31930 bp, 30 predicted proteins | sample OX2MG_FD_202534 | JGI IMG/M metagenome (GOLD analysis project Ga0307373, IMG submission 202534) | Soil microbial communities from Risofladan, Vaasa, Finland - OX-2 | ecosystem: Environmental > Terrestrial > Soil > Coastal area > Acid sulfate soil | place: Finland: Risofladan, Vaasa | collected...
CGATGTGGCGCCATTCCGGGCTGGCACAGAATTCCATGTGCGCGGCGTTCACGGGGAGATCCTACGAGTGTGGTGGCGACGCCACGCGAATGTACGGTCAGGTCCCGCCCCCTTATCCGGAATTCGACGCTCGGCATGGGTCGTTTTCCGATTTAGGACTTGTGATCGGTGGATACTGGAGGAGAGGACCACGAGGCGGGGAGCCATGTCCATGAGCGACACACAGCAGGGACCGGGGTGGTGGCAGGCCACGGACGGCAGGTGGTACCCACCTGAAACCCATCCTTCGCTCCAGGCGTCGCCAGCCGTACCGGCCCCGGCCGTGGGGGACGTTGCCGCTTCCCCGGGTTACACCGCCCACCCCGCGTACACCGGACAGCCGGGCGGCTCGGGCCCGCCTGGATACTCCGCCGACCCCGGCCCTCCGGCCCCGTCGGGCTATCCGGCCCCGTCGGGCTATCCGGCCCCGTCGGGCTATCCGGCCCCGTCGGGCTATCCGGCCCCGTCGGGCTATGCGGCACCGTCGGGCTATGCGGCACCGCCGGGCTATGCGGCACCGTCGGGCTATGCGGCACCGCCGGCCGGTTATCCGCAATGGGGGCCGGGCTACCAGCCCTACAGCGTGGTGGAACCGGGTCGGCCGACCAATGGGCTGGCGGTGGCGTCATTCGTCTGCTCGGTGTGCGGGATCATCCCGTTCTTCTTCGGGATCACGTGCGTCGTGGGAATCATCCTGGGTTTCGTGGCCCTCAGCCAGATCAAAGGCACAGGCGGATTTCAGAAGGGACGCGGTCTGGCGCGGGCCGGTGTGATCGTGGGATTTTCGTTGATCGCCCTCTTCTTCGTGGTGGTCTTCACCGCCCGGGTGACGACGGGCCAGTAGTAGGGGCGAATCGGCCGCCGGCAGGATCAGACGAGGTCGATCAGGGCTTCCCAACCCGTCGGCGGAGAATCGATGCGCCAGTACTGCTCGGGGACGTTGGCCTCTAGACGTTCGGTGAGGACGTGATCGCGCTCGAGAGGTGCGACTTGGCTCGCGTAGAGGGCGATGGCCGCCCGCTTGCGAACCATGTCGGGCTCGATGGGGACGACCGCCGGCGTGGGCCAGGTGGCGGACTTGAAGAGCTTCGTGACCCGCCAGGCCAGAATGCCGGGGATGTGCTTGTAGCCGTGGTCCTCGTAGCAGAACCAGACCGGGCCATCGCCGGAGTCGAGCATCGATGATCGCACCATGAGGCCGGCGTCGTGAGTGAGGACATGATCGGGGTTGGCCAGACCCATTGGCAGGAAGACGGCTGTGGGTCGGGCGGCGGCGATGGCGGAGGCGAGCACGGGGGCCACATCGGCCGGGAGCGGGCGCTCGTCCTCGGGCAGATACTGATGATCGGCGAAGTCCAGCCAGACGGGCGTCGCTCCGACAAATGCCGTAGCCGCCCGGTCCTCTTCGCGTCTGGCCGCCACCACATCGTCACCGGCCACGAAACCCCCACAGGCATCCCAGTCGCTCGGCTCGGCCGGATACACCGGCGGTGGACCGCCGAGGACGGTGATCACCGTGGAGCCCGGGTATGTGGTGAGGAGGTGGGCGGCACCCAGAAGGGCGTCATCGAAGTGCGGTGAGACGACGACGATCCGTTGGAGAACGGCGGGATCGACCAGTCCCCAGGTCACGTCGTCGGCCACGGAGGGCACCGTACCGCGGCGACCGTGGTGCCGGAGTCGCCGGCATTCTTCTCCTGGTCGGCCGGAGGAACCGACCGTCGGCGCGGTCGGCGGGGCGCTCAGGGCGTGGCGTCGACCAGTAGCTCCGGCTCGGCATCCGGCGAAGAGTCGACTGGTGGAACGGGTAGCGGCGCCGGAAAGTCCCTGCGTCGGACGAGGATCGAGAAGAACGCACCGATGAAGACGACGGCGGCGCCCGTGATCAGGAGGTCGTTGATGCCGATGCTGAAAGCATGTCCGGCGGCCTGTGTGAGGTGAGCGCCCACCAACGTGCGGCGGTCGGCACCTCGCGTTCCCTCGGCCGCCACCGCCGTCGAGAGCATGCCCGCCGGATGGCCGAGGACCGATGTGAGCGAAGAGGCGATGCGACCTTGGAAGAGAGCGCCGAGACCGGCCACGCCGGTGGCCAGGCCCCCGATGCGGAAGGTGTTGCTGATACCGGACGCCATGCCGCTTCGTTCGGGGCTGACGACACCGAGGGCGATCTTGGCGATGGCCGGGTTGGCCACGCCGATACCGAGGCCGCTGACGATCAGACCCGGAAGCAACCTCGTCCAAGACGAGGTGGCGGTCACTCCGTGCATGAGGGCCAGGCCGACCGCCGAAAGCAGCAGACCGGTCCCGAGCGCCAGGCCCGGCGGAGTGTGCTCGCCCAAACGACGCGTGGCCAGGGGCACGACGAAGCAGAGGACGGTCAGGGGCAGAAGCCGCAGGCCCCCTTGGAACGGCGAGAGGCCGAGGAGATCCTGCAGGTAGAGGGTGAGGTAGGTGAGCATGGCGAACATGCCGGCGCCGAGGGCGAAGGTGGCCAGGGAGACACCCGTGAAGGCCGGCTTGCGGAAGAGCGAGAGGTCGAACATCGGGCGGTCCTGGTGGAACTCGGCGAAGACGAAGGCGGCGAACAACACGGCGGCCGATCCGAAGAGGGTGAGGATGAAGACACTGGACCAACCGTCGTCGTTTCCCCGGGTGAGGCCGAAAATGAGGAGGAACAGCGCACCGGAAAAGGTCGCCAGGCCGGCGACGTCGAGACGCTTGGTCCCGGGATCGCTGATATTCACCATGCGGGTCAGCGAGACGGCCAAGGTGGCGATGCCGATGGGGACGTTCACGAAGAAGATCCATCGCCATCCGAGCCCGCTGGTGAGCGCACCACCGGCCAGCGGGCCGACGGCGACGGCCCCGCCGACGGTGGCCCCCCAGGCGGCAATGGCCGTTCCCCGGTCCTTGCCCCGGAAGTCCTGACCGATCAGGGCCAGGGAGGTGGCGAACATGGCCGCCCCACCGACACCTTGGACGGCGCGTCCCACGATGAGGAACGTGGCGCTGTCAGCCAGGCCACAGACCAACGAGGCCAGGGTGAAGATGGTCAATCCGACGGCGAAGATGCGCTTGCGGCCGAAGCGGTCGGCCAGGGTCCCCTGGGTCAGGAGGAGTGCGGCCAGGCTCAGGGCGTAGGCGGAGATGACCCATTCGAGTTGGGCGAAGCTGGCGTGCAACTCCCGCTGCATGGTAGGCAACGCCACCTGGACGATGGTGACGTCGACCAGGAGCATGAACGTGGCTCCGCAGACGGCGATCAGGGTCCACCAACGGCGGTCGAGGCCGGCCCGGTCGGCCCCCCAGGTGGGCTCCGCCGGCGGTGTGGCGCTCGTCACTGTCGTCCAGCGTCGTTGTCCGGCTCCATCCCGGCCCAGTCTGAGTGGCCGGGTCAGTCATGTCCAAACCGCTGTCCCGCAGCCGGGGGCGGTGCGCCGGTCGGTAGCGTTGGTCAGGTGCGCGGCAGGTCACCCACAGACCGGAACGTTCTGACCCACCTGACGGCAGCGGTCGTCGTCCCCGGTTGCCTGGCCCTCGGTTGGTGGCAGATCACCAGAGCGCTGTCGGGAAACACGCTGAGCTGGGCCTACGCCTTCGAATGGCCCATCTTTGCCGGCTACGCGGTCTTCCTGTGGTGGAAGCTGATCCACGATCAGCCCGGCGGGGAGCCGATTGTCGATCCGGACCGGGCCGAAACCAAGGAAGCTGAATCCCCCGGGGCCGGAACCACCGGGGCCGGGGCGCACCCTGAGTCCGAAGCGGCCGGGGCGACGGCGGGGAGCGAGGACGAGGACGAGGACGAGGAATTGGCCTCCTACAACCGGTATCTGGGCGCCCTGAACGCCAGCGGGAAGCGCAAACACTGGTGACGGTCCGTGGTCGGCGCCGGGGCGTTGGGGATGGTGGTCCGGGGAAGAGCCACCCGCGCGGCACAGCCCCACGCCAAGATGTGTCGATGCACGACGAAGGGGGCGGGGCGCTCTTGGCCCCCGTACAACCGATGCTGCCTCTGGACGACGAGGTAGCCGGGTCCGACAAGGAGCCGGAGAAGAGAGGGCAGGCCGCCGTCCGGTCGATCCGACCGGCCGGCGCCGCCACAGCAGAATCGGCCCGCCCAGGCGGCGCCGAGGAGCAGGGCGAGATCTCCCGGCCCGAAATACCCGAGGTCGAGGTCCGGGTGAGTACGCGACGGCGGAAGTCGGCCGGGGCGTTCTGGCGCGACGGTCGGGTGGTGGTGGTGCTTCCCGCCAGCATGCCCCGTGCCGCGCGGGCGGAGATGGTGGAAGACCTCGTGCGAAGGGTGCTCAGGTACCGGCCGCACCTGGCCGCTTCCGACAAGGACCTGGCCGACCGGGCAGAGGTGATGGGCGAGCTCTATCTCGACGGTGTGCGGCCCTCGTCCATCCGGTGGGTGGCCAACCAGAACAGCCAATGGGGATCGTGCTCGTGTGGGAGCGGAGAGATCCGGATATCGGATCGGCTCAGGGTGGTGCCACAGTGGGTGCTCGACGCCGTGCTCGTGCACGAGCTCGCCCATCTGGTGGTGCCCGACCACTCCCCCCGATTCCGGGCCCTGACCGAGCGCTATTCGAGAAGCAAAGAGGCAGATGTCTTCCTTGACGGCTTCTCTCTCGGGCGCGAGTACGCCCGGTAGGCCGGCGCGGGCCGGCCGGTGACGCGCTGACGAACCGGGTCGTACATCACGATCTGTGGGCGCCCGATTTCGGCACACCGCGCCAGGAGCTGTATCGGGTCGCCCTCGAGACCAATGCATGGCCGACCGACACGACTGGCCCCGGGGTGGTGGTCGTCGCTCGAGATGTCCGTCGACCAGGTGGTGCCGGAACGCCCTTAGCGGTGGTCGAGCACCGCCGCCGCCACCAGTTCCTCCAGGTAGCGGGTGTCCCACCAGGAGATCTGGAGCTGCTTGGCTCTGCGGAAGTAGAGCTGGATGTCGAACTCGACACTGAAGCCGATGCCGCCGAAGATCTGTTGGGCCATGGCCGTGACGTCGCGGAAGGTCTGGGCGGCGAAGAGCTTGGCCATGGGGGCCAGCCGTTCCACGGGTCGACCGGCGGAGCGGGCCCAGGCCGCTTCGTGGACCAGGGTGGTGCCACCGTCGACGGTGGTCGAGGCATCGGCCAGGTAGTGGGCCAGCGCCTGAAAGGCACCCAGGGGCTTGTCGAACTGGAAGCGGTCCTTGGCGTACTGGACGGTGATGTCGAGGGCGTGACGGGCCCCTCCCATGGCCTGGGCGCCGAGGAGGATGCAGCCGTCGTGCATGACGGCGTCCCAGGTCTGCCAACCCGATCCCGGGTCCCCGATGCGATCGGCGTCGGTGAGTCGGACGTCGGTGAGATCCAGCCGGTACTGGGCGTCGGAGCCGATGGTGTGCTGCTGGCTGAGGGTGACACCGTCGGAGGCCGGGTCGAGAAGGAAGAGATCGACGTCGGTGGGGGCGTCGCCGGTGCGGGCCAGGAGCACGAAGCGGGCGGCCGAGGAGGCGAAGGCGACATGACGTTTGCTGCCCGAGATCCGGTAGCCGTCGCCGTCGGGCCGGGCCCGGAGCTGGACACCGGAGGGGCCACAGCTGTTCTCGGGCTCGAACCAGGCCGGGGTGAAGATGGCCTCACCGGTGACGATCCGCTCCATCCAGGCCTCGCGTTGGGCGGCGGTGCCCGCCCGGGCCAGGGCGCCACCACAGAGGACGGCGCTGACGAAGTGGGGGGTCGGGGCGAGGGAACGACCGAGCTCCTCGTAGAGGACGACGCCCTCGAGAAGCGACATGCCGGCGCCTCCGTGTTCCTCGGGGAGCAGGAGGCCGATGAGGTCGAGGGTACCCAGCTGCTTCCAGAGCTCGATGGGATAGCCGACCGGGTCGTCCTCGAGCTGGCGGACGACGGACAGGGGGCTGTAGGTGGTGCAGACCCCGCGTACGGTGTCCCGGAGCATCTCCTGCTCCGCATCGAAGTCGAGATCCAGCACCGTCAGCTCCTCTCCGCCGTCATGACGGCTGCCACCGCGTCCCGGTGCGGCTCCAGGGGTTGTCGTCGGCGTCGACCGGGACGGCCAGGCGCGCCGCACAGGTCGTCTTCACGTCGCCGTCCACCGACAAGGTGACGTCCACCCCGATCCAGCCGCACCCGATGTCGTCCACGGTGACGTCGGTGACGACGCCGGACAGGCGCATGGTGTCGCCGGGGAAGACGGAACCGAGCATACGGAAGGTCATGCGGCCCAGCCGACCGTGGGGACCGGTCCAGTCGGTCAGGAAGCGTTCGAACCAGGCCGCCTGATTGGGGGTGTTCAAGAAAATGTCGCGAGTGCCGTTTCTCTCTACGGCGAAGTCTTTGTCGTGGTGCATGGGCCGCCAGTCCCGACTGGCCAGGGCCCCGAGGACGACCGTGGTGGCGGTGACGTCGTAGGACAGCTCGGGGAGGCGGTCGCCCGTGGTCACCTCGCAGAGCAGGAGCACGGGGGCGGGGGCGGGGGCGGGGGCGCTCATGCCGAGGCCTCGGGGGAGGAGTCGGGGCCGGCCGTGCGTCGGTAACCGAAGCCCGTGTAGGACTCCACGCCCACGAGGGCGCCGGACTGGTTGGTGTACTCGACGTCGATGACCCAGAAACGCCCGGTGCCGAGCTTGGTGGTCTTCTGGTCGGAGACCGAGCGGAGGACTTGGCGGGTGGTGAGGATGTCGCCGGGCCGGACGGGGTCGTGGAAGATGATGGTGTTGTCGGACATGACCGCCTCGGGCAGGCCCAGGCGTTCCTTCAGGTCGAAATGGATCTGGAGTGGCAGGTGCGGGGCGGAGCGGCCCGGTGCCCAGTGGTGGGGGCGGAACCAGACCGACAACATGGTGGGCGGGGCGATGAAGCCGCCGGTGACGGCGTCGGCGACATCCTCGTCCCAGAAGAGGGGGTTGCCGTTCTCGACCGACGAGAGGGTGGTCCAGATGTAGCCGCGCTCGACGGGGAACTCGCCCGTCTCCTCGTACTGGGCGACACCGATGAGAGCGCGGAGCTCGGCGACGGTGTCCGCCGGGGCCGTCATGCCAGGACCCCCTCGCGTCGGAGCTCGGCGATTCGGGTCGGGTCGAGGCCCGCCGCCGCCAGGAGGTCGTCGGTGTCGGTGACAGCCGGGGGGCGGACGACGACGGGGGTGGGGACGGGGGACATGCCGGCCAGGACGGCACCGACCTGGCAGAAGATGCGGCCGTCGGTGTCCTTGGCCTCGACGACGGCGGCCCGGTCGAGGAACTGCGGATCGTGGGCGATCTCCGAGACGGCCTGGACCGGTGCCACGCAGGTGTCGTCGCCGGACAGCAGCGCCACCCAGGTATCGCGGTCGCGACCGGCAAAGGCGGTGGCCATCGCCGCACGGAGTTCTTCCTGGGCGTCGTCGTCGTACTGACGGTCGATCCACTGCTCGCAAGCCAGAGCGCGGCAGAGATTGGCGAAGAACTTGGCCTCGATGGCGGCCACCGCCAGCCAGCGGCCGTCCGCGGCCCGGTAGGTGTCGTAACAGGCGTAGCGGCCGGTGAGGACGTCGTGTCCCGGGCCCGGTTCGGATCCGGTGGCCAGGTGCTCGTCGACGGCCAGGGACATGAGCCAGAGGGCCCCGTCGGCCACCGAGACGTCGAGGAAGGTGCCCTCACCGGTGAGGCGCCGGGAGAAGAGGGCGGCCGTGATGGCCAGCGCCGCGTGCATGCCGCCGGCGGCGGCGTCGGCGATGGTGGCGCCGGGAAGCGGTGGTCCGCCGTCGGCCCGTGGTCCGCAGGAGGCCAGGAAGCCGGAGACGGCCAGGTAATTGAGATCGTGACCGGCCCAGGTGGAACGGGGTCCGGTCTGGCCGTATCCGGAGGTCGAGCAGTAGATGATGCCGGGGTTCACCGCCCGCAGCGCCTCGTAGCCGATGGCCAGACGGTCGACGACTCCGGGGCGGAAGCTCTCCACCACCACGTCGGCCGTGGCCGCCAGGGCCAGGAAGGCGTCGCGTCCGTCGGCGTGGCGGACGTCGAGCTGGACGCGGCGCATGGCGCGCTGGGCGCTGTAGGCGTAGGGCGGTGGAGTGGTGCCCGCCGGACCGCGGCCGGGGACGGCACCGACCTTGACCACGGTGGCGCCGTAGTCGGCCAGCAGACGGGTGGCGCGTGCCGCGGGACCGACGGTGGAGAGGTCGAGAACGGTGACGCCGGCGAGGGGTCCGGCCACCGGGGCGGCGATGTCGGGGGCCATCAGAAGTTCTTGGGGAGACCGAGCTTGCGACGGGCGATGATGTTCTTCTGGATCTCCGAGGCGCCACCGCCGATGGTGTCGATCACGGTGTAGCGGTAGGTGGATTCCGACCGTCCCTCCATGGGGGCGTCGGCCGTCTTCACCCGCAACTGGGCCCCGGGGCCGCCGATGTCCATCGACGCCGAGGCCAGGCGCTTGGAGAGCTCGGTGGCGTAGAGCTTGTAGGCCGAGGCCTCCGCCGTGGGGGCGGCGCCGCCCTTGGACGACTTGTTGACGAAGGCGAGACCGAGGACCCGGGCCACCTCGGCCTGGGTGGCGAGCTGGGCGATGCGCTGGCGGACGACGGGGTCGTCGCGCAGTGGCTTCCCGTCGCGCTGGGCGTGGGCCACGTAGTCGCAGAGGACGTCGAGACGCTGGGCGATGGGGGAAAAGGTGAACATGGTGAAGCGTTCGAGGTCGAGGGCTTCAGAGATGTACTGGAATCCGTGGTTCAGCTCCCCCACCACGTAGTCGTCGTGGACGAAGACGTCGTCGAGATAGACCTCGTTGGTCCGTTCGTCGCCCATGGTCCAGATGGCTTTGACGGTGATACCCGGTTGGTCGAGGGGGACGAGGAAGAGGGTGATGCCGGCGTGCTTGGGCGCCTCGGGATCGGTGCGGGCGCCGACCCAGTACCACTCGGCGAAGTGGGCCGAGGTGGTCCAGGTCTTCTGGCCGTTCAGCCGCCAGCCGTCGCCGTCGCGGGTGGCCTTCAACTGCATGGAGGCGGCGTCCGATCCGGCGTTGGGCTCGGAGTAGCCGACGGCGAACTCCACCTCGTTGCGCAGGATCTTGGGCAGGAACTCCTGCTTGAGCTTCTCCGATCCGTGGCGGATGATCGTCTTGCCCACGATGCCGACGCCCTTGCCGATCTGGGGACCACCGCGGCGGGCCAGCGCCTCGTTCAAAAGGTGTTCGTAGACGCCGTCGCCCTCCTGGCCCCCGTACTCCTTCGGCCAGGTGATGCCCAGCCATCCCTGCTTTCCGAGCAGGGCCATGAAGGCCCGCCGGGCCGGGGTGTCGACGATCTGGGCCATGTTCTCCCGGGTGACGTCGAAGACCTCGGGATCGTTGTGCTCGTCGAGGAAGCGCTCGACCTCCTCCACGAAGGCGAGCTGCTCAGGCGAGAACTCGAAATCCATGGCTGGGACCCTCCACCGACGCGGATCTGACTGGTCGTCAGATCAGGGCGCCATCATATGGTCGCGGACGGCCGGCCACCAGCGAGCAGGGGGGCTCGGGCCGGCCCCGACCGAGAGACTCAGGTCTCAGATCTGGTTGGCCAGCGGGGTGTCGGCCCGGCAAGGTTCGCCCCGCAAGGCCCCGCAGGCCGGCAGGGCGGAGGTGGGAGTGACGCCAGCCACCTCGTTGACGACGAAGGACGAACCGGCGCTCCCCCCGAGAGCGATCGTGTCGGTGACCGACCCGTGGGTGGCCGGCGTCTGGAAGGTCCAGGACGGGCGGTCGCCGCCCGGTGCCGAGATGACGATACGAAGGCGGGTGCCGGCCCGGAAGGTATGGGCGATGGGGTCCACCGGGATGCGGACAAGGGTGAAACGGCCTGCCGGCAGGTTGCTCTTGTCCGAACGCAGGTAGGTGGGAACGGGATCGAGCGCCGTCGAGGCCGACGTGAGGGTCCGGTTGGAACTGCGCAGGAAGCCGGAGGTGACGTACTGCTCCTCGGACTGAACCGGCCTGACTTCGGTCACCGTGACCTGCAGGTCTGTGACCTTGGCCGTCGACTTGAGCATCAGGTCGAGGCTGGCGGGCCCGACGATGGTGAGGTCCTTGGTGAGGACGGGGGTCTCGAAGCCGAGACCGTTGGCCGTCGGGACCGGTGTCCAGTCATAGGGCGGTTGGGCGGCCCAGGCATTCCCCGTGGGGAGGTCGTCGGCCGGACGCACCGACGGGTCGGGGCGGAAGGCGGCCGTGGACGAGGCCAGCGGGCGGGCGCGGCTGAGAGTGCCGCCAGAGCCGAGGGCGAACCGGGTGACGTTTCCGCTCGGGGGCCAGCTGGAAAATCCGGCGGTGAAAGCGGGCTGGAGGGCGCCGGGGCCGAGGGAACCACCGCCGTTGTCGAAGAGGACCCGGACCCGGGGATCACCGGCCGCGTAAGCCTTCTTGGCCGCAGAAACCGACGGCTCGGTCGTAAAGCGGAGGGCGGGAACGGGGGCGGCCGGTGCTCCGCCGGTGAGACTGGTGTAGAGGGCGGCAGCCAGCGGGGCCAGTGTCGACGAGGGGCGCGGCACCTGCCCGGCCACGTAGATGTCGAGGAATTCGAGCCACCGCGAGACGGTATCGGGCCCGAGGGAGTCGGTGTGGGTGCCGTTGAGCATGGTGACGAAGACGTTCTTGTCCGCCTTCAGTGCCGTGATCAGCGCCGGCCACTGGGGTCCCACCTGCTCGTCCTCGAGGGAGCCGACGAGGAAGACGGGCACCTTGACGTGGGTGGCCCAGACGGCCGGGGACCGTCGGTCGAACAGCGACGGCGTCCGGGCCAGGCCCGGGCCGACCAGGGAGGCGAGGCTTTCTGCCTCCGGATGCAGGCGTTGGTTGGCCAAACAGGTCTTGTCCCCGGTGGCGATCTCGGCCGCCGCCCAGGGCTGACCGCTCTGGGGTGCCGCCTGGGCGTCGACGATGCGTTGCTGGATCCAGCTCTTGGCGAAACCGTCGTTGTAGATACCACCCGGGTAGCCGGTGGAGAAGAGATCGTCGGTCGGACTCAGAGGGGTGATGGCGGCCAGGTCAGGGGGATCGGTTCCGGCCACGGCGAACTGGGAGAGGCCTGAGTAGGAGATGCCCACCAGACCGACCTTGTGGTGCAACGCCCAGGATTGGGACCCGACAGCCTGGACGATGTCGTAACCGTCATAGTCCGAGGGGTAGCCGAGAAGGTCGAAGGCTCCGCCCGAACATCCAGTGCCGCGCATCTGGACGCTGACGGTGACGAAGCCGAGGAGGGGGGCGATGAGGGCGCCGACCACGGTGGAACTGTCGGGCAGCAAAGGGTCGTTCGTGGGCGCCGAGCCCTCCTCGGCGTTGATCAGGCTGTGGGGCGCGGCGGTGCCGTAACCGGAGTACTCGATGACGGTCGGAAAGGGACCGTCGGCCAGGGTCTTCCCCGGCGGTAGCCGGACGGTGGCGGCGATGAGGACGCCGTCGCGCATCCGAACGTAGTTGAGCCCGGCATGGAGGTGTTGCGACGAATAGAAGGAGGGGGCCGGTGGCGGCGAGGTGGTGGACAGGACAGTGAAAGGCGCGGTGGCCCGGGTCGTCGTACCGCTTTTCTGCTCGAAGCGGAATCCTGATCCCGGGGTGAGATTGCGGATGATGAGGCTTCCCAGCTTGTCGACCAGACCGGATCCGACCCGGGCACCGGCCCCGTTGAGCAGGGTCAGCCGGGCGCGCGGAGGAGCACCGAGAACGTAAGCCTCGTCGATGGAACCGTGGCCGTGAAACGTCGATCGGGACACCGAGGCGGCGGGCGGACCAGACGACGAGACGGCGGAGACGGCGGCGACGGCCACCACGATGCCGGTGATGGCCAGGCCGGCGACCCAAATCGCGCGGCGATCCCGTCCGCTTTTGTCCTTCGTCACCGGACCACCCCCGTCGTCGTCGGTGCCCGCATGACCGGTATGGCCCGCGGCCCCAGGGTATCCGTCGGGCGGGTGGCCCGGGGAGCCGGCGCCGGTGTCCCGCTCAGTCCGGTGCTACGCCGGGGAGGGGGCGACGCATGATCACCCGGCGGGAAAGGTCGAGGCCGAGAGCGGCGTCGCTCTCGAAGACGGCGCGGAGCCCGGGCGTCCACCGATCTTCGGCAAGGACGACGAAACCCAGGTGTTCGTAGAGGAGGCGGTTCCAGGGAACGTCCGAGAAGGTGCACAGGGTCACCGCCGGCAAGGCCTGGCCGGAGGCCCAGGCGCACACGGTTTCGATGAGCCGGCCGCCGATGCCCCGGCCCTGGAGGGCCTGCAGCACCGACAGCTGTTCGAGATGGGCACCGCCGTCGACGGGCTCGACCAGGGCGAAGGCCACGAGCTCCCCATGGGGATGTGATCCGTCGGCCTCCCCCGGCCATAACCGCTCCCCCACCCACAACCGGCCGTCGGTACGGGCCCGCTCGAGCTGCGCCGGAGGAGCGGTGTCGTCAAAACCCTCGGGGACGCCGCCATAGCCCCGGTAACGACGGTCGCCGTCGCGTTCGATCTCCCCGAGACGGGCGATCTCCGAGGCCTGCGGCGATCGGATGACGATGTCCAAACGACGACAGTACGGTCGCAGACCACAGTCCGGTGTCACTCTCCCGGTCGCACGGAGTCACAACGAGAAACAGACGTCACGAGGAGAATCGGTGGCCGACGACGAAGATCGCGACATTGCACTCCCCCGGCTCTACGCCGTCTATCTGGGCGGCGACCCCGCCCCCGGGCGGCTCGGAGAGGACCATGAAATGGTCTTCGTGGTCACCACAGATCCCCGTTCGGCGCGCCGTGCCGCCCGGGCCAAATGGTCGGGGGCCGATCCGAAGCCCCATGTCGACATGGTCCAGGAGCTCGACGCCGTGGACGGCTTCGAGGTGACGCTGGTCCACACGGGGAGCGAAGGCCCGAACCCTGTCGACCCCACCTACGAGCCGACGCAAGCCGACGACGACCCCTTCTGACTGAGCGTCAGAAACGACTACCATCAGCCGGGATGCGAGGGATCATCAGCTCCGCCGGCTACGTGCCCTACCGCCGACTGGCCCGCAGCTCGATCTCGGCCTTTCTCGGTTCCGGAGCAGGCAAAGGCACCCGGTCGGTCGCCTCGCATGACGAGGACACCACCACCATGGGGGTGGAGGCCGCCCGGATCGCTCTACGGGCCGCTCCGGCCGCTGCCCCCGGGGCGATCTGGTTGGCCACGGCCACCCCCGCCTACCTGGACAAGACGAACGCCACGGCCGTGCACGCGGCCCTGCGGTTGCCCTCCGATGTGAGCGCCCTCGATTTCGGTGGAGCGCTTCGATCGGGGATAGGGACCCTGGCCACGGCCATGACCGGAAGCGGCACCATCCTGGTGGTGCTGTCCGACCAGCGCGACGGCCTGCCCGGAGGGCCCGACGAATCCTTCGGCGGTGACGGCGCCGCCGCCATCGTCGTCGGCGACGACGGACCCGGGGCGCCGGTGATCGCCGAGTATCTCGGCGCCGCCTCGGCCACCGACGAATTCCTCGACCGCTGGCGAACGCCGGGAGAGCGGCGCTCACGGTCCTGGGAAGAGCGCTTCGGCGAGACCCGCTACGTCCCGCTCGGCCGCGAGGCGTGGGCGCGGGCGCTGAAGAACGCCGGCGTGGAAGCGGCCGACGTGACCACGGCGGTGGTGACGGGCATGCACGGGCGGGCCACCAAGGCTCTGGTCGGGAAGCTCGGCCTGGCGCCCGGAACGCTGGCCGATGACCTGGCGTCGACGGTGGGCCAGACGGGTACTGCGCATCCGGGGTTGGTGGTGTCGGCCGCGCTCGAGCGGGCCCGGCCGGGGGACGTGATCGCCGTAGTCAATCTGGCCGACGGAGCTGACGTCGTGCTCTGGCGGATCACCGAGGCGCATGGCCGGTGGACGTCCCCGCGCCCGGTGGAACAGCAGGTGGCCGCCGGGGCCGAACTGAGCTACGGCCGCTTCCTGTCGTGGCGGCAGATGCTCACGCCCGAGCCGCCACGTCGTCCCGAGCCGGCGCGCGTATCGGCCTCGGCCGCCGGTCGCAGCGAAGACTGGAAGTTCGGATTCGTCGGATCGCGTGATCACGCCAGCGGCGCCGTCCACCTGCCGCCGGCCCGGGTGTCCATGCAGGGCGGGGCCGTGGACGATATGGAACCGCTGCCCATGGCCGACACCCGCGGCACCGTCGTGACCTTCACGGTGGACCGGATGGCCTACTCGCCGAGTCCACCGGTCGTCTTCGCCGTGGTGGATTTCGACGGCGGCGGACGCTTCCCGGTGGAGCTGACCGACGTCGACGCCGACGCACTGGCCATCGGTGACCGGGTGGAGATGACTTTCCGCCGGCTCTTCTCGGCCGACGGTATCCACGACTACTTCTGGAAAGCACGCCCCATCCGGGACCCGGTGTCGGAAACCGGCCCGGACCCGGCGTCGGGCTGAGGAGGACGACGATGTCTTCGCACGGGATTCGCGACCGGGTGGCGATCGTCGGTATGGGATGCACACCATTCGGCGAGCTGTGGGACAAAGGACTCGACGACCTGATCATCGATGCCTCGACGGAGGCGTTCGCCTCGGCCGGCGTCACCAAGCACGATGTCGACGCCTACTGGCTGGGCACGGCCCAATCGGGCATGAGCGGTATCACCCTGGCCCGGCCCCTTCAGCTCGAGGGCAAACCGGTGAGCCGGGTCGAGAATTACTGCACAACGGGATCCGAGGCGCTGCGCGCCGCGGCCTACGCGGTGGCCTCGGGGGCCTACGACATGGCCATGGCGGTGGGGGCCGAAAAGGTGAAGGACAGCGGTTACCAGGGCCTGAACGCCAACAATCCTCCCAATGACGGAACAGGAAGGACGCTCACGGCGGCAGCCATGTTCTCCATGGTGGCCCCGGCATACGCCCAGAAATACGGGGTAGAGCCGGACCAGCTCACCGACGTGCTCGCCACCATCTCGGCCAAGAACCACTACAACGGGGCCCGCAATCCCCGGGCCCAGTTCCGGCGGGAGGTCTCGAAGGAGACGATCTGCGCCTCGCCGCGCGTGGCCGGTGGTCTCGGCGTCTTCGACTGCGCCGGTGTGGCCGACGGAGCGGCGGCCGCCATCGTCGTACGGGCCGAAGACGCCCTGCGTTATACCGATACTCCCTTGTACATCAAGGCCCTGGCCTTTTCGACGGGAAGTGGCTCGGGACTGATCGACCCCGGTTACGACTACACGCACTTCCCCGAGTGCGAGTGGGCCGCCGCCGACGCGTACGCCCAGGCCGGGATCACCGACCCGAGGCGGCAGCTGGCTTTCGCCGAGGTCCACGACTGCTTCACCCCGACGGAACTCGTTCTCATGGAGGACCTGGGCTTCGCCGAACGGGGGACGGCTTGGAAAGAGGTGCTGGCCGGGACGTTCGCTCTCGACGGAGAGTTGCCCGTGAATCCCGACGGCGGGCTGAAGAGCTTCGGTCACCCTGTGGGGGCGTCAGGACTGCGGATGTTCTTCGAATGCTGGCTCCAACTGCGCGGTGAAGCCACGCCCGAGCGGCAGATCACCACGGACCGGACGCTGGCATTGACCCACAATCTCGGGGGCTATCCCGGCGAGATGGTGTCCTTCGTTTCGGTCGTGGGCACCGAGCTCGGCTGAGCCGAGCACCCTCGTCGCCGACCGACATCGGGCCGAGCTCTCCGTGGACGACGCGCTGTTTCATCCCGACGGCGACCGATGGGTCCCGAGCGAGTTCTCCCGGGGCCCATGGTCTGCTGACGCGCTCCACGGAGGACCGGTGGCGGCATTGGTGGGACGGGCCGCCGAGGCGTGCCCGAGTGACAGGCCCATGCACGTGGCCCGACTGACGGTGGAGCTGCTGCGCCCCGTGCCCCTCGTCCCCCTGACGGTGACGGCGACCATCTCGCGACCGGGCCGGAAAGTCCAACTGGTCGACGTCCGGATCTCCTCGGCCGACCGTGATCTGGTCTGGGGTCGGGCGCTGCGCATTCGACGCCTCCCCGAAGAGTCGGTCGACGTCATCGGCCTGGCCCCCTTCATGGCGCCGAGACCCGATCCGGCGACTCCGGCGGGCCCCGAAAACGGACATCCTTCGCCCGAACCGGTCGGGGGGTACCCGGCCTTTCATTCCCACGGCGCCGAGCTGCGCTACCTGTCGGGCGACTTCAGCCGGCGGGGGCCGTCCACCGTCTGGGTGCGACTGGCCGTGCCTGTGGTTCCCGGCGAGGAACCTTCCCCGCTCGAGAGGGTGGCTGCTGCCAGTGACTTCGGCAATGGCGTCAGCTCGGTCCTCGACTTCGAACGCTACGTGTTCATCAATCCCGATCTGTCCATCCACCTCGATCGTCCGGCAATCGGCGAATGGGTGTGTCTCGAGGCCCGGACGACGCTCGGAGCGGCCGGCGTGGGAGTGGCGCAGAGTGCCGTCTGGGACCGCGACGGCCCCATCGGACGATCGATCCAGAGCCTGTTGATCGAACCACGTTCCTGAGCAGAGGTGGTCCCGGCTGCGACCGCCTCTCCCCCTTACGGCCGGTCGGCGATGAAGACAGCCAGGTCGCCTCTCTGCCAGGCGACGGCGGCGTCGAAGCCGGCGTCGCCGAGCCAGCGAAGTTGGTCCTTGGTGGTGTCGGGCAGGTCGTAGCCGCCGTCGACAGGGGTGACAGCATCGGCAGGGTTGTCGGGGACCACCACGTCTCCCAGGACGAATCGGCCTTTCTCCGACAAGACGGCGTAGACCCGGGCGAAAAGGTCCGCCTTGCCCTCGGCGTCGAGGTGATGGACGGCCAGAGCCGACACCACCACATCGAAGGGACCGGGAGGCAGAGAATCTTGGAGCCGTCGGACGAGGAGTTCCACCCGCGCCGGCGGAAGGGTCTGGCGCGCCATGGTGAGCATCTCGTCGCTCTCGTCCAGGCCGACGAGGACGGCGCTGTCGTGGAGATCCAGAACGCGTCGGGCCGTTTCCCCCGTGCCCGTTCCGAGATCGAGGATGCGACGGGCCGACCGTCCTCGGGTAGCTCCGGCCACGCTGGCTTGGAGCTCGTCGTAGGCCGGCACCTCACTGCGCATCAGAGAGCGGTACGTCTCGGGATCCCAGTGGAACTGTGCCATGACCGCCATTGTCCCTCGCCGGCCGGGTTGTGGCTGCGATCGACGGCGGTCGGAGGCCGTAGGCTCCTGCGAATGCCCGGCACGCCAGGGCCGACGGGCCGAGACCGACGGAGGATCGATCGATGAGTGCGGAGACATTGCGGGGAGCGAAGGTCGTGGTCACTGGCGTCACCGGCCAGGTGGGCGAGCCCGTCGCCTGCGCCCTGGCCAAGGAGAACGAGGTCTACGGCGCTGCCCGTTTCCATGACGACGCCGCCCGGCAGCGACTGGAGGGGGCCGGTGTGCATTGCGTGGCCATCGATCTGGCGACCGGCGATGTGGGCGGTCTGCCGGCCGACGCCGACCACGTCCTCAACTTCGCTGTGACCAAGACGAACGACTGGGACATCGACCTGCAGGCGAACAGCGGTGGTCTGGCCTGGTTGATGGAACATCACCGGGCGGCCAAGTCGTTCCTCCACTGCTCGACGACGGGTATCTACAAACCGATGGGCCACCACGTCTTCACCGAGACCGACCCGTTGGGCGATAACCACGGGGTCTGGCCATTCCTGCGGACGTACAGCATCTGCAAGATCGCGGCCGAGGCCACGGCCCGGTGGGCGGCCCAACGATTCGAACTTCCCACCACCATCGCCCGGCTGTCGGTCCCGTACGGGGATCGGGGAGGCTGGCCGGCCATCCACCTCGAGATGATGATCAACGGATCCGACGTCCCCGTCCACATCGACGCCCCGAGCATCTACCACCCTCTGCACGAGGACGACATCATCGGCATGGTCCCCGGACTCCTGGGCGCCGCCTCGGTACCGGCCACCATCGTGAACTGGGGTGGCGACGAAGCGGCCAGCATCGAAGAGTGGTGCGGATACCTCTCGAGCCTGACGGGCGTGCCCGTGTCCTTCGCCCCCACCGCCGACACCATCGACAGCGTCGACATCGACCTCACCCGGATGCACGAGCTGGTGGGCACCACCACAGTGACGTGGAGAGACGGTATGAAGCGGATGGTCCGTGCCCGCCATCGCGAACTGTTGGCCGACTGAGCCCTCGGGATCAGGTCGGCGGCGGCGGGGCCACGTCGCCGTCGGCCATGGTGAAGCCGTCCTCGGCGCTGTTGGGGGCCGAGGGTGTGGCGATGACGGTCGTCCCGTCGTTTCCGTCCATGGCCACGCTGTACAAGGTGGCATCATCCGCCGCGCAGAGAGGGTCGGAGGCCGAGCAGAGCAGCGGCTCGTAGGTCGGCACCGACCCCGCCGGAGCCTCGCTGAAGGAGCCCGGCTCGAAGGTGACGTCGGTGGTCTGGGCCAGGTCGGCCAGGTTGCTGATACTCGAACACGGCTCGGCGATACACGGCCTCTCGTGGATGGCCTCGGCACTCAGCCCGCTCGATCGGTAGAAGACGGAGCGGCTACCCACTTGCGAGGTCGTCACGTCCTTCACCGTCATCAGCCACCGCTTCTTGGCCGTCTCCTGCACCGTGGCCGTCACCATGTCCCCGGCGTGCACGACCAGCTTGAGCGGCTTCTCGGCGTGCGGAAGGATCTCCGTCCAGGCGTCGTAGGTCACCTTCGTCACATTGTTGGTGGTCGTCACCGCCACTTGGATGCCGTCCTGTATCAGGCTCCGGTCGTTGTACCCACCGACGCCCACCCAGTCGGCCACATACTGGGTGCCGGCGATGCTCGAGGTGACCGTGGGCACGACGAAGGTGTCGGTCACGCCGGTGAAGATGTGGCGGTTGAAGGCCACCTGGACGTAGCCCGACCAGTTGGTCGATCCCGTGTTGATCACGCCCCGCGCCGCATGGCTGTGGGCGCGACCCGGAGCGGGCATGAAGGTTCCGTGCACATTGCCTGACAGCCCCGAAGCGGCGGCGGATGTCGGGCCATCGACCACGACAGCCAACCCCGAGCACGAGACGACGGCCGACGCCGCGCACAACATCAGGCGCTTCACGAAGCTAACCCCCCCCAATACGTGCGTCCGACGGAGAACCGGCCCCGGTGGGCGGTCGGTCCCGTGGAGGCGATCCAGGGAAAAGGTACACGCCTCGAATCAACAGTTGCTCAACGACGGGCCAAGGGACCGCAAAAAGCTCCCCCGACGGCGGTGACGGCGCCCCGGTCGGTCTTCGCCACACCAGAGAAAGAGCTGGTCAGCCTCGGGCGGGCCACACCTGGCCTGAGGGGCTCGGAACCTTTCAGAGCTTGTCGCTCGGGTCGTAATAGAGCTCTTGCTGGGCGATCAGGCCGTCGCGGTAGCGGTAGACGACGACATAGACCGACCGCAGTCGCTTCTGGCCGAGACCGAAATCGAAGACGATCCGGGCGTAGGCGCTGTCCTCGGAGATCATCGCCCGCTCGTCGAGCACGTAGTCGATGTTCGCCAGTCCGTCGATGGTCAACTGGATGAACTCGAGTGTCCTCGTCCGGCCCTCGATCCGACGTGGCCAGTCGTACAGCCGGGTCGTCGGACTCAGGTAGACGACGTCGGGTCGGTAAAGCCCGGCGGCCCCCGAGATCTCACCGACCCGGTAGGCGGAGGCGAAGACCGCTTCCTGGGCGTCGATCACCTCGAGGCTGAGGGGTCGGGTCGACATCACCGGTCAGTGCCGGAACCGGCCGGTGCCACTGGTCAGAGCAGATGGATGTGCGACAGGGGCCAGAAGCCGAGGACGGCACGACCGACGATCAGTGATTCGCTGACGGGACCGATGAACCGACTGTCGTCGGAGGAACCGCGATTGTCGCCCATGACGAAGATCATTCCGGCCGGGATCTTCTGCTTCCGGATGGCCGGTCCCGGATGGCTCCGGGCATTGGCCGTCAACCACGGCTGGGAGATCAGCTTGCCGTTGATGAAGACCTCACCCCGGGGGCCCGACGAGATCGTCTCTCCGGGTAAGCCGATGACGCGCTTCACCAGATCGTTGACCATCAAGACGGGGATCTCTTTGGGAGGGGTGGCGAAGACCACCACGTCGCCCCGATGGACGGCGTGCAAGTGGTAGCTCAGCTTGTCGACCAGGATCCGGTCACCCACCAGGAGGGTGGGGATCATCGATCCGGAGGGGATCGAGTAGGTCTGGATGACGAAGGTCCGCAGCCCCACGGCCAGGGCGAGGGCCAGGAGCAGCACGGCGCCCCACTCGATGAGCCAGCGGTTCCGCCGCCGGGGTGGCTCGCGGCTCGACCCGCCTACCTGCTGTTCCAGGTCGCTAGTCACGAAGAGTCAAGGTTACTCGGGCCTCTGGAGTGGGCGACGCTCACCCACCGCCGGGGGCGTCGTCCGGCGCCACTTCCTCGGCGCGCACCGCGGCGTTCTGACGGGGCCGGCGCCCGCTCATCGATGCCATCAGGGCCCGCACATCGGAGGCGCCGCTGCACAGAGCCACGAGGTCGGTGGACTGCTGCAGGTGGACCCGCATCCCCATCATCTCCCACGCCCGCTTGAGCCCGGCCTTGGTGGCCATGATGGTGGTCAGTGGCATCTGGGCGATGGTGCGGGCGATCTCCTCCACCGTGGTTTCGAGATCGGCCCGGGGCACCACTCGGTTGACCATGCCCCAATCGAGTGCCTGGGCGGCGTCGATGGTAGGCGAGAGAAAGAGGTATTCGGCGGCCCGCTTGAAATTCATGAGCACCCAGGGCTCGATCATCGTCTGGGCACCGGGCAGCCCGAATCCCTGGGGCAGCGGCATCTGGAAGTACGCGTCCTCCGAGGCGATCGTCAGATCGGTCAGGAGGCCGTAGACGGTGCCGCCACCCACGCAGTAGCCGTGGACCTGCGAGATGGTGGCCTTCGGGAACTCCCACAGGCGCAGCGGGGGCCAGAGGAAGAGTCCGTAGTGATGGTGCTTCCAGGTCGCCTCAGGGGTGGGCCCCGTCGTCGGATAGACCTCGGCCATCTCGTCGGGACCCACGATGGCATGGCCGGCACAGAACCCCTCACCGTTGGCCTTCAGCACGAGCACCTTCACCTCGTCATCGTGGTCGGCCAACGCCAGTGCCTCGTCCATGTCATAGACCTGCTGGGCCGTCTGGATATTGGCCTTCTCGGGGACGTTCAGGACGATCCGGGCGACGGGCCCGTCCTTCTCGTAGACGATCGTCTCGAATGGCACGCGCTCCACAACCACCCTCCCTGTCTGCGCCGGCCTCCCGGGCCTGATCGACCCGACCGGGGCCCCGACTCTACGGCCTCGGTAACGTGGGCACATGTCCGCCACCGACATCGTCACCACCGAGGCCGAGCAACTGGTCCGTGCCCGCCTCGAAGACCTTCTCGCCACCCACGATCCGAAGTCGACACCGGCCGTCGAATTCGCCGGCGCCCGCTACGACGCCGGCCTGGCCTGGGTCTGGTTCCCCGAAGGCCTGGGCGGTCTGGGAGTGAGTCCCGACCTCCAGGGCATCGTGGAAAGCCGGCTCCGCAAAGTCGGGGCGCCCAACGAGGTGGAACGCAACGTCATCGGCTACGGCATGGCGGCGCCTACCGTTCTCACCCACGGCACCGACGAGCAACGTCACCGGCTCCTGCGCCCTTTGTTCACCTGTGAAGAGATCTGGTGCCAGCTCTTCAGTGAACCGGGGGCCGGCTCCGATGTGGCCGGCCTGTCCATGCGCGCTGTCCGTGACGGCGACGAATGGGTGGTCAACGGTCAGAAGGTTTGGACCACCTTGGCCCACATGGCCAAATGGGGACTTCTTCTGACCCGCACCGATCCGGGGGTGGAGAAGCACCGCGGCATGACCTATTTCGTCGTCGACATGCAGGCTCCGGGAGTGGAGGTGCGGCCGCTGCGTCAGATCACGGGAGAAGCCGAATTCAACGAAGTCTTCTTCACCGATGTCCGGATCCCCGACAGCGCCCGTCTCGACGAGGTCGGCGCCGGCTGGCGGGTGGCCATGACCACCCTGATGAACGAGCGGGTGGCGATCGGGGGTGGCGTCTCGGCCCGAAACTCCGGACCGATCCACGACGCTCTCCACATCTGGCGCCAACGTGGCCGGGGCACGGCGGCCGAGCGGGACCGTCTTCTGCGTCTGTGGGTCGAGGCCGACGTCTCGCGTCTCACCAACATGCGAGCCCGCGAACTTCGACGCGCCGGCACCCCGGGACCCGAGGGTTCCGTGGCCAAGCTCATCGGGGCCGAGCTGAACAAGGACATCTACGACCTCTGTGTCGATCTCCTGGGCATGACTGGAACCCTCTATCCGACCCACTACGAGATGCGACGACCCGATCGTGCCGGGAACGCGGGCGACGTCCGACACTCCTTCCTTCGATCACGGGCCAATTCCATCGAGGGCGGAACGTCGGAGATCATGCGCAACATCCTGGGCGAGCGCGTGCTCGGTCTTCCCGGCGAGCCCCGCGCCGACAAGGGCATCCCCTGGTCGGAGGTGCCCCACAGCTGAGCCCGGTACTGTCTCTTTGGTGCACTTCACCGAAGATGCCGTGGTCAAAGGTGTCCGTGAGCGGCTTTTCGACATCGAGCGCGACGGGCGCAGGGTGCCCGGTCTGCTGTGGACTCCTCCTGAGGCCGAGGGTCCCCGACCCCTTGTCCTCATCGGCCACGGCGCCTCGGGCTCCAAGCGCGAGGACTACGTCGTCGCCCTCGGACGCCGGCTCGCCCGTCACCTCGGCTACGCGGCGGTGGCCATCGACGGCCCCGTCCATGGGGGTCGCCGCACCAAGAGCGGACCGGGTCCGGATGCGCCCTTTTTCGATTTTGGCCAGATGTGGTCCTCTGACCCCACCATGACCGACGCCATGGTGGCCGACTGGCGGGCCACCATCGATGCTCTTCACGGTGAGTCGGATATCGGTGTCGGTGCCGTCGGATACTGGGGATTGTCGATGGGCACCATCCTCGGCCTCCCCACCGTGGCCGCCGAACCCCGTATCACCGTGGCCGTCCTCGGTCTGATGGGTCTCACCGGTCCGACCAAGACCCGGATGGCGACCGACGCGCCTGACGTTTCCTGCCCGGTTCTCTTCCTCCTGCAATGGCACGACGAGCTCTTTCCCCGCGAGAAGGTCTGCGAGCTCTTCGGTGCCCTGGGCAGCTCCGACAAGAGACTCCACGCCCATCCCGGCCGCCACGGCGACGTCCCTCTCGAGGGGTTCGAAGCCAGCGAACGCTTCCTGGCCCTGCACCTGGGAACCTGAGACCGGGGGCGCCTGAAGCCGAAGGGCCCGACGACCGGGCGTCGAGTCCTCAGGCGACGCCGGCCATCACCCCGCCAGCGCAGCGGCGGCTCGTGCGGCCAGTGCCACCAAAGTGAGGGTCGGCCCGTAGCCGGCCGACGTCACAAAGACCGAGGAATCAGCGATCACCACGTTCGGCAGCTCGTGCATCCTCCCGTAGGCGTCCACCACCGACGTCGTCGGATCGGTCCCCATCCGTGTCGTCCCCATCACATGGCGGCTGGCGGGAATGGCGGATACGGGTCCCCGGTAGCTGCCGCCGCCGTCGTCGCCGAAGGGCGATTCGGTGGCGGCACCGGGAACCAGAGGTGACGTGGTGGTGGTCGTCCACGTCGCCCCCATGTCCTCGAGCACCCGGATGTGTCTCGGTCCGTGATGCGCGGAGGCGACCAATTCGTGCCGGTGCGGTCTGAACGTGATCCGGGCCACAGCAAAGCCCCGGGCGTCGCGCACGGTCGGGTCGAGATCGACACGGTTGGTGGTCTGAGGCAGGTCTTCCCCCTGCATGATGAAGGCCCACAGCCGGTCGCGCAACGGCGAGTCTGCCATCAGCTTCTTGTGGTGGGGACCCCACGGATAGAACTGGGCCTCCATCACGGGATGACCCCCTCCCCCGTGCTCCACCAGACCACCCCGGATCCACGGCAGCCCGGCGGCGCGCGCCGCCGCCCGGGCATCGTCATCGACCAGCATGCAGTCGTCGTGAACATGGGTGACCGATCGTCCCCGGTGGGCGTGGAGACGCTGCGGCATGATCCCGACGTTGATCGTCTGGAAGTGCATCATCAGGTACCGGCCGATCAGGGGGTGCTCGAGGCCCGATAACAGAAGCAGCCGCGGTGTCTCGATGGCCCCACCGGCGATCACCACGTGACGTGCCCCGAGCGTCCTCTCGACTCCGTCAGGGCCGATCACGTCGACCCCGGTGGCCTCCCGGCCGTTGGTCCTCACCCGGGAGACGAACGTCTCCGACAGAAGTTCGGCCCGGCCGGTGGACAGGGCGTGCTGCAACATGGCCACCGGGTCACCCTTGGCATGGATGGGACAACCGAAGTAGGCGCAGTGACCGCAATTATTGCACGCCGGCCGGCCGTCGTAGGGAATGGAGTTGGCCGCCGTCGGCGCCGCGTAAGGGTGGAGTCCCCGGGCCTCGGCTGCCGCCGACGAGAGCACCGCTCCGTACATGGGAGTCCCGGAGGGCATCGGATACGGACCTGAGCGCCAGGCGGCGAAGGGGTTCGCGCCCGCCGTCCCCGCCACACCGATCAGCCGTTCGACCTCCGCGTAATACGGCTCCAGTTCGTCGTAGTCGACCGGCCAGTCGGCCACGGCGGCGTCCTCAACGGGCCCGTAGGTGCTGTGCAGCCTGAAGTCCTCGGGACGCAAACGCGGCACCTTTCCGTCGGCGTGGGTCCCCCCTCCTCCCACCGTGGAGGGGATGCTGTTCACGGCGCCGACATAAGCCCTCTCACCATCGTCTTCGCTCAACCGAAAGGTCCTCGGCTCGATCAGGGGATCGGGCCCCAGGAAGTGACGGTGCATGAATTTGATCTCGTCGTTCGAGTAATCCTGGGCCAATCGGCTCGGATTGTCGGGATCAAGGAGGTGATTGCGACCTTTCTCGATGATCGTCACCGTCCAGCCCGCCCGGGTGAGCACGTCGGCCGCCGTCGCCCCTCCCGGCCCCGACCCCACGATGACGGCGTCGACCGTCACGGCTCCGATACCTCGGCGTCGGAGAATCCCCGGGGTTGGACGTCCCCCAAGAAATTGATGGCCCGCCAGGCCACGGTGTCCCGGTTGCCGCCGTATTCGGGCGCGCCGTACATCCCTTCGCAACAGTGCTCGTAGAGGACGGCGGTGAACTCCCCGGTGGCCCGCAGGCGGGCATCTTGATCATCCCCGTCCAACTCGCAGAAGTCGGAACCGAGCGCGGCGAGGCCGTCGCGGTAGACCTGCTGCCATCCGATCACCGGACCGTTGAATTCGCGATCGGGGAGGCCGAGCGATCCCTCGATCCTCATCCGCCACGCCAACTCGTCGAGCGCCGTCAATTGGTGAAACCGGGAGAACCCGGCGCTGCCGCCGAATCGTCCAGAGCTCGGACCTCCGGCCCATATCCGCGGGGGGTCGACCAGGAAGGCACCGAGCATTCCGTCGATGTAGTCGGGAACTCCCGCCTCCACTGCGCCGGCTGTTTCGTCGGCCGGGATCAACCGGCTGGAGGCGGCACTGAGCGTCCGGAATTCGTCGTCGTTCAGCCAGATGGGCACTGGCCACCCCGCCGCATCCGGCCCCGGCGGGCCCCGTTCCCTGACACGGGCGTCACCGTAGCAGCGGCCGTTGTGACTACGCTCCACCCACCGATGCATGTGGCAGCCATGGAAGTCGATCTGCACCTCCCGGCCAGCGGCTCACTCAAGGAGAAGCGCTCGGTCATCCGCCATCTCCTCGAGACGGCCCGACGACGTTTCGGTGTCTCGGCGTCGGAGGTGGCCCATCAGGACCTTCACCAACGCGCCACCCTCGGCTTCGCCGTCGTCGCCCCCTCCGCCGGACGGGTCGAAGAGATCCTGGACAGCGTGGAACGGTTCGTCTGGTCCGAGCCCCGGGCAACCGTCCTGGCCACCGCGCGACACTGGCTCGATCTCGACACCTGACCGCCTCCTCCCATGGTGACCGGCCCGTCGCCACCATCGACGCCATCAGACTCGACCCGACGACGTCTCCCCAGCTGGTTGGCCTCGTCGATGCGGGGCTACCGGCGGACGTGGCTGACGTCCGACCTGCTGGCCGGAGTCATGCTCCTCGCCATTGCCGTTCCTGAACAGCTGGCCACGGCCCGACTGGCCGACATGCCTCCCATCACCGGCCTCTATGCCTTTGTGGCCGGCTCCGTGGCCTTCGCCCTCCTCGGCTCCAACGCGCAGATGTCGGTGGGAGCGGACTCCACCATCGCCCCCCTCTTCGCCGTCGGTGTCGCCCATCTGGCGGCGACCGGATCGCCCGGCTACGTCGCCCTGGTGAGCCTGCTCGCCGTGGTCGTCGGCGTCCTCGTCGTCCTGGTGGGCGTGTTGCGCCTGGGCTGGATCTCCGAGTTCCTTTCCGCCCCCATCATCTCCGGTTTTCTCGCCGGTGTGGCCGTCATCATCATCGTCCACCAGCTGTCCGACCTCTTCGGCCTCCCCTCGGCGACCGGGACCTCGGTGCACCGCGTCGTCGATGTGATCCGTCACCTCGGGTCCACCAACGGTTGGACACTGGCCATCGGCGTCACCGTGTTCGCCGTCGCCCTGGCCAGTGAAAGGATCGACCGCCGCATCCCCGGAGCTCTCATCGGTCTCGTCGCCTCGACCGTGGTGGTGGCCGCCGCCGGTCTCCAGGCCCGCGGCGTCGCCGTTCTCGGCACCGTGGCCCACGGCCCCCCCCATGTCGGCCTGAGCCACCTCTCGTGGTCGTCGCTCGGCCACATTCTTCCCTTGGCCGCCGTCGTAGCCCTCGTCGTGGTCAGCCAGTCAGCGGCCACCACCAGCGCCTTCGCCGCGGTGGGGAAGGACGGGGACGACGTCGGTCGTGACTTCATCGGCGTCGGTGCAGGCAGCATTCTTTCCGGGCTCTTCGGATCCTTCGCCGTGAACGCCAGTCCGGCCCGCACGGCGGCGGTGGCATCCACCGGGGGCCGGACCCAAGCCGCCGGGCTCGGGGCGACGGTCGTCATAATCGCCCTCATTCCCGCCACCGCTCTCCTGACCGACGTGCCTCACGCCACTCTGGCCGCCGTCCTCATCTTCGTGGCCACCCGCATCTTCCACGCCAGGGACCTTCTCCTCATCGCCCGCTACGACATCTGGGAATTCGCCCTGGCCCTCATCACCTTGGTGGTGGTGGCTGTCTTCGGGGTCGAGCAAGGCATCGCCGTGGCCGTCGGCCTGGCCATCCTCGACCGCACACGCCGTAGCGCCCGGCCCAAGACCTTCGTCCTCGGTCGCATCCCGCAGACGACGAGCTGGGAGCCGGTCGGCGGACTCAACAACACCGAGCTCGTCCCCGGTGTCGTGGTCTTCTTCTTCGGGGCCTCGCTCTATTTCGCCAACGCCGGGTACTTCAGGTTGCGCATCCGCGCCGCTCTGGCCGAGGCGGCTCCGACCCCCGGTCTTCTCGTTCTCGACGCCGTTGCCATCAGCGATATTGATTTCACCGGCGCTCGCACTTTCTTCCAGATCCTCGACGATCTCGACCTCGCCCACATCACCGTGGCCGTGGCCCGGGCCGAACCGAGCGCCGTGCAGCACCTGACCAGAAGCGGCCTTCTCGATCGCATCGGCCGGGACCGTCTCTACGACTCGGTGGATGAGGCCGTCGTGACCCTCGGCCCGGGTGCGTCCGGGCCCGTTCCGACCGGGCCCGACCAGAACCGTCCCGGTGGGTGACGGATCTCAGGGCACGGGTTTCACCGCTTCATCGTTTTCCATTCGCGCTCGTACATGACCCAGATGAGCCGTCGACCCTCCTCGCCCGGCGCCTCGGGCTCGTGGTCCTCAGATCCCACCAGCCGGTAACCGAGCTTGGCCGGCACAGCGGCGCTAGCCACGTTGGCGGCGTCGCAATGGATTTCCATGCGGCGGATTCCGGGCAGAGCGAATCCAACGTCGGTGAGAGCCCGGGCGCAGGTCGAGGCGATTCCGCGTCGGATGTGATGGACGTGAACCCAGTAGCCGATCTCGAGAGCACCCGGCCCCACCCGACGATGGACTCCGAAGGCACCCACCATCCGGCCGTCGGCCACGAATGCGCCGTACCCGTAATCGGTATCGGGCGTCCACGCCCACGCCGGGCCGGACATCCGCAGACGTTGGGCTTCCACCGAAACGCCTTCGGGTGTCGCCCACGGCATCCACGGTCGCAGGTGCTCGAGGCTCTCGAAGGCGGCGACGGAGAGTGCGGGGGCATCGCGGACGGTAAGCCGGCGTAGCAGATAGCCACCCGGGAGTTCGATCTGTTCCGGGGGCACGACAGGACGGGCCCCCTTGCGAAGGATCACGAGCGGGGCCCTGCCAAACGGCGCACACCGAGGAACCGGAGTTCGCGGAATGCCGGGCAGTCGACCGACGAGCCGACGACGGTCACCGCAGTGCCGTCGACCTCGGCCGCGTCGGCTCCGAAACCGTGGAGGACCACCCGCACGTACGCCGGCGGCGGGAAATCGCCTTCGCTCTCCCACGTCACCACGGCCGTGCCTCCGTCGACCGCGCCGCGCAATTCGAGTCTGTCGCGGCGAACGGATCCGTCACCGTCCCCGGCGTCGTCGACCGCCTGGCCCCGCGCCTCCCCCGTCTCTGTGGGCCAGCAGTGAAAGGCCGGTCGGATGGGCGCGTGGTCGAGCCCGAGGGAAACCGGCCCGGCGGAATCGGCCCCGGAAGCGAGATCGGCGTCGGCGTCGATCCGGCACGTGTCGTGGTGGCCTGTCCAGGCGTCATCGAGGGAAATGATCGAACCGGCCCGCACGAGGACGGGGATACGACCGGCGGGAGCAGGCAGGCGGACCTCGCTGTGTCCATCGAACCCGTCGCCGTCATCGGCCCACAGGCTGACCCAGCGTCCAGAGGGGAGCACCGCCGTCCGTTCGGTGGCACCGGGAACCGTGATCGGCGCCACCAGGAGGGCATGGCCGAGGAGAAAGACGTCATCGACGTCGACGCTCTCGGTCGGGTCGGCGAGATCGGAGGTTCCGGCCGGCACTGCGCCCACGTCGGGGGAGGTCCCCGCCTCGGGCCACCACGAAGGACGGATGAGAGGTGCGCCGCTGTCCGAGGCCTGATGGGACAGGGCGTACAGGTAGGGCAGCAGCCGGTAGCGCAAGCGCAACCAGGAGACGATGATGCCGCGCGCCGGCTCGTCGAAGCACCAGGGTTCGCGCGGTGGCGCGCCCAGAACGGAGTGAGTCCGGCAATAGGGAAGCAGAACGCTCATCTGCAACCACCGGACATAGAGCTCGTCGTCGGGTACCCCGCTGAACCCGCCGATGTCGGGGCCCGAATACGGCACTCCCGACAACCCCAGACCGATCACCGTCGCCATCTGCTGGCGCATCGAGCCCCACGTGGTGGACACATCACCGGTCCAATTCCACGCCCACCGCTGCATGCCGGCCCAACCGGAGCGTGACACGATGAACGGGCGACGATCGGGCCGGGCCCGCCGCAGACCTTCTGAACCGGCCCGATTCATGAGCAGGCCGTAGAGGTTGTGACCTTCCCGGTGGTCGCCGCCGCGTCCGTCGAGATCGTGACATGTGGACAGAGGCAGCGAGGGATCGCCCAGGAGGGAAATGGACGTGGGTTCGTTCATGTCGTGCCAGATCCCGGCGACGCCGGCGTCGGTGAGAAATCGGTACTGCTCAGCCCACCAGTCCCGCGTTCCGGGGGCCGTGAAGTCGGGAAACGCCACCCGGCCCGGCCACACCACGCCCTCGACCGGACGTCCCGTATCGTCGGTACAGAATCGACCCTCCTCGAGGCCGTGACGGTAAATGCGGTAGCCGGGATCGATCTTCACCCCCGGGTCCACGATGGTCACCACCCGCACCCCGGACTCCGCTATCTCGGAGGCCAGCGCCGCGGGATCGGGGAACCGGCGCCGGTCGAAAGTGAAAACCCGATATCCGTCCATATAGTCGATGTCCAGATGGATGGCGCTGAGAGGTAGCCCGAGCGACCGGTATCCGCCGACAACCCGGCGTACGTCCTCCTCGTTCTTGTATCCCCAACGACTCTGGTGGTAGCCGAGTGCCCAACGCGGCGGCAGGGCGGGTCGGCCAGTGAGCTCCGTGTATCGGTCGAGCAGATGCGGAACGCTCCCCGCCATCACGTAGTGACGCAGGATCCCACCGGAGAAGCTGACGGTGGCCGTTCCCGCGGCGCGGCGCCGCGCCGCGCTTTCAGCCACCGTCTCGGGACCACCGGCGCCAGAGCCGAAGGAGAAGTCACCGCGGGTTGAGTTCTCGTAGAACGTGAGGGTGTCCCCGTCGGGGTGTGTCCCGATGACCACCGGGATTCCGAGGTACAGAGGTCCCTTCCCCGAGCTCCACGAGCCACCGGCGTCGGTGTTCCACAAGGTGAAGCGCCCGCCGCGCAGGTCCACGCCGGCAGACTGCTCTCCCAGGCCGCCGAAGCGCTCCCCCGGTCTCATCCCGTGGCGTAGTTGCCAACCGTCGCCGCCGCGGACCGGAGGGGCTTCCGTACGCAGGACGACACCGTCAAGCCGCGTCACCCGCACCGACCCTTCCCCGTCGACGGAGACGACCAGCTCCGTGCTGCGAAGGACGATGCCTCCACCGGGCAGTGCACTCGACGCCACCACGGGGACCGGCCACGGGATCTCACCGGCCAGGGCGTAGGAAACGGGCTCCGGGCCCGGTCCCCACGACAGCCGCACCACGTCGGAGGCGAGAAATCGGACCTCGAGCTCGGCCTCCTCGAACACCATCCTGGCACCGGTATCGTCCGGGTCGACCCGCACCAGCCGACCGGGCATCTGGCCCTCGACCAGCGGCCTTCGGGCAAAGGCATCTCTCCACGCCACCATCTGCCGACGGACGGAGTTGGTCGCCACCAGCCTCATGGTGGGGAGTCCGAGCTCGTTCACGGTCCGGGCCACCAGTCGCACCCGGGCGAGGGCCCGGCGGTACGACGTTCGCAGGTCAGCCATGGAAGGCGAGGCTACGTCGGCTCGGACCCACCAGTGGCGCCTGCCGCTGTCCACCACTAAGACTGGTGTCCTCCAGGGAGGCAATTTCATGCAGATCATGCAGACACGACTCACCCAGATGCTCGATATCGAGCACCCGGTGATGCTGGCCGGTATGGGCGGCGTCTCGTACCACGGCCTCGTCGCCGCCGTGTCCGAAGCCGGCGGTTTCGGATGCCTCGGCGCCTCGACCATGTCGACGGACGGCATGGTCGAAGAGATGCGCAAGGTGCGTGAGCTCACCGCCAAGCCTTTCGGTGTCGACCTGCTCACGGCCATGCCGGGCGACATGGCGGCCCAGGTGGAGAAGATCATCCAGGGCGGCGCCTCGGTCTTCGTAGCCGGGCTCGGCATCCCCATCGAGGTGGTGGAGCTCTGCCACCGGCACGGCCTCCTCGTGATCAACATGTGCGGTCGGGTCGACCACGCCCGACGCGCCGTCGACGCCGGATGCGACATCGTCGTGGCCCAGGGCACCGAGGCCGGCGGCCACACAGGACTGATCGCCACCATGCCCCTCGTCCCCCAGATCGTCGACGCCGTCGGCCACCAGGTACCCGTGGTCGCCGCCGGCGGAATCTCCGACGGACGCGGCCTGGCCGCCGCGCTCAGCCTCGGGGCGGACGGCGTCTGGGTCGGGACCCGCTTCATCGCCACGCCGGAGGCCCGGGCCGTTCTCGGATACAAGGACGCGCTCCTGGCCACAGCCGAAGACGGCACCACCATCAGCCGCGCCTACTCGGGCAAGACCATGCGGGTCGTCCGCAATACCTATACGGCGTACTACGACGAACACCCGGACAAGTTGGAACGGTTCCCGGGACAGCTCGG
>Ga0307373_10002669_pt1 | contig 31930 bp, 28 predicted proteins | sample OX2MG_FD_202534 | JGI IMG/M metagenome (GOLD analysis project Ga0307373, IMG submission 202534) | Soil microbial communities from Risofladan, Vaasa, Finland - OX-2 | ecosystem: Environmental > Terrestrial > Soil > Coastal area > Acid sulfate soil | place: Finland: Risofladan, Vaasa | collected...
CTGCCGCCGGAACTTGCCTTCCTGGCGCTGCTGGCGAGCCTGATCGGCAGCTATATCAACCTCCCGATCATGCGCTTGCGATGCGAGCGGATTCATCAAGCCGACGTGGTCCGCAAATTCGGCGTCGCCTACCGCCTCCCGGCCCATCTGTTCGGCGACTCGACCACGATCGCGGTCAACGTCGGCGGGGCGATGGTCCCGATACTGATTTCGATCTATATCCTGGCGCGGCGGCCCGACGCGATGTTCTCCGCCCTGATTGCGGTAGCAGCGGTCGCGATCGTGGTCCACCTGTTCGCGCGACCAGTCAGAGGCGTCGGTATCGCGGTGCCGATGTTCATTCCGCCGATCGTCGCAGCGCTCGCCGGTTACATCCTGGCGCCCCACGGATTGCGGCCGATTGTCGCCTACGTCGGCGGCGTCGGCGGCACGCTGGTAGGGGCGGACCTCGCCAATCTGTGGCGGATACGGGAACTCGGCGCGCCGGTCGCGTCGATCGGCGGCGCCGGCACCTTCGACGGCATTTTCCTGACCGGCATCGTGGCGGTGCTGCTCGCCTGAGCGCCGCGCGCCGCAGCGGCAAACTGTCAGGCCGGCTTGAACTTCACCAGCGTGCACTCGGGCGTCGCGTCTTCGAACGCGACCGTCACCGGCATCCCGATTCGCACCTGCTCGGGCGTCGCGACGATATTGGTCGTCATGCGCGGCCCCTCTTCGAGCTCGACGATCGCCAGCACGAACGGCAGTTCCTTGAAGGCTGGGGTCGGCGAGTAACGGGCCACGGTGTAGCTGTAGACGGTGCCACGTCCGCTCACTTTCTTCCATTCGAGACGATCGGAAAGACAGTGCGGGCACAGCGGCCGCGGATAATACATGAACTTGCCGCACGCGCCGCACTGCTGGAGCGAAAGCTCGTGGCGGCGCGCCGCCTCCCAGAACGGGGCGCTGGTCGGACTCGGATGCGGTAGCGGCTTGCCATACTCGCTGATGAAAGCCGGCGGATTCTCGCCGTCGCCTCGCCTTGGTTCGCTCATGATTGACGCTCCAGGATGATGCTGCACTGCTCGCTCATCACGCCGCCGTTGCCGTTGACGTAAGCCAGCTTGGCGTCCTTGACCTGGCGGCCCTCGCCGCGCCCCATCAACTGGCGGATGCCCTCGGTGACGTGCGACATGCCACCGGCGAAGCCGGCCTGGCCGAAAGAAAGCTGCCCGCCGTGGGTGTTGCACGGCAGGTCGCCGCCGTAGGTCAGGTCGTGCTCCATCACGAATGGCCCGCCCTGCCCCTTCTTGCAAAAGCCGGCGTCTTCGAGCGTCACCATCACCGTGATCGTGAAACAGTCGTAAGGCTCGACCATGTCCATGTCGGCCGGCTTGAGGCCGGCCATCTTGAAGGCCGCTTCGGCCGCCGGCTTGACGCACGAGGTGGTCACCGACGGTGCATAGCTGATTACCGAGTGATCGGAACATTCACCCGCGCCGAGCAGCCATACCGGCGGATGCTTCGAGCGCTTGGCGATTTCGGGCGAGACCACCACGAACGCCGAGGCGCCGCACTGCGGGCTCACGATATCGAAGATATGGAGCGGATCGGCCAGCATCCGCGAGTTCACCACCTCCTCGATGGTAAGCGGGCGATCGTTGAAGCGCGCCAGCGGATTCTGCAGCGCGTTGGTGCGCTGATCGACCGCGATCTTCGCGAGCTGCTCCGAGGTGGTGCCGAACTCATGCATGTGGCGCTTGGCGATCAGCGCGTAGCCGAGCGTCGGGGCGATGTAGCCGTAGGGCCATTCGAACTCGCGCTCCAGCGAAATCCACGGGAACGGCATGCCGGTGGGGCGATTGAGGTCGCCGCCGACGCACAGCACCGCGTTACACATCCCGCCGTCGATCGCCGCCGCGGCCCGCCAGAACATCCCGGTGCCGATCGCGCCGCCGGTGTCGACGATATCGAGCATGCTCGGTTCGATGCCGATCATCTCGCAGAACGAGGCCGGGTAGAATCCCGCCGGGTCGGTGAACGGCACCGCGTTCAGCACGCCGTCGATATCTTTCTTTTCGAGGCCCGCGTCGGCGATCGCCTCGGCCGACACCTTGGCCATCAGGCTGAGCGCGGTCTCGTTACCGGGTTCGCGAAAAGGTTTTATCTCACCGATTCCAATCGCCGCGGCCTTACGCTTGAGACTCATGCCATTGCCTCCGATCTTCGGTCTGGTCCGCAACGCTTAACACAATCTTTCGGGATGCGAAAAGGGTTGCAGGCGCCGGGCGGCTTTCAGATGCCAGCACCGGCGGCGGGATGCTCCAGGGTACGGCCAAAGACGGCAAGCCATTCGACGCCACCCTGCGCTATACCGACGGCTACCGCAAAATCCACGGCCGGTGGCTGATCGTGCTGGAACATGTCTCGGTGCCGATCGACATCGCGACCGGCGAACCCGACTTCAGCTCGAAGCCTTAAGCGCGATTTCGCCGCTTGGCGAGCCGCGCCTGCGCCCTCGGTCGTCGCACCGATTACGGCGATGTTATTGACCGCCCGCGTAACGGGCCGCTAGTATTCGCAGGCGGGGTGGAGCAGTCTGGTAGCTCGCCGGGCTCATAACCCGGAGGTCAGAGGTTCAAATCCTCTCCCCGCAACCAATTTTCCCCTACGAAGAGAAGCGCTTTCTGAAACCGGCCGTCGAGCCGAGTCGATCAGGCTGACCTCGCCAGGCGCGCGCGGAATACCTTCACGGCGAATTCAGTTAACTGACGCCTCGGCTCCGGCGCGAAGGTCGTTCGGACGGCCCGCCATCAGCAACTCGAGAATTTCCGGGATTTCGAACACCGCGCGATTCTCCAGCGCACCGACCCTGGCGCGAAATCCGTTCAGTTGTGCGGGATTCTGCATCCGCTCGACCGCCGCTGCGATCTCTGAGAACGATCGCAATACAAGGCCGAGTCCATGCTCGGCAATCCACTGGGTGTTGTACCGCTCCTGGACCATCGTGAGCGCGTTGCGTTCGACGATCAGCGGCAGTCCCATCACCAGCGCCTCGCTGATACTGCCCGGCCCGGGCTTGCCGATAAAGAAATCCGCCAGCCGCATGAACTCGGCGATGTCGGGCGTGAAGCCCTCGATATGGTGCGGAAACGGCAACCTCATCGCCGTCAATTGATCGCGCAACTGCTGGTTGTGGCCGCAGATGAAAACCAGTTGCGTTTTGAGTCCCGCCGCCGCGACTCGCGCCGCGATCGTCGCCATCCGCCGCGAACCGTAGCCGCCGAACATCACCAGCCCGGTCAGCACGTCGGGCTCGAGTCCGATCCGGCGGCGCGCTGCGGCCCGCGAAATCCCGGCCGGCTCGTAAAAGCCCGGGCGCACGATCATGCCCGAGGCGCGGAACACGCGTTGCGGCGAGTGTCCCATCCTGAGCGCTTGCTGGACCGCGAACTGGGTGCCGCAAATCAGATACTGCGGCTGGGACTCGATCCAGAAATGCGGCGGGTAGTCGGCGAGATCGGTCATGATCGTGACCATCGGCGCACTGACCCGTTGCATGTTCGTATCGGCGGCGCGCAGACCCTCGAGAATCGCGCGGTTGAAATTCGGAATCAGCGAGACCACCAGGTCGGGCGCCGGCCTCTCCCAAAAGCGCGCCAGCAGCGCGACCTGATACGGATGCAGGCGGCGGATCAGGGCCTGCGTCGTTCGCAGCATCGCTCCGCTGCCGACCGTCAGGCCGTACTTGAGGATGGCGTTGTAGACATTTTCGATCTGCACGCCGGTCACGCGGCTGATGAGATCGATCGGCTCGAGCACCTCGCGCAGGTTTACCATCCGCACCCGCCAGTCGCGTCGCTGCCGCTCGGCGCTCGCCTTCAACGCCATCGCTGCCGTGCGATGACCGCCGCCGGCGTCGAAAAAAATCACATCGACCAGCCGTTGCGGCGCAGGATACGGCGGCAGCCTGGACCACGCGATGCTCATGATGCAAACGCCTCCGTGAGTGGATTTGGCTGCGCCGCGCGGCCGTGCTTCAGACCCCACAGCACCAGGTGCAGCGCCCCGTCCTGATTCTCGACCAGCGCGGTACAACTCTCGACCCAGTCGCCGTCGTTGACGTACCAGATCTGATCGAGAAAGCGCTGTTCAGGCTGATGGCTATGGCCGCAGATGACGCCATCGACACGATATCGGCGGGCGGTCTCGAATACCGCGCGGTCGAACGCGACCCGATCGAACTCCGTCAGATAACGTACCACGCTGTTCACACGCCGCTTGAGCCAGCGCGCGCGACGACTATGTCTGAGGCGTTCGCGGTTGTACCAGTCATTCACCCGCAGCGCCATCGTGTACGCGCGACTCCCGATGAGCGACGGCCAGCGCGCGGCGTTGAACGACTCATCGAACTGATGGCCGTGCATCACCAGCATCATTCGCCCTTCGGCAGTGCGATGTATCATCTGCGTCGCGACCGGTGTTCGACCGATCAACTTTTGCACCAGGTCGAGATGAAACTGGTCGTGGTTGCCGGGCAGAAAGACCACGTTGGCGCCGCGCATGCGCCAGCGCGCGATCTCCCGCGCCACTGCTCGCTGCGCCGGACTCCAGTACCACCAGCGACCCTGGTTCCAACCGTCAACGATATCGCCGACCAGGAAGAGGTTCTCGGCCTCGCTCTGGCGCAGAAAGTGAAGCAGCGCCTCGGCTTTGCAGCCGCGCGTGCCAAGATGAACGTCGGAAATCCAAATCGAACGATAGGAATTGATGGCGGCCGGCATAAGTCCGGCAAAAGCGATGGATTGTTCCATCAGGTCGGCCATCAGCCGTTTACCTAACCCTGACTAGCCACTCCATTGCGGGGCCATCAGCGAATAAACTTTCATCAGCACGCTACTACCGATACGCTATGCAAGGCGCCAGGTCGATATTCTCTTTGACTATGGCTTTAAGTGTTGACTCGAAGCGGATTATCAAATTGTTAATGATAGACTACGTCTGCCAATATCAATTCGCGCCCGAGAGCCGCGCGCTGCTATGACCAACGATTTGCGGGCGATGCGGAGCGATTAGAATTCGTTGGCGCGGGCGATATTTCCGAGCCACGACGCGCTCGGCTTCACCGTCCGCCGCTGCGACTCGCGATCGACGGCGATCAGGCCGAACTTCGGCGCATAGCCGAATATCCACTCGAAATTATCCAGCGCCGACCAGTAAAAGTATCCGCGTATGTCGATCCCGTCGCTGAGACAGCGAGTCACTCCGGCCAGCGCGCGTTGCAGGTACGCGATGCGCCGCTGGTCGTCGTCAGTGGCGAGGCCGTTTTCGGTCACGATCACCGGAACTTTGGCCTGCTGATATGCATAGCGGATGGTTGCCTCGAGCGCCTCGGGCCAGAATTCATAGCCCATTTGAGTGAGCTCGACTCCGGGCTGGGGTCCCAGCGGTCCCTGCGGACCGAAGCGCTGCCGCGTGTAGGTCTGCACGCCGATGAAATCATCGCGCCGCGCCGCCTCAAGAAATATCCCCTCGGCCTGGTAGCGTGCGCGCCGCTGCGCATCCTCGCCGCCCGCAGCGGGCTGCATGTCGGTCATCGCCAGCGTCATGCCGACCGGAAAGCGGCCGCGGCCGGCGCGCAGCGCGTCGGCACCGAGGCGATGAGCCTCCAACAGCACGTCGCGCGAGCGGCTGCGCACGCAGAACGGGAAACTCGAGAACGACTCCGGATCGACGCCGCAGGCCGCGGCCGCCGCCGCCCGGAACGGAGCCTTCAGAATCGCGTCGTCGATATGCAGGAAACCCCATTGCTGCAGCAGGATGCCGAGGTTCAACTCATTGAGCGTGCAGGCCACATCGATCAGATCGCCGAGGTGCTCGACGGCGCGCTCGCAGTAGCGCGCGAAACGCCGCGCGGTCTCAGGCGACTCCCATCCGCCGCGCGCCGCAAGCCATCGCGGCGAGGTGAAATGATGAATTGTCACGACCGTCTTCAGCCCGTGTTGTTTGCAGGTCGCGAGCATCCGCCGATAGTGATCGAGTTGCGCGAGCGAAAATTCGCCCTCCTCCGGCTCGATACGCGCCCATTCGATCGAGAAGCGATAGGCATTGAAGCCGAGCATCGCCAGCAACGCGACATCCTCGGGATAGCGATGGTAGTGATCGCAGGCGTCGCCGGAACGCTCCATGAACACGCTCCGCTCGACGTGCTCGAGCAGCCACGAATCGCAGTTGACGTTGTTGCCTTCGACCTGATGGGCGGCGGTCGCGGCGCCCCACAGAAAGCCGTCGGGAAATTTCATTGCTCCGGCCGCTGCCCGCTCGATTCGGCTGTCATCAACCGAACATCATGCTCGAATGGCGCGGTGCGAGCAATTTTCGATCGGTTCAGTCGGCGAATCGGTGAGCTTGTGGGCCGCTCGTAACCGAACGTTAATTTATTCGTTACCGACGGGGCGCTGGACGACATCCTGTGCCGCATGCAAGCGCATCAACGCAAGAAGATGTCCCGCCTGAGGATCCTGCATCTGAAACCTCGGCATCAGGCGACCACGCGGACCAAGAGCAACGGCGGACCAACCGTCGCCGCCGACCCGGCCAAAATCGTCAACCCCTGAATCTTCAGCCCGGCCCCGCTCGGGACGCGGCAGGTATCAGGCGGCGAGGGTTCGGGATTTGAAGTTATTGCCCCAGGCCAGCACGAACAGCTTGATGCGATTTTCCAGCTCAGTGAATGAGCGGCGGAAGGCGGCTTTGCAGCGCACCGCATCGCCCTTGATGGCGGCCGGATCGGTGATGCGCCACTGCGCCTTCAAAGGGCTGTCGGGGAAGCGGCTCCACAAGCTCTCGGGCAGTTTCTCGCCAACGCTGATGACGAAATCCATCACCGGCGCCGTGCTGCCCATGAACTGCTCGCATCGCACGCCCTGCTGATTGTTCCAGAGCTGGTGGGATTTCAGGAGATCGACGGCCAGCGGATGGCTGTCGGCGGCCTCGCCCGTCGCGTACCAGGCATGAAATCTGTCGCTCGCCCATCGATTCAGGAGCGCCTGTGCCATGAGGCCGCGGCTGGGCTCACCGGCACACACGAAGAGCAGGTTGTAAACTTGCGGCGGCATGGCCCCACGCTCCTTGACTATCTTGAACCGCGCGCGGTCCGGGATGTCAGTAATTCGCGACGGTGTGCGATTTTACGAGAGCTCCCCCACCCAAATCGAACCGACCACGTTCACCCGACAGCTTCGTTCAATTACGCCTACAGGGAACCGGATCGCATTCCCGCCTGTCAAGGAAAATGGCCATCCGGACCCGGCCAGTTGTGGACAACCGGCTACCCTGAATCGCCGAGCAGCCGGCGCATCAAATGGTGCTTGGCAACTTCAACCAGTGCCAGATAGGTCACCGTAGCCGCCACCAGAAACAGGAAAAATCCGAGCGGCAGGGGGACGAATCCAAGCGGTTTGGCGAGCCGGGTGAACGGCAACCAGGCCCCGACGATCACGATCGCGATGGTGGTGATGGCCAGCGGCATACTCGGCCGATCGCTCCACGGACGGCCGACCGTCCTGATCACGAACAGCACCAGGGTCTGGGTCGCCAGCGATTCGACGAACCATCCGCTATGAAACAACGCCTCGGAGGCATGAAAGACCTGGAGCAGGATGAAAAAGGTCAGAAAATCGTAGAGCGAGCTGATGGGACCGATCAGCAGCATGAAATTGCGGATCATCGAGATATCCCAGCGCTGCGGTTTGACGATGTAAGCGCGGTCGACGTTGTCGGTCGGGATGGTTATCTGGGCCAGGTCGTAAAGAAAGTTGTTGAGCAGAATCTGCGTCGGCAGCATCGGCAGAAACGGCAGAAAAAGTGTCGCCGCCGCCATGCTGAACATGTTGCCGAAGTTCGAGCTGGTGCCCATCAGCAGGTACTTGAAGACGTTGCCGAAGGCCTTGCGCCCTTCGATTATTCCGGCATGCAGGACGTCGAGGCTGGGCTCGAGCAGGATTATCTCGGCCGAGTCCTTCGCCACGTCGACCGCGTTGGCGACCGAGATGCCGACGTCGGCCGCTCGCAGCGACGGCGCGTCGTTGATTCCGTCGCCCATGAAGCCGACCACATGGCTGCGCGCCTTGAGCGCGCGGATGATGCGGTTTTTCTGCGCCGGAGAGACGCGGGCGAAAACCTCGTGCGCTTCGGCCAGATACGCCAGCGCGACATCGCCCAGCCGCTCGATCTCCTCGCCCAGCACGATGCGCTCGACATCGATGCCGACCTGGGAGCAGACGTGCCGCGCGACCAGTTCGCCGTCGCCGGTCAGCACCTTCACCGCCACGCCGTCGCGGCGCATCGCCGCGACCGCTTCCGCCGCGCTCGCGATCGGCGGATCGGAGAAGGTCAGGAACCCCGCCAGCCGCAACTCGCGCTCATCGGCAACCGTCAGTCCTTCGCCCCGTTCGACCGCACGATAGGCGACCGCAAGCACCCGGAAGCCCCGTGCGCCGAGCGCGCGCTGAATCTCCTCGCAGCGCTTGCGCGCCTCATCGTCGAGCGGCCGGGTCGCCTCGCCGTCCTCGTAGGTAGTGCAGGCCGCCACCACGGTTTCGGGGGCCCCTTTCGCGATCAGCACAAACTTGCTGTCCTTCTCGACCACGATCGAGAGCATCCGGCGCTCGAAGTCGAACGGAATCTCATCGGTCTTCCGGTAGCCGTCCTCCGGCGGGCCGGTGCGCTTGAGGATCGCGCTGTCGAGCGGGCTTCTGATCCCGGTTTCGAAGCGGCTGTTCAGCGAGCCCAGAAAAAGCGCGCGCTCGGCCGGCCGCCCCAGCGCGTCGAGCGTCTGATCGAGGCTCATCTCGCCGCTGGTCAGGGTGCCGGTCTTGTCGGTGCACAGCACGTCGATGCTGCCGAAGTTCTGGATCGCCGCCAGATGCTTGACGATGACTTTCTTGCGCGCCATCCGCACCGCCCCGGTCGAGAGCGTGACGGTCGTGATCATCGGCAGAAATTCCGGGGTCAGCCCGACCGCGAGCGCGACCGCAAAAAGCAGCGACTCCAGGGCGTTGCGATGAAGACTGATATTGACCAGCAGGATGAACAGCACCAGGACGAAGACGGTTTCCATGATCAGGATGCCGAACTGCTTGGCGCCCCGTTCGAACTCGCTCTCGGGCGGCCGCTCGGCCAGCCGCATCGCGATGTCGCCAAACTGGGTGGCGCGACCGGTGGCATAGACCATCGCGGTCGCGATGCCGCTGATCACCGAAGTTCCGAGGTAAACCAGGTTGTCAAGGTCGGCGCCGGGCGTGACCGATTTTTCGGCCGGGAGCGATTCGCCGGTGAGCGCGGCCTGCTGCACGTGGAGGTCGCGGCTCTCCAGCAGGCGGGCGTCCGCCGGCACCAGGTCGCCGGCCGAGAGCCTGACCGCGTCGCCCGGAACGATCGTACGCCGCGGCACTTCGATCCAGCGTCCGTCGCGCAGCGCGGTGGCCGTGGGAGCCACGCCCGCGCGCAGCCGCTCGACCGCCTTCTGCGATCGATAGGTCTGGAAAAAGTTGAGCGCGATGCTCAGCGCCATGATGATGGCGATAATCGTCGCGTCGACCACCTCGCCCACCACCGCCGAGATGGCAGCCGCACAGAGCAGGATGATTACCAGCGGGTTCGCACAGAAGCCCAGGAAATCGACCAGCGGGCCGGCGCGGCGAACCGTCCCCGGCTCGTTCGGCCCCACCCGCTCGAGGCGCCGCTGCGCCTCGTCCTGACTCAGCCCGGCCGCGCTGCTATCCAGACGCTGAAAAAATTCAGTCAGCGGTTGTCGCGCGAGATCGGCGCCCGCCGCAGCCGATGCCTGAGCATTCGAAGCGGCCGCCGGCCCGACCGGCTGACTCGCGGGGTGCGAGGTGTTCGCGCCTGCCATCAGAGGCCCGATGAAATGCCGTGCGCCATCCGACCGCGAAGTCCGCTTTTATTCAGACCATCGCGATGAACAGCGTATTGCGTCATGGTCGCAATGGCTCTGCCCGCACCCGTGCGCTAGTCGATTCCGTAGCGCTTGCGCTTGCGCCACAGCGTCGTGACGTTGATTCCGAGCACCGCCGCCGCCTCTTCCAGGGTCGGGCTCTCCGCCAGCACACGCACGATATGCTCGCGCTCTTTGGTTTCGAGACTTGCGGCCGTGGCAGCCGGCGCAGGCGCATCGGCGATCTCGCGGAACACGGTATCCGGCAAATCGTCGGGCCCGATCTCGTCGCCCCGGCATAGCACCGCGGCGCGCTCGATAGCGTTGCGCAACTCGCGGACATTGCCGGGCCATCGATAGCGGTTGATCGCTGCCGCCGCTTCGGCCGACAGGCGCAGCGCGGGTTTGCGATTACGCAGCGCCGCGCCGCGAAGCATCCACTGCGTCAGCGCCGGGATATCTACGGCGCGCTCGCGCAGGGCCGGGATGCGGAGCGCGATCACGTTGAGGCGATAATAGAGATCCTCGCGGAAGCGGCGCGCCGCCACCTCGGCGGCCAGATCGCGATTGGAAGCCGCGATGATCCGCGCGTCGACCCGGATGGTGCGCTCGCCGCCCACCCGCTCGAAACTCTGCTCCTGCACGAAGCGCAGGAACTTGGTCTGCAACGATCCGGACAGGTCCGCGATCTCGTCGAGGAACACGGTGCCGCGATCCGCCGATTCAAGCCGCCCGCGCTTGTCCTTGACGGCGCCGGTAAATGCGCCCCGCATGTGGCCGAACAACTCGCTTTCGAGCAGCTCGTCGGAAAGCGTGGTGCAGTTCACCATCACGTACGGATTTTCGCGCCGCGGGCTCCATCGATGAATCTGGCGGGCGAGCAGATTTTTTCCGGTCCCGCTCTCGCCGCTGAGCAGCAGCGTCGCCTCGCTGGCGGCGGCCTGACGCGCGGTCTCGAGCAACGCGGTCATCGCGGAGCTTTGCGATTCGAGCAGCGGAACATCTTCGATTACCGCATGCAGCGCGCGGTTTTCCGCCTGGAGATCCTGCATCTGCAGGGCGCGTTCGACCCCGTGCTGAATCTGCTCGAGCGAGAACGGCTTGGGCAGATAGTCGTACGCGCCGCTCTTCATCACCGCCACCGCGTTTTCCACCGTGGCATACGCGGTCATCAGGATGACCAGGCATTCGGGCCGCCGCCGTTTGATCTCCCGCAGCAGCTCGAGCCCGTTGGTCTCGGCCATCCGAAAGTCGGTCAGCACCAGGTCGACCCGCTCCTGGGCGAAGATGCGCAGCGCTTCGGCCGCGCTGTCGGCCAGCCGCACCGTGTAGGTCAACGAGCCAAAGAAGCGGCCCAGCGTTTCGCGGATATTCTTGTCGTCGTCGACGACCAGCAGCGTGGCCATCGTTTTCACCCTCAGGATCGCCGGCGCGCGATCGAATCGCGAGCGGCGCCGCTCACAGGCCCACGCGCCGCGCTGGCGCCGGCTCGCTGCGCGGCCGTTCAAGATGCGGCAGGCCGGGGGCGCGTCCGGGGGCGCGCAGTTCCAGGGTCGCGGTGATCCGCGCCGAGGCCTGCAGCAGCGCCGGAACGAAATCGCGCTTCATCTGGGCAACGGTGACGCGCGAGGCGTGGCCGCTCAGGTTCATCGCGGCGATTACCTCGCGGGTGGCGTCACGAATCGGCACCGCTACCGAACGCACGCCTTCTTCGAGCTCCTGGTCGACCAGCGCCCATCCGCGCTGCGCGACTTCGCCCAGCAGCGCGCGTATCCGCGCCACATCGACGACGGTGCGCGGCGTGAACCTGGTCAACTCGGCGCTCTCGAAGTAGCGCTCGCGCTGAGCTTCGCTCGCATAGGCCAGCAGCACGCGGCCCATCGAAGTGGCCGCCGCCGGCAAGCGTGAGCCGATACCCAGCGTGACCGTCATGATCCGCTTGGTCGGCACGCGCGCCACATAAACGATGTCGCTGTCCTGCAGCACCGAGATCGAGCACGATTCATGGAGCTGGGCGACCACCGCCTCCATGTGCGGCTGCGCCACCTCCCACAGCGGCGTCGACGAGAGGTAGGCATAGCCGAGGTCGAGCACCCGGGGCGTCAGGGCGAACAGCTTGCCGTCGAAGCTCGCGTAGCCGAGATCGGTCAGGGTCAGAAGAAAGCGGCGCGCGGTGGCGCGCGACAGATGGGTGCGTTGCGCGACCTCGCTGATGGTGAGACGCTGATGGTCGCGGTCGAAGGTGCGGATCACGGCCAGGCCGCGGGCCAGCGATTGAATCAGCAGCGCTTGAGAATCGTCACTTGACAGTGGTTTTATATCCACGATAATCGAGTTCACATCATACACGGATGTGCGCTATGCGAACAAGCAGGCGGCGCTGATGATCACGCCGGCTGCGACCGATTAGGACCCTGCGATAACCAATGGCAGAACTGGTAAGCCTGAAACAGGCGGTCGGCGAACTGATACGCGACGGCGATACGGTCGCGATGGAGGGTTTCACCCATCTGATCCCTTCGGCCGCCGGCTACGAAGTGGCGCGTCAGCGCAAAACCGACCTGACCTTGATCCGGATGACCCCCGACCTGATTTACGATCAGCTCATCGGGATGGGTTGCGCGCGCAAGCTGGTCTTCTCATGGGGCGGCAATCCCGGGGTCGGCTCGCTCTATCGCCTGCGCGACGCGATCGAAAACGGCTGGCCGCGCCCGCTCGAGATCGAAGAACATAGCCACGCCGGGATGGCGAATGCCTACACGGCCGGCGCCTCGAATATCCCGTTCGCGGTGCTGCGCGGCTATCAGGGCACCGACCTGCCGAAATATAACCCGTCGATCAAGTTCATCAACTGCCCGTTCACCGGCGAGAAGCTGGCGGCGGTGCCCGCGATTCGGCCCGATGTGGCGGTGATCCACGCGCAGAAGGCCGACCGGCGCGGCAACGTGCTGATGTGGGGAATCGTCGGGGTGCAAAAGGAAGCGGTGCTGGCGGCGCGCCGATCGATCGTGACGGTCGAGGAGATCGTCGACGATCTCGCGGCCCCGCCCAACGCGGTGGTGCTGCCGACGTGGGTGGTGAGCGCGGTCTGCGAGGTTCCGGGCGGCGCCCATCCCTCATACGCGCACGGCTACTACAGTCGCGACAATTCGTTCTACAAGGCCTGGGATGCGATTTCGCGCACGCGCGAGGGCTTCCAGGCATGGATGAACCGCCACGTGCTCGGCACCCGCGACTTCGCCGAGTTCCGGCACAGCGCGCTCGGCTGAACGGGGCTTAATCGATGGCCAAGGCTGACTACACCGCGGATGAAATGATGACGGTTGCGGCGGCGCGCCTGTTGCGCGATCGCCAGGTCTGCTTCGTTGGTATCGGCCTGCCGAGCGCGGCCGCCAACCTGGCGCGGCTGACCCATGCGCCGAATATCGTGTTGATCTACGAGTCGGGTGCGATTGGCACGCGGCCCGACATGCTGCCGCTGTCGATCGGCGACGGTATCCTCGCCGATGCGGCCGATACGGTGGTTTCGGTGCCCGAGATGTTTCGCTACTGGCTGCAGAGCGGACGTATCGACATCGGCTTTCTCGGCGCCGCCCAGGTCGACAAGTACGGCAATATCAACACCACCGTGATCGGCGACTACCGCAAGCCCAAGGTGCGCTTGCCGGGCGCCGGCGGCGCTCCCGAGATCGCGACCTCGGCGCGCGATATCCTGGTGATCATCCGGCACAGCCCGCGCGCCTTCGTCGAGAAGGTCGATTTCATTACGTCGGTCGGCCTGCTCGATGCGACCACCGATCGGCGCTCGCTGGGAATCCACGGCAACGGACCGGCAGCGATCGTCACCGACCTCGGCATCCTCAAGCCCGATCCGAAAAGCCGCGAACTGACGCTCGCCAGCATTCATCCGGGCGTTACTCTGGAACAAGTCCACGACGCCACCGGCTGGCCGCTCAAGGCGGTTGACGGATTGCCGCTCACCGAGGCGCCGGGCAGCGCGGACCTCGAGGCGTTGCGCGCCTTGAATGAGCGATCGAAGCACGCCAATCAGAAGGCGGTGGCATGATGATCAGCTTTATCTACCAGGGCCTGCCGGCGCGGGTGATCTTTGGCGTCGGCAAGCTTAAGGAATTGCCGGCCGAGGTCGACCTGCTGGGCCTGCGGCGGGTGCTGGTGCTGTGTACTCCCTACCAGCGTGCCGACGCCGAAAAGATCGCGGCGCTGCTCGGCGCGCGCAGCGTCGGCCTCTACGATCAGGCGACCATGCACGTGCCGATCGCGCTGGCCGAGCAGGCCCGCGCCCATGTCAAGCAACTGAACGTCGACGGGTTGGTCACGGTCGGCGGCGGCTCGACCACCGGGCTCGCCAAGGCGATCGCGATGACCACCGGACTGCCGACCGTCGCCGTGCCGACCACCTACGCCGGCTCCGAGATGACGCCCATCTGGGGGCTCACGGTCGGCGCAGAGAAGACCACCGGCCGCGACGTCAAGATCCTGCCGCGCACCGTGATCTACGATCCCACGCTGACCGTGAGCATGCCGGCGATGCTGTCGGCGACCAGCGGCATGAACGCGATCGCGCATTGCGTGGAGGCGCTCTATGCCGAGAACGCGAACCCGATCATGTCGCTGATGGCCGAGGAGGGGATCCGGGCGCTGGGCGCAAGCCTGCCGCGAATAATGAAGCAGCCCGGCGATCTCGAGGCCCGCAGCGAGGCGCTCTATGGCGCGTGGCTCGGCGGCTCAGTGCTCGGCGCGGTCGGCATGGCACTCCATCACAAGCTCTGCCACGTGCTGGGAGGAACCTTCAACCTGCCGCACGCCGAGGTTCATACCGTCGTGCTGCCGCATGCCACGGCCTACAACGCCAAGGCCGCGCCCGAGGCGATGCGACGTATCGCGCGGGCGCTCGACACGAAAGATGCCGCGGGCGGCCTTTACGATCTGGAGGCGGCGCTCGGCACGCCGCTGACGCTCGCCGCGCTGGGCATGCAACCGGCCGACCTCGATCGGGCGGCCGACCTGGCGGTGAAGAATCCGTACTTCAACCCGCGCCCCATCACGCGCGAGGGAATCCGCGCCCTGCTGGAAGAGGCGTTTACGGGGCGCCGGCCCGGCGCGTGACTATCCGGCCGCACGGCACTAGAATTTGCACTAGAATTTGATTATCGGGCCAATCGAATAGTTCGACAGGGAGCAGGTTCAAGATGGCGGTAACCACAAAAATGGGTTCGCTGGCGCATTACGAAAAAGGCGGCGTCGAGGTAATCGACGACAACCCCAAGCATTACGCCTTCTCCAATGTTTTCGAGGTCGCGGCCAAATCCAAGCCGTACGAGAAAGTCTGCGTCGGCAAAAATATCAAGAACGTGCTCGAGGCGATTCGCGCCGAAGGCACCTCGCCGTGGTACACCGCTTCGCACGACGAGGCCGCGCTGATTATGGACGGCACGGTCGAAATCCGCCTGGTCAAGCTCGATCAGCCGGCCGCGCGCGAGGACCAGGAAGGCACCACGATGCTCGAGGGGCAGCCCAAGGGCAAAAAGATGGGACGGATCGTCGCCCGCCGCGGCCACATGGCGCTGCTGCCCAAAGGTTCGGCCTACCAGTTCCACGCCGCGCAGCCGGGCGTGATCCTGTTCCAGACCTTGCTCGGTCCGCTCACGATCGAACGCTGGGGCGAAATCTGTCAGCGCTAGCAGGCTCGAAAAGATCGCAAACCATAACCCGATAGAGGACAGTACGATGGCAAAGGCGAACGAGGTCAACGATCAGGGCTACCGCTCCTTCAAGCTCGGCGACTTCAGCTTCCGGCGCGATGCCTATTTCGTGCATGTCGGATGGCCGGGCGGAACCCATACCTTGTCGGTCGATCATTTCCTGCGCGCGATGATGCGCGACGTGGCGTGGGGCTTTTTCTACGGCACCGTCAACTTCGATACCGTGTTCGGCACCACCAATCATTACGGCACGGTCGAGGTCTTCGTCGGCTTGCGCAACGAGGCCTACTGGAAGAACAACAAGCACTTCGTGCAGACCTTCGACTCCAAGGAGGCGACCACACGTTTCAAGGAGATCCTCGAGGACTGGACCAACGAGGGCTTCGATCCGTTCGCCGCACCCGAGGAAACCGGCAGCGCCTTCGGACCCAAGCGCGGCGCTAATCGCGCGGCGCTGGATCGCATGCGCGTGACCGCCAAGCGGATGGTCGGGGCGAAAGACGACGCCCACCTGCGCAGCGACGCCAACGGCTATCCCGTCAATCGCCAGTTTGGGGATTACCGGCCCGAAAAGCTCGAGGTCTACGCCGAGGAGGGTTTCGAGGAAGAGGTTCACGCTTTTGATTTCTTCGAGTACCTGACGCGTTCGGATGTGACCTGGAATCCATCGGTAGTGTCGGCGGTCAAGAGCAATCTGGTCTGCGCGACCACCGAGGAGTATCAACTGCCGGTAATCCACGGTAACGACCGGGTCGAATGGTTCCTGCAGTTGTGCGATCAGATCGATTGGCTGGTCTACGACGGTCAGACCGGCAAGCCGCGCGCGCGCGTCACCGCCAAGGCCGGCGACATCTGCGCGATGCCCGCCGATATCCAGCATCAGGGCATCTCGCCCAAGCGTTCGATGCTGCTGGTATGGGAGAATGGTGACTCGGCGCTGCCCGAGCTCTACGCGGGCGGCAAGCTGAAACCGTACCCGGTCGAGTTCTAGCTTTCGATTTCATACCAGGCCGCCGGTCGTTTTGATCGGCGGCCTGTTTTGTTCTTCAGAGGAAAAGCCGATGCAGTTTCAGACCAAACTTTTTATCGATGGCGAGTTCGTCGAGGCCGCCGACCGCGCGACTATCGAGGTCCTCAACCCGCACGACAACTCCCACCTGGCGGCGGTCGCCGAGGCCAAGCCGGCCGATATCGATCGCGCAGTCGAGGCCGCGACCAAGGCCTTCCCGGGCTGGAGCTCGACCGCGGCTTCGGAGCGCGGACGGCTGTTGCTCAAGCTCGCCGACGCCATCGAGGCCCACGCCGAGGAGCTGGCGCAGGTGGAGGCGCTCGACACCGGCCATCCGATCCGCGACGCCCGCGGGCTCGACGTCTCGCGCACCGCTGCGACCTTTCGCTACTTCGGCGGGATGGCGGACAAGCACGAGGGCTTCATCGTGCCGGTCGACGCCGGCTTCCTCAACTACGTGACGCGCGAGCCGGTCGGCGTCGTCGGCCAGATTGTGCCGTGGAATTTCCCGTTGATGTTCACCAGCTGGAAGATGGGGCCGGCGCTGGCGGCCGGCAACACGGTGGTCATGAAACCGGCCGAGCTGACGCCGCTCTCGTCGCTGAAAATCGCCGAGTTGATGGCCGCGGTCGGCTTCCCGCGCGGGGTGGTGAATATCGTGCCCGGCTACGGCGCGGTCGCCGGCCAGTATCTGGCCGAGCATCCGGGCGTGCACAAGATCGCGTTTACCGGATCGACGGTTACCGGGCGCAAGATCGTGCAGGCCTCGGCCGGCAACCTCAAGCGCGTTCAGCTCGAGCTCGGCGGCAAGGGCGCCAACATCGTGTTCGACGACGCCGATCTCAAGGCCGCGATCGGCGGCAGCGCCTTTGCGATCTTCCACAACCAGGGCCAGGCCTGTATCGCCGGCTCGCGCCTGCTGCTCCACGAGCGCATCGCCGATGAATTTCTCGACGGATTCCTGAAGCTCGCGAAGTCGATCCGGCTCGGCAATCCGCTCGACGCGGCAACCGAGATGGGCCCGCTCACCTCGATGGGCCATCGCGATCGCGTGCTCAGCTATTGCGAGGTCGCGCGCCAGCAGGGCGGCGAGATCATTCTGGGCGGCAAAGGGCCCGACGATCCCGCACTCGCCAAAGGATGCTACCTGCTGCCGACGGTGGTGCGCGCCAAGCCGGCGGATCGCGTCTGCCAGGAAGAAGTCTTCGGTCCGTTCGTGTCGGTGAGCACCTTCCGCGACGAAGCGGAAGTGATCGCGATCGCCAACGGCACCAGCTACGGTCTGGGCGGCGGCTTGTGGACGCGCGACCTGCGCCGCGCCCATGCCGTCGCACGCCATATGATGACTGGGATGGTCTGGATCAATTGCTACAAGCGGGCGCATCCGGGTTCCCCGTTCGGCGGCGTGCGCGGCTCGGGCTACGGGCGCGAGATGGGCTTCGACGCGATGCACGAGTACACCTACCCGAAGTCGGTGTGGGTCAACGTCGACGCCGCCCTGCCGCCCTTCTACAAGCGCTAGGCCGGCGCCCGGTTGCGCGTTGACTGATCGGACATCGGCGGGCTAGCGTCGGTCACGGGACGCGGCCTCGCCGCCGTCCACACGACTCGCTGGCTCTGAATATGGAGCGGGAGGAAAAAGCATGTCGGCACTCGAGGATTTGAAATTTTATTTCTTCCATTTCATGCCCTACGTCTACCTTCCGCCCGATTACGCGGACCACGAGAAATATCCTTCGATGTGGGTCGACTTCTCCAATCGCCTGTACGATCCCGTGAAAGGCAACGAGCTTTATCGCCGTTATATCGGCGAGATGGTGATGGCGGACAAGCTCGGCTACGACGGGGTGGTGGTCAACGAGCATCACAACACTCCGTACAGCATGATGGCCTCGTGCACGCTAATCGCGGCGGCGATCGTGCCGCAGACCGAGCGCGCGAAGATCTGCTGCTGGGGAGTGCCGATCAATCTGGAATTCCCCAACCGGCTCGCCGAGGAGTACGCGATCCTCGACGTGATGTCAGGCGGCCGGCTGGAGGTCGCCGTGCCGCTCGGCACCGGCATGGAATACTGGGCGAATCCGATCAATCCGGCGACTGCGCGCGAGCGGATGCGCGAGGCGATCGAGGTCATGATCCAGGCCTGGACGGCTGACGGCCCCACCACCTACACCGGCAAGTATTTCAACTATCGCTATCTGAATCCCTGGCCGCGTCCGCTCCAGAAGCCGCATCCAAAGGTTTACATGGTCGGCGTCGGTAGTCCCGAGACCATCGACATGGCGGCCGAGATGGGCTTCGGCTACTCGATCGTTTTCATCCCGGTCAAGGCGCAGCTCGAGGTCTTCAGGACCTTTCGCGAGAAGTCTGCGCAGCACGGCCACCATCTGACCTCGGATGACACCCCGATCGGCGTGTTCGCCTACGTCGCCGAGAGCGACGAGCAGGCCGAGCGCGAGTTCAAGCCGCACCTCACGTACTTCTTCGAGGATCTGATCCGCACCACGCCGCGCTACCTGGCGCCTCCGGGCTACATCTCGACCGAGCAGTTCAAGGCGCGCGCGGCCAGCGGCCACGACGCACTACACGGCCACTTCGATTGGGATGAGTCGGTGAAGCATCTGCGCATCGTCGCCGGCACTCCCGAGCACGTCGCGAATAAGATCGGACAATGGGCCGAGGAGGCGCAGTCCTCCAAGATCATCTGCCATCTGCACATGGGCGATATGCCGCGCTGGAAGACGGTCAAGAACCTGACGCTGTTCGCCGAGGAAGTGATCCCGCGCCTGCGAGGAAAACAGCCGGTGGTGACGCAACACATGGCGGCGGCCAACGGACAGACGCTGCCGGCGGGAGCGAAGTAATGGCGGGCAAAGCGGGCAACACCGACGCCAATAGCGTCTTCAAGCACGAAACCCTGACCGTCAACGGCATCAAGACTGTCGTGATGACCGCCGGGCAGGGCGATCCGCTGGTCTTCTTTCACGGCGGCGGCGTCTTCAGTGGGTTTGATTTCGCGCTCCCATGGACCGAGCGCTACAAGGTCTATATCCCGTTTCATCCCGGCTTCGGCGACTCCGGCGACGATCCCGAGATCGCTGACATGCACGACTACGTCCTGCACTATCTCGAACTGTTCGATCAACTTAAGCTCGAGCGCGGGCTGCGGCTGGTCGGCTTCTCGATGGGCGGCTGGATGGCGGCGGAGTTCGCGATGGAGCATCGGCGGCGGCTGCACAAGCTGGTGCTGGTGGCGCCCGCCGGCCTGCGCGTCAAGGAGTATCCGGGGACCGACCTGTTCCGCATTCCGCCGGAGCAGGTTCCCGCCTACCTGGTGCACGATCTCAAGGTGATCGAACGGTACCTGCCGAAGGAACCCGATGCGGATTTTCTGACCGCGCGTTATCGCGAGATGACGACTATCGCGCGCTTCGCATGGGAGCATCCGTACAGCCAGCGCCTGGCGCGCTGGCTGCATCGCATCAATGTTCCCACCCTGATGGTGTGGGGCGAGCAGGATCGCCTGGTGCCACACCAGCAGTCGGCGAGCTGGGCCAAGCTGATCGCGGGCGCGCAGGTGCAGACCTTCAAGAACGCGGGCCATCTGGTATTGGATGAGAAGCCGGAGGCCGTCAAGGCGGTCGCCGACTTTCTCGCCTGACCGCGATGGTCAATTGACCGCGCGCCGAAGTGGAGGTTTTGGACCATGACCGAAGAACAGAAAAAGCTGATCGCGGCCGCGATGGCCGCCGAGCATGTGGCGGTTATCACCACCGTGGGCGACGAATGGGCGACCTCGACGCTCGAAGCGTTCGCCGAAACCCCCGAACTCGACATCGTGATAATCCTGGGCGAGGGCAGCGATCGATTTAAGAACGTGCAAACGCGCCCGCACGTCTCCTTGCTGGTCACCCATCGCTACGGCGAGGTGCCGAAGTTTCAGATCCGGCGACTTTCGGGACGCGGCATCGCGCGCGAAGTGAAGAAGGATTCGGCGGAGTGGAACCAGCTCAAGGCGTTGTTCCTCAAGAAGAATGCGTTCGAGGAGCCGTTCTTTGGAAATCCGGCGTTGCGGATGCTGCGGATCACGCCGAAGACACTGAAGTACGCCGACGCGCTCAGTCCGCCGTTTACGGTCGAGCTCTAGGAATCGCCATTAGCGAGGGCGGCCGCCACGAGGCGACCGCTTTTTTTTGCCCGACAGCTCACACGGCGAAGGCCAGGATCGTGAAGCGCTTGCCCTGGTAATCGAATTCGCCGACCGGCGTCATCCCCAGTCGCGTCACATGCACGTGCATCGAATAGGGGTTGTCTTCGGCGACCAGCGCCGTGCCGACGTCGAAGCGGCCGGCCGCTGTGCGCTTCAATTGCTCGAACAGGCCGCGCACCGCCCCGCGCCCGCGCGCCGCCGGATCGACACAGACCGGACCGTAGACCAGCACCCGCGAGCACTCAAGCCGCTGCCCGCGGAAGTCGATTTCGCCGAACTGCGCGGCCATCCGCGCGACGATCGGAAAGTGCGCGCCGAGCGCCGTCGAGTAGGCACAGACGAAGCCCAGCACTTGCCCGTCCTCGGCGGCGACCAGGACGGCGACATCTTCGGCCATCCGGAGCAGCTCCTCCGCCGTGTACTCGGCCGAAAGAAAGCCGCCGGCGCGCTGCTCGGGAGTGAGGTTGCCGACGTAGCTGGCCGACTGGATGCGCAGGATCGCCGGCAAGTCAGCGCGCGTCATGGATCGGAATTCCATAGCTCAGCAACCGGCTTGGCGAAGCATCGTGCGGTCTACGCGATCAGCCCGCGCGCGGTGCGCAGGATGAGATCCCAGGTTTCGAAGACGTCGGCTTCGGTGGTGCGTTCGTTGCCGATCGCCATCCGCAGCGCCAGCCGGCCCCTGAGTCGCGTGGTCGACAGGAACGCGAAGCCGGTGCGATTCACCGCATCTACGATCCGCTGATTGTGCGCATCGAGCGCGTCGCCGCCGATCGCCTTCGGCGCGTGCCGAAAGCATACGACCGACAGCGGATGGGGGGCGAGAATCTCGAAGTCGGTCGCCGCGCCGATACGATGCGCCAGCTCCTGCGCCCACGCAACGTGATTGCGCAGTCGCGCGACGATCCCCGCGCGCCCGTAAGCGCGCAGCACGAACCATAGCTTGAGCCCGCGGAAGCGGCGGCCCAACTGCACGCCATAGTCCATGTAGTTGCGCACCTCGCTCTCGGAAGTTTCGAGATAGGCGGGAATCAGGCTGAAAGCGCGGCGCAGCAGCGCTTCGTGCGGCGTATAGAGCACCGAAAGATCGATCGGCACGAACAGCCATTTGTGCGGATTGACGACGATCGAGTCGGCCAGCTCGCTACCGTCCAGCACCCATCGCAACTCGGGCACGATTGCGGCCGGCCCGGCGTAGGCCGCGTCGACGTGCAGCCAGACGCGATGCTGCCGGCAGACCGCGGCGATGGCGCGGACCGGATCGATCGAAGTCGTCGAGGTCGTGCCCACGGTCGCGGCGACGCACATCGGCAGGTAGCCGGCCGCGCGATCTTCGGTCAGCGCCAGCTCGAGGGCGGCCGGATCCATCCGGAAGGCATCGTCGGTCGCGATCTTCACCACGTTGTCGCGTCCGATACCGAGCAGGATCGCATCCTTCTCGATATGCGAGTGAGTCTCGGCGGTGCAGTAGACTCGCAGCCGCGGCAGATCGCGGCCCGCAGTGCCGAGATTGCGGATATCCAGGCCGAGCGACTCGCGCGCCGCCGCGAGCGCGTGGAGCCCCGAGACGCTGGCAGTATCGTAGACCACTCCGAACAGCCGCTGTGGAAGCCCCAGCGCGTCGCGCAGCCAGCCCAGCGCCGCCTCCTCGACTTCGGTAGCGGCCGGCGACGTCCGCCACAGCATCGCATTGACGTTGAGCGCGGCGGCCAGCAATTCGGCAAGGATGCCGGCTTCGGATCCGGTTATTGCGAAGTAGGCGAAGAAGCGCGGATGGTTCCAGTGCGTGATGCCTGGCATCACGATGCGCTCGAAGTCGTCGAGCAGCGCACCGAGCGGCTCGCCATCCTCGGGCATCGCCGGCGCAATCGCCTCGGCAACGGCGCCCGGGCGGCTTGCCGAGAGCACGGGGAATTCCCGGGTATTCTTAAGATATGAGGCGACCCAACGGGCGGCGCGCTGCAACACCTGATCGAAGTCGGATGGTTCCATAAATCGAGCGGCGCGCCGAGGGCGCCCGGGGAATTCGTTTATCGCGGATCGGGCTGAAAAAACAAACGCCCCGCGCGCGGCGCGGGGCGTTTGTTCGTAAACCGTGGCGGCAATGCGATACCTGCCGCGCGGCCGGCCGCGGGCTAGTTGCCGCCCGCCGCCGCCTGCTCCTGGACCTGCTCGTGCTTGACCACGAACTTGGGCCGCGCCCAGGCGATGTAACAGGGCAGAATCAGCACGCCGGCGATCATGTTGGTGCCCATCAGGAACATCAACAGCACGCTCATCTCACTGTGGAACAGCAGCGGCGAGAAGGCCCACAGCGCGATGCCGCCGACCATGACCGCGAAGGTGCTGAACACCGAGGTGCCGGTCTTGGTGACCGCTATCCGGATCGCCTCGGCCAGCGAACTGCCGCCGATGACCTCGTCTCTGATACGGGCCACCGTGTATATGCCGTAGTCGATCCCCAAACCTATACCCAGTGATATGACCGGGATGGTGTCGATGGTCAGGCCGATATCGCGCATGCGCAGATAGATGAAGGCGCCGAAGTTCGCCAGCACGCAGGCCAGCAGGAACAACAGGCCGGCGACGATCGAACGGAACGAGATCATCGAGAACAGGCAGACCGCCGCGAGCACGAACGTGATGTTGAGGAAGTCGAGTTGCTTCAGCACGTCGTCGGCGGCGGCGTAAAGTCCCGCCGTGGAGCCGAGGAACTGCACGCTGATTTTTTTAAGCTGCGGATCGGAGGCGACGCGTAATTTGACGAACTCCGCGATCCGCTGGCTCAGCACCTCCAGCGCGAGCGTCGTATGACCGGGTATCAGGATCCGGATACAGGTGTCCTGGGCAGCGGGCGGCGCCAGATACTGCTCCATCTCGCCGGGCGCGGTCGCGGTGCTGTAAAGGTACTGCAGGTTGCCGGCCAGCTGGATATCGTCGGGTATCGCCAGAAACTTGGGATGCCCGTAATGGAGCTGCTGGTTGGACGGCATGATGATACGGGTGGCGAAGGTCACCACGCTGTCGACGGTCGGATCCTGCAGCAGGTAATTGCGCATGTCGTCGCTCATCCGCAGAATGCCGGGCGCCAGCGCTGACTCCGGATCGGGATAGGGCGGCATGTGGGAGATGATCACCCAGCCCTCATCAGTCGGGAAGTAATGGTTGATCGCCAGCAGGTCCTGATTGACCTTGGCGGTCGGGCGATAAAGCGGCGTGCCCGGATAGCTGTAGCCGACCGGCTCGCGCAGCCCTGAAGCGACGCCCCAGATCAGGACGCACAAGGCGGCGATCAGGATGCCGCCGCGCAGGCGCCCGGGACGCACCGGGATTTCCGCCAGCTTCGCGAACAGCCCCTCGATCCAGTTGTACATGCCGCTGACACGCTTGGCCCCGCTGCGGATCTCAGGCAGCGGCAGGAAGCTCATCAGGATCGGTTGGAACACGAACACCATCGTCAAGCTGCCGGCCAGCCAGACCGCGCCGGCAAAGCCGACGTGCTCGAGCACCGGGATGCCGCCGAGGGCGATGAAGATGATGCCGGCGATATCGGCGATGATCGACAGAAAGCCGGGCGGCAGCATCTGGTCGGTAGTGGCGATACAGGCGGCGTACTTATCACGCAGTCGATCGATCTCGTCGTAGTATCGACCTTGCCACTGAATCCCGTGACTTACGTCACGGGCGGTTAATATGAATGGTATGACGAGCATGACCGGGTCGAAGTCGTAGCCCATGAACCCGACGAAGCCGAGTCCCCAGATGGCGGAGAACGTCCCGGTGACGATCGGCGCCCACCAGCGACTGCGCTGGGCGAGGAAGATGTAGAGGATCGCGATCATGGCGATGATCGAGGCGACCAGGATCAGCACCACCGTGGGCTCGTAATAGTAGCCATAGCCGCGGACGATTGGCTCACCGGCCACGTAAATCAGATGGTTCGGATCCTGGTACTTCTTCACCAAGCCGCGGATAGCGAAAAACAGCTCGCGGTAGTTGAACCCTTCCTCGTTGAACGAGGCCCGGATTACCGCGGCCTTGTTATCGCTGCTGACCAGGGAGCCGACACGGTCACGGTAGATCGTGACGTTGCGCTTGAGCAGGTTGATCTCGGCCTGGTCCTTGGGAAGGTCGGGATACATGAAGGTTTTCGCGACCAGGGCGCCGGGCACCGCCTTGGCATAAGTGACGCGGTAAGAGGCCAGCGAAAAAACTTCGTTGTGGTTGACGCCGGGCAGCCGGTTAACGTCGCGCGTCAGCTCCTGGATGATCTTCAGGGTCGGCAGGTTGAAGATATCGCCCTTCTTGACCTCGACCATGAAGGTGACGGTATCCGCGCCGCCGAAGCTCGCGAACTTGTTGGTCAACGCGACGTTGGGATGGTTGCGGGGAAAGAAATCGACGAACTTGGTTGCGACCTGGACGTGAGCCGCAAAGTACAGCATCCAGGCCGTGAACAGGAGCAGGAATCCGCCGACAAACCAGCGAAAACGAAGGATATTTTCGCCGAACCGGAAATATCTGATAAGTGACCCTTCGCCGGGTGCGCTGCCGTGACTCATTTTGACTCCCTGATTAATTCCCAATTTTCGCCGTCGGCGGTGCGGAGAACGGTCCCCCCCAAGCCAACCGCGATTCCCAGATGCCCAGACGAGGTGACGGCCGTCAGATCCTGAAAGGTCGGATCCTTGGTCTGCCATTCGGAGCCCGGCACGCCCTGGAAAATCGTCCCCTCGGCGCCCGCCAGCCATACCGTGCCGGCCGTGCTCGAGGCTTTGCCGGCGCTAGCGCCGTAGATCGAACGATCGGTCGGCAGCTTGCCATCCTGCCAGCTCTTGCCGCCGTCCTTGGAGATCGCATAGACGCCGCTCTGACCGGCAACGATTACATTCTGGTTGCCCTGCGGTACCACGACGAAGTAGGGCGGGACCGTGAAATCGGCGACTTTACCGCCGCGCTGCACGTCCCAGGTCTTCCCGCCGTCGCTGGAATGCAGGATGGTCTGGAATTCGCCCACCACCCAGCCGTTGTTGGGATCGCTGAAGGCGACCGCGTAGAAGGTCAGGTTGTTGAGCGTCGTAAGCTGCCAGGTCTGGCCGCTGTCGTTGGTCCACAGCAGCGTACCATGGTCGCCGACCGCAGAAACTTCATGGTCGTTGACCACGGCAAGCGACAGCAATCGGGTGGTCGCCTTGCTGTGCTGGACTTGCCAGGTGCTGCCCCCGTCGGTGGTGTGCATGATCAGCCCCTCTTCACCGATGATCCATCCGCTCTTGCCGTCCGGGGCAAAGGCGATGTCGTACAGATCGAGGTCCTGGTGAAGTGCATTGCCGGGCCGGCCTTCATTGAGACGGCGGCGCTGCCAGGTCTTGCCGCCATCCTCGGAGGTCAGCAACAGGCCGGCGCTGCCGACCACATAGCAGTCGCTGGTGCCGGGCTTGATCGCGACCCCGAAGAGTTCCTCCCACGGTCGTATGATCAGGCTGCTTGGCTTGACCGGTGGCAGGGGTGGTTCACAGCCAGCCAGGAGCAGGAGCGCCAGACCGACCACGGAAAGAATTGGAAACCTGAATCTTGTTCTTCTCACAGTTTTTATCGAGCCTGATTGTGTTTTGTCTCACCCGTTAGGCACGGGGCCAACCTCTGGCCCTGCGGCTTGTAACCTTCGGCCACAGGCCTTGGCTCCCCCGTCTACTACCTCGTAGCTGCTTTTATCTTACCGGCAAAAGCGGCGCGGTCTTTCGGGTACCGCAAAATCGTCCCCAACGCAAGCCTTCGCGCCACGCATCCTCATAACAGGGAAATGCGGCGGCGGTAAAGCGAACGTCGGAGATTCTTTTTTCCCCCGTCCCGTTCTAGCGATTTGCCCGACTCCCAGGGAAATCCGCCAGGTTCAGGAAACGCAAGGCGTTGGCTCCCCTTATCCCGGCGATCTCGCCCGGCGCGAGGCTGCCGGCCTGACCGGCCCGATCGAGCACCGCCCCAGCCGGAATCTCGCGCGCATCGAACGGATAGTCCGTCCCAACCATCAGCTTCTCAGCCCCCAAACGACTCTTCAGCAGGATTAGATTGTCGACGTCGTAGGTCAGCGTATCAGCCCAGAATGAACGCACGGTTTCGAGCGGGCCGACCGGCAACCGGTTCTTTGCGATACTGGTGTGCGCCCAGAAAAAGTCCATCCGCGGGACCGTCCAGCACAGCGTGCCGCCGCCGTGGGCGAGACAGATGCGCAGCCCCGGGATTTCGTTCATCACGCCGCCCAGGATTAGCGTGGCGGCGGCAAAATTCGTTTCCCCAGGCATCCCGACCGTCTGATAGAGCCCCGGCAGCGCGGCGCCCTTGTGCTGCTGGGGCACCGACCAGGGTTCGTTGGTGGGATGGACGAAAAGCGGGCAGGCAAGCTCGACCGCGGCCTTGAAGAAGTCCCGCAGTTCCGGCACGTGAAAACCTTTGCCGTCGACCGATGCGCCGATCTCGAGCCCCGCCAGCTTCAACTCGCGGCGCACCCGCGTCATCTCGCGGATGGCGGCGGCGGGGTCCTGCATCGGCACCGTACCCAAACCGATGAAGCGGCGCGGATGCTCATTCACCAGCCGCGCGATAAAATCATTTTGATAGCGGGACAATTCGAGGCAGGCTTCGGCCTTGCCCCAGTAGCCGAAGGTGATCGGGGTGGGCGAGATCACCTGGATATCGACGCCCTCGCGGTCCATGTCCTCGAGGCGGCGCGAAAGTGTCCAGGCCTGACTGCCGATTTTCCGATAGGCGGTCGATCCGAGCATGATCTGGACGGCCGAGTCGCCGTCCTTCTCGAGGTGCGGCCAGCGCTCGTCGCCATAGCGGGCGCTCAGCGATGGTAGCTGGTCAGGAAAGATATGGGTATGAAAATCGACCCGTACGACTTTGCCACCCTCAGCCATCGAAACGGTTACTCCCCTCCAACCCGCAACACGCTCATCGAAAAATGTGGAAGATCCCTTACCTATTTGCTCTTGGCCAGTTGGGCGCCGTCGCTCAAGCGCACCCCCAGCGAATCCAGCGCCCCGTTCTCGGTCATCGGATGGGCCTGGCCGCCGTCGCCGCCGATCTGCGGCGGCGTGTCGCCACCCTGAAACATGTCGGCGCGCGATGGCAGCCCCTTGCCGTGGCTGGGGCCGACCAGTCGCCACATGTCGAGCGTCTCGGGCATCGCGGGCAGCACCCGCGGGCGATGGGTGTCGTCGAGAATCTGGCCGTGCTCCCAACAGAACTCGACCACCAGGTTATTGGCCTCGTCGCGCAGATAGATCGCGATCGAGCCCGACGGCGCATGCTTCAAGAGATCGTTGCGGAACGGTATGCCCAGCGCCATCACGTTGGCCCGCGCTCTCATCAGGTCATCGAGCGTCGGCACCAGGATACAGACGTGATCGACCGAGGTCCGGGTGCCGCCGGTGCCGAACACGCCGAGCGAATGATGGTAATGGTCGCCGCAGCGCATAAAGGCGGCCGAACGCTCGACCCAGTCGGAAATCTGGAAGCCCAGCAGGTCGGTGTAGAACGGCACCGATTTGTTGATGTCCTTTTCGAGCAGCACGGTATGCAAAAGCTTCGACATGTGCACCCGATGCGCATAAGTCGGCGGCATCGGCATCGTTACCATGTCGGTGAACAGCTCGATCATGATCCCGTCGGGATCGCGAAAGCGGATGTACTGGTCGACGCGCTCGCGCGCCAGCGATCCACCGCGCTCAACCTCGACGCCCGCGCCGCGCAGCCGCTTCTCGATCGCTTCGAGGTCGGCCGGGTTTGCCATCTCGAACGCGACCCGGTTCACCCCGGGGCTCTGGCTCTGCTTGAGCACCAGCCAATGATGCTGGATACCGCCGGTCAGATAGACCGCGCCCTCGCGCTCCTCGGTGACCTCGAAATGGGCCACGTCCTGGTAGAAACGGAGCGAGGACTCAAGGTTGGCGACATCGAGCGCCAGGTATCCCAACTGCTTCGGCTGTAACATGGGTATCTCCTTGCCTCGCCGAGATTTTCGGTGGGCGCGGACTCTTCCTTCCGCTTAGCATGTACCTAATATTGCTGCAACTGTTTGTTCAAATTCACGCTCGCCAGCCGATCAAACGCGCGCTTGCCGCGTGGGCCATGCAATTGAGTTTTGCGCGACGCCCTTGCCCGCCAACTAGCCAGTCGCCAAGTCGTCCGCGTCATCACCGGGCCGCGCGGCTTTCGATCGATTAGCTCGCGGCCTTGAGATGGCGCGCGGCCGCCTTGGCGCTGGCGATAAAGCCCGCGGTGGTCTCGACCTGCGCGAACAGATAGCCCATGCGGTCGACCGCCGCCTGATGAGCCTGCTCGGCGGAGAAGCGGCCGATCGCCTGCGATGCGCAAGCGTCCTCCAACAGGACGACCTTGATGCCGCTCATGCTGAGACCGTCGACGGTGGTCTGCACGCAGATCGGCGTGGTGAGGCCGGCGACTACCGCGGTGTCGAGGTTGCGGGCCTTGAGCTGCGCCATCAGATCGCTGCTGGCGACGGCGCTGAAGGTGGTCTTGCGAACCATGACATCGCCGTCCTGAACGACGTCCTCGTAAAAGGCGGTGGCCGGATTGTCCTTGGCCAGCGCCTTTCCGATATCGGCAATAAAATCCGTCATGCGGCCGGTGGGCGGGCGCTCCGGCGTATAGGCGATATGGACCTGGATGACGGTCCCGCCGATCTCGCGCCAGGCCTGCGCCGCGCGCACGAAGTTGCGGACCGCCGCGTCGGCATGGGGCACCGGCTCCCAGCTATCGCGGCCGAAGCCGACCTGGATGTCGACCCCGACCAGCGCGGTGGTCGCGGGATCGATCGGATAGGTCACTTTGCGATCGTCACGAGCCATGTCGTTTTTCTCCTTGGCGGACTATCGAGAAGCTACGCGCTACCGCGTGGGGATGTAAAGGATTCGAGTGTGGCGGGCGCGCGGGCGGTTCATTTCTCTGGTGGTCCGACCAGGATCGCGTCGCCTTCCACCCGTACTGCGTAAACCGCGACCGGCAGCTTGCAGGGCTCGGAGGTCGGCTCGCCGGTCTTGAGATCGAAGCCGCCGTCATGCAGCGGACACATCACTTCGCAGTTCTCGGTCAGCAGTTCGCCCTGGTCGAGCCAGCCGCCCTGATGGCTGCAGATGTTGTTGATCGCGTAGTAGTTGCCGTCGACGCAAGCCAGCAGGATTTCGTCCTCGCCGAGCTTGACGCTCTTCATCGTCCCGTCGGGCACGTCGCTTTTCTTGGCCGCTTCAACGAACTTGGTAAGCATCGCTATCACCCCACTCTATTAACTAAGCCCGGCATGTTACCGGTCGGAAGGTTCCGAATAAACGCCCGCTTTCAGAACGGAAACGTTGCCCCGCCGGCCACCGGCAGCACCTGTCCGGTGATATAGGAGGCGTCGTCGGAGGCCAGGAACGCGATCGCCGCCGCCTGCTCGGCGGCCTCGGCCTTGCGCCCCATCGGGACTTCCTGGCGGACCGAATCGCCAACCCCGAACACTCCCTTGCCGCCGAAAAAGCGATCGCGCTCTTCGGCTTCCGCGGGCGGCAGCGTGCTGGCCGCGACGTTCACCCCGTAATCGCGCGGGATAACCCGATCATCGGAATCGGTGCCATGGGGCGCCACCACGTTGACCCGAATCCCATAGCGCGCGACCTCCTTCGAGAGCGAAGTACTGAGCGCGATCACGCCGCCCTTGGCGGCTGCATAGGGCACCCGATAGCGGCTGACCACCGCCGAGGTCGCGAGGTTCACGATCGCACCGCCGCGCTGCTCGATCATGTACGGCAGCACCGACCAGCACAGCCACATCGGGGCCCAGAACGAGCGGCGCACCTCGGCCTCGATCTGCGCCGGCGTGTAGTACTGGAACGGCTGTGCCCAAATCGTCCCGCCGACGATCACCGCCAGCACGTCGATACGGCCGAAGACTTCCTTGGCGCGCGCCATCAAAGCCTGGCAGTCCTTGAGCTCGCACAGATCGCCGACGAAAGTCGCGGCGCGCACGCCGGCCTGCTCGAGCTCGGCCGCGACCCGGCGGGCGCTGTCTTCGACGATATCCGCGACCATCACGGTGGCGCCCTCTTCGCCGAAGCGGCGCGCCGAGGCGCGTCCAATTCCCTGCCCCGCGCCGGCCACGATCACCACCTTGTCGCGGAAGCGGCGGGCGCCGGCGGCGCGTGCGTCGAGCGTCGGTCGGGATCGTTCGCTGCCTGAATCTGCCATCGTCGTGCGGACTAAAAGGGATAGGTCGCGCCGCCGCCCACCGGCAGCACCTGGCCGGTGATATAGGAGGCATCGTCGGAGGCCAGAAAGGCGATCGCCGCGGCCTGTTCGGAAGCGCGGCTGAAGCGCTTCATCGGAATTTCGAGGTCGATAAACTCGCCGCGCTGGCGGCCGACGAAGCCGTCGCCGAAGAAGCGATCGCGCTCGGCGCGCTCCTCGGGCGGCAGCTCGGAGGCTGCCAGAGCCACTCCGGCGTTGCGCGGCGTGACGCGATCGTCGGCCTGGGTGGCATGCGGCGCCATCACATTGACCCGGATTCCGTATTGCGCCACTTCCTTGGCGAGCGAGCTGGTGAGCGCAATCACGCCGCCCTTGGCGGCGGCATACGGCACCCGGTAACGGCTGGCGACGGCGTGGGTGGCGAGGTTCACGATCGCGCCGGCGCGCTGCTCGATCATGTAGGGCAGCACCGCGGAGCAGAGCCACATCGGTGGCCAGAAGGATTTCGCGATTTCGGCTTCGATCTGTTCCGGCGTGTAGTACTGGAACGATTGGGTCCAGATGGTGCCGCCGACCACGTTGACCAGCACGTCGATGCGGCCGAAGAGCTCGCGGGTGCGCGCCATCAGCGCGCGGCAGTTGTCGAGTTCGGAGAGATTGCCGGTGAAGCTTGCCGCCCTGACGCCGGCCTCGGCCAGTTCATCGCAGACCCGCTCGGCGCTGGCCGCGATCAAGTCCGCCGCCATCACCGTCGCCCCTTCCTGGCCCAGCCGGCGCGCCGCGGCCCGACCGATGCCCTGACC